>Ga0172372_10011054_pt1 | contig 11505 bp, 11 predicted proteins | sample LakKiv5m_2_FD_114544 | JGI IMG/M metagenome (GOLD analysis project Ga0172372, IMG submission 114544) | Freshwater microbial communities from Kabuno Bay, South-Kivu, Congo - kab_092012_9.5m | ecosystem: Environmental > Aquatic > Freshwater > Lake | place: Democratic Republic of the Congo... | reverse complement strand
TTTTTCTAAAAAAAAAATTTATTAATTACAAAAAATATTACCTGAAGTATTTCAAATTTAGATATTATGCAGTAAAATTTACTTCTATAGCTAATATTAATGAAAATATTTTTTTAGGATTAGACGATCAGAGTACATTGTGGCAAATTGATTCAACCAATCAGTCTACTACTTTCTTGGATTCAAATATTCAAAATTTAAGTTTCACACAAACCCCAGATAATATCTGGATAAGAAAAAATAATAAATTAGCAAGATTAAATAGAACTTTACAAGAGTCCAGTAACCTTAATTTACAAGATAAAGTTTATACTGAATTTCCTACAAACACAACTTTTTTAAGCTCAGATTTGCCTGCTTGGAAAAGCATGAATGTTGGAAGTTTGTATCAAGGTCTTTTAATACAACTATATAATGAATTATACTATATTCCTGATAACAAACCAAATGAATGGGAAAAACTAGCTACCAATGTGAATAATTTTTCTGTGGCAGGAAACACAGTTTTTTGGATTGATAAATCAAACACTCTTTTTAGTTATAATTTATTTTTGAAAGAGTGGGAAAGAATTTCCGCTTTAGATATAAAAGACAGACCAGAGGATATAAATATTGTCTATTATGCACCTTGGAATAGAGTATTAATTTATACTCCAAATAAGGTTTATTCTATATGGTTTGATAAAGAAATTTTCAATAAAAACATTACTAAATATTTTCCTGTAAGCTGGATTTCAGATTCTTCGTGTTTTACAAATGTTCTTGATAAATATCAGTTTTGCCTCAAAGGCAATAAATTAGTTAATTACAAGAATTTAAGTTTGTGGTAATTTGAAACTCTTCCTTGACAAATTGAATTGTAAAAGTTGCTATATTGCGGTATGAATCAAGACTACCAAAATTTTTTATTGGAAGTTATTCGCAATTTAATTAAGCCGATGGGTATAGACCCTGAATTTTTTATTGAAAAAGAAAGTGATCAATACAGAGTAACAATTAACTCTAAAACTGGAATAATACCAACCGAGCCAAGCTTTATTTTTAGTCTCCAACATCTAGTAAGAGTGTTGGCCCACCATACTTTTCCCGAAGAGAAAGAGCATTTTCTATTAGATATAGCAGGTGCTAAGAAGGGTAGAGAGCAAAAAATAAACGAAAGAATTCCAGTTCTGGCTCAAGATATTGTTTTAAAACAAGGTGTAACTGTAATTTTAGTTGGTTTAAGTGGGTATGAAAGGAAAATAGTACATGGAATTTTGTCAGAAATTGAAGGATTGGAAACTAGCAGTGTTGGCCCTCAAGATAACCGTAAATTATTAGTAATGCCAAATTCTCAGATTGGCAATTATGGAATTGAAAACGCTAAAGTTGTAGATTTGTTTAGTCTTTAATCCTGGTTAAGTTGTTTACTTTTTCGTCTTGGCTGACAACCATAATTTTCATTTTATCTAAATTTGAATGTATATATTCATATAAATTTTCAAAATCTGCTTGGGTAATTTCAGATATTTTTTTGCTAAATTCTTGATATGTTTCTATAATTCCATAGTCTCTTAAAGTTTTATAAGTGTGGTTAATTTCTGCTCCAATAGTATCGGTTGCTAGATCCTGCTTCTTAGTTAAGATTTGTTTAAATTCTTCAAATTTGTAGGGCTTAAAATTTTTTTCAAAATTACTGAAAACTGCAGTTGTTTCATCAATAATAGTATTTACATATTTTAACTCGCAAGAAAGTTGAAGTTCAATCTGGTTTGTATCTTGTTGAAAATATGATGAAAAACCATAAACTAAACCTAATTCATCTCGAAGTTTATCGTATAAAATCCCACCGTATTTAAAATATAAGTTCGCTAGATAAGGCAAAATAGCTCTAGATTCAAAATTAATAGGGCAACTTAGGAAAATTGAAACTTCAGCATGTTTATGTGCTATTTCACTTTGAAACGTTTTAAAGCTAAATTCTTGCATTTGATTTTTTGGTGAATAATCAAGTGGAATTTTATCTTCCATATTGGAAAGGTTTTTAATCCATTCTGATTCTGTATTGCTTAAATAAGTTTGTAGCTTTTCTATTATTAATTTATCATCAATTCCTCCGCCGGCTGCTTTAATTATTAAGTGGCTTTGCTTGGTAGCCTGTGCATAAAGATTATAAAAATCTGGAAGTGTAGTTTTTGCAACCAATTCTTCATCGCCCAAAACTTGGTGATTGGCTATACTTTCTTTGGTAAAAACTTGGTCACATACTTGGTAGTAAAGCTTGTAATTTGGATCGCCTCTTCTTTCGCTTATTTCCCTTAAAACTATTTCTCTTTCTCGAAGTAAATCCTCTTCGACAAAATTTGGTTTCAAGCTAGTTTCTAAAAGAATGTCTAACATTTTATTAAAATCGGAATGATGACAAAATCCATCAAATCCCATATCTAAGGGAGAAGTATAGGCATTTAAACCGAGATTGTTTTTAAAAGCATAGTCTTTTAGCTGATTAAAATCAAGGCTGTTTGTTCTGGCTACAACGCAGTGTTCCATTAGATGTCTACGCCCAAGGTTTTCTTTACTTTCAAACCAACTTCCACCGCTGGTTAAAATTAAATCCAACTGGCTTTTCTGCCTATCCATGCTATGGGTTAATAAATGTATGCTCGGGGTAATCTGGGTATATTTCACTTTTTCAACTTTGTTAAAATAATTTTGTTTGTAAAGGTTTGATAAATCTCTGAAATAGGTTTCAACTTATCTCTTCTTTGATATCTCTGATGTAACCAGCTATCACTGACTTATCAAAAAATGGGTATTTATACTCTGAATCTACATCTTCCACTTTACTAAAGGTTTTCATAGTTTCAATTGCAGAACCTAATTCTGGTGAATTCATATACTTTTCTAAAAACCGACCGAAAATTACCCAAAAGCTTTTAGCCCAATTTTCAAATCTGTCCGAGTCTTTTTCAGGCTTTTCTTTCCATAGACTTTTTAAAGCAGGTATCGTCAAAATTTGGCTACTCGTGTCTTGTATATTAGATAAAGGATTGAAGCCAATAATTTTACAATCAATTTCTACACTTTCCAAGCTTAAGTAGCTATGATCACTTATGATTAGAATATTGAAACCTCTAAGAATCTTGTGATATTTTTCTAATTGTAAATTTAAATTATTAAGTTTCAAGACGAGTTCATCTAGCTTATTTTTGTACTCTTCCCATTCAATAAAAAAATTAATATCAAATAATTCTAGTTGTTTAAATTCCTCTTCCTTTTCTATCTTTATCTTTGGGGCAGGTATTAAAGTACCATAGGTATAAATTGTTCTATTATTAATATCTATATGATATCCATAGGAATCAGATATTACTTTAGGTGGACGGACTGGAATAAGTGATAGTTTTTCTTGGGTTAAAATTAGAGATTTGATAGAATCTAATTCAGATGTAATTTTTTCCTTTTCAATTATATTTCTATCCATTTTAGTTTCAAATAATTTACTCCATTCTTCTGTATCACTAATAATTTTATCTATAAGAGGAAAGACAGTTTTGTACCAAAAATCTTTTAATTCTTTAGGATCGTTTGGATTATTTATAATTACACCTAGCTTGTCAGCAAAAGAAGAGGATAATTTAGAATCATACACAAATCCATCTTTAGAGCGAGCTATATTTATTAACTCTTTAAAAGAATCTAAATTTTTTAAGTATTTTTTAATATCATCAATCATTTCTTGAGAAAAATAAGTTTCATTTTTACTCTTCATTTTCCTACCATCAGATTGAACAATAGTTAGCATGAATTCGTCGGTGCCAAAAAAAGTACTAGTTAAGCTTCTAGTTTGAATTATCAAGGTATTTTCATTTTTTTCTAACTGATTTTTTAGAGGTTCTCGTGGGCCGTTAACGGTGATCATATCCTAGTTTATCATATCAATTTTGCTTGGTCAATAAACTTTTTAATACAATCTACCCTCCGTTTTTTACTCATTTTAAATTAAATAAGTCTAACACCTTACCGTTTCCTAAACACCATAATATCTGAAATTTTGGAAAAAAGAATTTCTGGGTTTAGATTCATTTTTAAACCCAACGCAGATTTTTTCCTTGTATCTAGCATGGTTGGTTGCCTGATATTTCCGCTTAAAGTTAATCTTCCTGAAAAAATTGGTAGTTGCTGGGATTTAAACCATTGTTTAACATCCAAATTGAAAGCCGAAGAAAGTATGGCTACCATTATTGGTAAATCTAAACTTTCGTCTGGGTTTGTGTTTGGCCAGCCAGCAATTTGAAGGTAAATGTCTCTTCCTGTTAAATCTAAATTAAGATACTTTTCGCAGATCGCTACAATGGTGTTCAGCTTGGCTGTTTTCATCCCTAAGGATTCTCTTCTGCCAAAAAAATTACCAGAACCAGCCGCCTTAGCTGGAGTTACCAATGCTTGAATTTCTACAACTAAAGGCAAGTCTCCATCTAAACCTAAACCATAGGCAATTCCTATTCCGCTTTCTGTGTTCCCAAGCAAAGCTAAACTTGGATTTGTAATAATTTCTAAACCGGTTTCGCCCATATTCATTAAAAGAGTAGGGGTTGTTGGGCCATATCTGTGTTTGCTAAACCTTAAACTTCTGTAAGAGCCAACATTGGCATTTTCTAAAATTAGAACTGAATCTACCAGATGCTCTAAAGTTTTTGGACCTGCTATTTGTCCCTCTTTGGTAACATGACCAATAATTAGAACAGCCATATTTTTGTTTTTGCTAAGGGCTAATAAGTGGCTGGCTAGAGTAGTAACTTGGCTTACTGAACCTGGAGCGGTTTCTAAATTGGCTGTAAAAATTGTTTGAATTGAATCTACAACTAATATGTCAATTTTCTGATCAGCTAATTTTACTTCCATTTCTTCAAATGAATTGGTTTGTAATATACTTAAATTTTCCGGTATGCTTAATCTCTTAGCCCTTTTGGCAATTTCTAATGCCGATTCTTCAGCAGTTAAATAACAAATGTTTAAATTTTGATTGTTTGGATTGAGCAATAAAGACCGAACTAGCTGCAGAGATAGTGTGGATTTTCCAAGCCCAGGCTCGCCAGCTAATAAAGTTATACTGGCAGGTACTAATCCACCTCCCCAGAATTGATTCAATAGTTTAGCTTCAAAATTAAAAATTTTTTGCTCGTGAGCATTATCAATTTTAGTATACAAACTTCCCAAAGCAGTTAGTTGATTATTTTGAATAGAAGGTTGCTTTTTTCCAGTATTGGTGTTCGTTGAAATTGTTTCTTCAACGAAGGTATTCCATTCTTCACAGCTTGGACATTTCCCAACCCACTTTCCTGTTTTAAAACCACATGATGAACAAACGAAAACTGTTTTTGGTAAAGACATATTAAAATTTAATTAACCCAATATTGAACAAAAGCTTTTTGTAATGTATTGTCGGTGAAATTTTTGATTTAGTTTTTATATCTTGATCACATTTTAGAACTAGATTTTTTAATTCAGAATTACCAATTTTACTTGCCTTAGTCCAAATTAAACTAAGTGCTAATTGAATATCGTCTGGCTTTACTAGGGTAAGCCATTTTTGCAAATCCTGTTGTAAATTGTTTGGTCTAAGTTGAAGCGTAAATAGTTCCTGTGAAATTTCTGGTGAAATCCAATTGAAAGACTTTTCTTTATCTGGGCTTAAATTTAATACATCAATTTTATCTATTAATTCTTGATAATCTGTACACGAGGATATTAATTTATTAATTTGTAAACTGGATAAATTTAAATTATATTTCTTGGCTAACTTAAGATAAATTTCAGTTGCCTTATTATTTTGAAATTCAAGTTTAAGATATTCTCCTCCCATACTATTCCACAATTTTTGAGTTGCTGCAGGCCAGCTTCTTAAGCTAGAAGAGAAGAAATAAAGTAAATTATCTTTGTTACCAAAAATATCTGATAATCCGATATTCGGCTGTAAATCTTGCAGATCAATTAATGTAGTTTGCTTCTGATTTGAAAAAATATCGCCTTCGCCAATAAAATTGCTTAACTCACTCCAACTTTCTATCTTGCCTCTTATTATGTTAAATTTATTGCTTTCTAATTCTTCTAAATAATCTCGCTGGTTTTTCTGACACAAATAAAATTGTATCAAACTAACATGAGAAGCTTCTAGGAAAATCATATCTTAAAAATGAATTGTAGTATATCTAATGTCAAAAGATATTTTGATTCTGTTTAAATTCCAGGGAGAAGTAGAGAACCCCAGCCTTCAATTATAGGTATAGAATTTTCTAAACCACAATACCTAAGAATACGAATAATAGGAAAATTACTAAACCGAAAAATAACAAAACTTTCTATTAAATAACAAGAATGATTACTTGGGAATAGTTTTCTGGTTTATTTGCTAAAATTTTAATTCCTGAAGAGCCTACAAAGCCCTAAGTGATTCCTGAAAATAATGTGGCAAAACCCACAGGAAGAGCAGACAAAAGAAAAGCTAATCCTATTTCATTTGTAAAGTATATTGGTGTACCACCCAGAAGACCAATTCTAATTAAAACAATGAACCCAAATAATAAACCGTAAAGGGGTTGGTTGATAGCAGTGCACATAAAGCCAAAACTTGAGGGAATCTGTTTGGCTCTTTAGATAATAAACCTTATGCTGTAATTACAATTTAACTTACTCCAAAACATGAACCAATAGCACCTAAAACTGAGACTATTGAAACGCCAATAATTGCTAAAACAGTCGCGGTTATCATACTGATAATTTGCCTTGAAAGTATTTGGGCAACCTTATCTTATCAAGCAAAGTTAGCTTTGGTGCAGTAAATCCACTGATAATAAACTTTCTGCCAAATTCAGCGTTTAATTTTGGAAGAAATTAGCAATTTCTTCGGTTAAAGCACCCCTGGTTAGTTTTGGATTAGAGAAGTCACCAATTGGACAAATTACTATTGGGTTGAATTCGTCCACCATTGCTCCAAAACCGTGATTTGGATCTAAAATCAGATCACAACAAAGTTTAACTTCGTCATAAGCATTTTTAGCGTTGCTCATACTGCGACTAATTTCAAAACCTGGTGGGAAGCACTTGGCTAGGGTATAATCAAAATGATTACTTCCGTCATAATATATTATTCTTGCAATATGAAAACTTTTAGGTCTGTTAACATTATTTTCTTCAATATGTTCCTAAGCTAGACCTAATTCCTTAGCTAAATTTTTGGCATATTCCTTGCCATATTCATCACTTTTTGAAACATCTAAATTATTTTTCTTAGCATAAAGAGCTACGGCTCCACAATTGGCATGGCTAAATATTTTTTTAATTTTAGCTTTTTTAATATATACTTTTAATTCTTCTTGTTCTTCCCAGAGAATTCCAGCCCCTGCTAAATGTTCTTGACCAGTTGTTCCTTCATCTATGCAACATAATTTACCATCGTAACAGTTAAATGCGTCTTTTGAACTTGAATTTTGATTAACGAATTCTTGCATTCCAAGTTTGTAAATCTTAGCATAAGTTGATTCCTGCTGGTCCCAGTACTTTCTTATTAATTCCTTTGAAAGAGACATAATTGTACATTTAATAAATATTCTTCTATATAAACATATTTTAAATCAATTAGCAATAGTTTAAAGTTCTTACCCTTTGAAGAAGATAGTCTTGTTTGAATTTTAAAATATCAATTTTGTTTGACTTAATTTCTATCTGTGAATTTGTAGCTTGTATAAGCTCTTCTGATATTTCTTCCAACTCTACCTGACTCACATATGAAGAAATTTTCCTTAGATTTGGTAAATTAATTTCTTGTTCAGATAAAACCTGACTTAGTTTCAGCGTTTCAACTTCATTTTCTAACTCAATATTTTTATGGGCTAAATTGTTCTGATTCATAAATAGGTGGAACGATTTTAGTTTAATGAAATTTTATATTTATAACAACAAATTTAACTTGCTACAAGTTGTTTAAAGGCAGTCCAAAATATATTATATCTTCTAGGCTTAATTTTATTGCTTAATACTTTGATTGGGTTTTTTGCAATTTCTAAACCAGTCCATTTGTACATCTCTGAAGCAGTTTTGATAGGTATTAAATATCTTTTAGGTATGAATTTGAAACTTTTTTCTGCTTCATTTTGCCATTCTTGGTATCTTGAAAGTTGAAGATGAATGAATTGTTCAAATTCTTTGGTATGATTAAAAATATAATTAATATCTAAAGATTCTAAATTACACTTCTTAAAATCTTCCAAAGGAAAATATGATCTTCCAAGAACATTATCTTCGGCAATATCTCTTATAAAGTTTATAAATTGCATGGCTTTGCCAAGTTTCATAGCACCGCTTAGTGATTCACTTTGTAATCCCATAATTTTAGCCATATATAAACCAATTACTTCTGCAGAGCCATAAATATATTTTTCAATATCTGCTAAAGTATTATATTTTTTGTTATCTAAATCCATTTGCATGGAATCTAAAAAAGCCTCTGTCCATTCATCTTCAAAATTTAATTCTTTGCTTAAATTTAAGAACTCTTGAATAATTAAATTATTACTCTTTCCAGTTTTTTTGGCTTGGTTCCAGCTATTTCTAAAATCTTTAAATTCTTGTGCTTGAGAGGGGATTGAATCAACTAAATTGTCTGCAGTTCTAACAAAAGCATATAAAACAAAAACCTGATCTCTTACTTTTGAAGGAAAAAAATAACTGCTGTTATAATAAGTTTTAGAGCCCTCCCTGAATATTTCTTTAAATTGTGGATGGAGCATACTGTTGTTCAATAAAGTAATCTGCAGCTAATTGTCCTGAAATTAGGCTTGGTGGCATACCAGGGCCAGGAACTGTAAGTTGCCCAGCAAATACCATGTTATTAATTTTTGGATGATTTAATCTAGGTTTGAAAATTGCAGTTTGTTTAATGTGTTGGCCAGCCCGTATGCATTACCTTTTAAAGCGTGATAATCTGCTTCAAAATCTTTTATACAATATGTTCTTTCTAAAACAATTCTTCCGGCTAACTCTTGGCCTGTAATTTCATGAATTTTGTTTAATACAATTTTCTTGTACTTTTCTCTTGTACTTACTTCGTCCTTTAAACCAGGAGCAATTGGAATTAATACAAACATATTTTCGTATCCATTAGGTACAACACTTAAATCGGTTTTGCTGGGATTGCAAACATAAAATAATGGTTTGGAAGGCCACTCTGGATTGTCATAAATTTCTTGAGAGTGTTGTTTAAAATCTTCATGAAAAAATAAATTGTGATGCAGAAAATTATCGACACTACCCTTTATTCCCCAATAAAAAAGTAATGAAGATGGTGACAGCGTTCTTGTGTTCCAATATTTTTCTGAATAAATATGATATTCTGGATCTAATAAATTCTGCTCAATATAAGCATAGTCTCCGCTTGCTACAACATAGTCTGTATCATAATCTTTTGTACTTGTTGATACTGAAATTACTTTTCCATTTTTTATGTTAATTTTTGTTACTTCAGAGTTTGATAAAATTGTCACACCAAGTTTCTCGGCGACTTTACTCATTGCTTCTATAATTTTAAACATTCCACCCATTGGATACCAGGTTTTACCAACAATAGCAGCATGTAACATTAGGCTATATAAATATGGTGTATTATCAGGGGTTGTACCAAGAAACAAAGTAGGAAATTTAAGTAAATCACGAAGCTGAGTAGACTTGAATAAATTATCTATTTCTTTTCCATATGATTTTAAAATACCTGCCGAAAGAACACCTTTAATAAATTCAAAATCGATAAATTCAGAAATTTTCATTGACGGTCTTCTCATATAATCCGAGACACCTTTCTTGTAAGTAAAACTAGCGTGGTTAAGAAGTTTCAAAACTTTTTCAGAACTACCAGTCTCAATTTTTTCACAAAGCAAAATAAATTCTTCAGTGCTTGAAGGAACATCTACACAAGGGTAATCTGTTTTATAGAATGATTCATGCATATTGGAATTTTTATCGAACCAGACCCTGTAACTAGGCTCTAATAATTTTAAATCATAAAGCTGTTCAATAGTATATCCAAAATCAGAAAAGAATTTTTCAAAAACATCTGGCATCCAATACCAGCTTGGGCCTAAATCAAAGGTAAATCCATTTTTTTTCCAAACTCTTGCTCTTCCCCCAATATCGCTATTTTTTTCAAGAATAGTTACTTTAAACCCTTCCTTGGCTAAATAACAAGCTGCACTTAAACCGGCAAAACCAGACCCAATCACTATAGCATTTTTATTCATATAGTTTTTTAATATAGATTAATATAATTTTAGTGTTAAAAAGTTTTTTGGCAAACAAAAAAGGGCCTAAGCCCTAATATAACGATTTTTCATTGTTATTGCTTTATCGGTTTATCGTCCAGATTTTTGAGCTTCAGCTTCCTTTTTAGCATTTTCTAAACCTGGATTATCTTTAAGTTGGCTAATAACCCATTTATTTCCTTTCATTTTGAATACCATTTTTCTATACCCAAAAATACCTTCAGTGTTATTTAACTTTGGCTCACTTTTTAAATTAATTGTGAATGAATCTTTGTCCTTTGTAATTTCTTTGTTATCAAATATCCTCCAGCCGTTACTAGCATCGAAAGGTAAAATTTTGGTTAAGTTTTCAGTATCAATATATTGGAAAAAAGTATATTCTAAAGTGCCTTTAATACTAAATTTAGCCTGTACTTCATTAATGTTATTTTGCTTTAAATAATCAGACTCCTGTTTAACTAAATCCTCCGAAGTAGCGTTGGCATCAACATATTCCATAAACTTTTCAAAGTTCTTTTCTTTTGCTGCTGTGTAAACTTTATAATAAGTATATTCTGGTGTTCCTAAAACCCAAATCCAAGCTCCACCCCCTAAAATTACAAGTAGCAAAGCTACACCAGTTAATACTGCAAGAAGTTTTTTAATTGAGAATGGTTTTTTATCCTTTTTTTCTTTTTTCATTTCGTCCATTTTTTTATTTAAATGTAGTTCAGCTTTTTCCATTTTTTCAACTTCTTGTGTGCTTACAATTTTCTTATTTGAAGAAGTCAAATGTTCAACTTTTTTTGCATCTAATTTAGCTGGTTTATTACTTACACTGGTTTTTTTTTCTGAACTCTTTTTTGGTTCACTTTTAACTGATTTGGTCATGCTGCCAAACAAACTTAAACACCAAAGTATGTCAAGTATTGCTATTGAATATTTAGCTTAATTTTTTATTAAATTTTTTAATCAAAGTTTCAAAAATTATTATATTTAACCAAATTAAACCTATTCCAAAGAAATAATTTTCCAGCGGGGTGTGCCAGATTTTAATTCCGGAATATTGATTTAAATAGTATTTGTAAACTATTCCATCGCCAGCTAGCCACCTTCCATTCAAATAATTATCTACAATGGTTTGAGCAAATATAGTAACAAAAATTAAGTACCAAAATTTTTTTTTGGTATACAATAGGTTTCCAGAAATATTGTCTATTATAAAAATTGCTAG
>Ga0172372_10011053_pt1 | contig 11505 bp, 10 predicted proteins | sample LakKiv5m_2_FD_114544 | JGI IMG/M metagenome (GOLD analysis project Ga0172372, IMG submission 114544) | Freshwater microbial communities from Kabuno Bay, South-Kivu, Congo - kab_092012_9.5m | ecosystem: Environmental > Aquatic > Freshwater > Lake | place: Democratic Republic of the Congo... | reverse complement strand
GATGGGCGTGTGCGCCAGCTCCGGCGGCATGTTCAACAACTACGCGATCGTCCAGGGCGTCGACCACGTCGTCCCCGTCGACATGTACCTCCCCGGCTGCCCGCCGCGGCCCGAGATGCTCATCGACGCGATCCTCAAGCTCCACGACCAGATCCAGCACTCCAAGCTCGGCGCCAACCGGCTCGCCCAGATCGCCGAGCTCGAGGCCGAGGGTCTCGTCGCGCTCCCGACCTCGGCCCAGAAGGGACTCCTGCGGTGACCGAGAACGACGCCACCGGCTCGATGCCGGAGAACCTCCCCGTCGACCCGCAGGTCGCCCGCACCCAGCCGTTGGCCACCCGTCAGGGGATGTTCGGCGCGCGCGACACCGGCGACACCTCCGGCTACGGCCGCCTGGTCAAGCAGGTCGCCATGCCGGCGGGGGAGCCCCGGCCGTGGGGCGGCTGGTACGACGAGGTCGCCGACATCCTCGCCGCGAAGCTGGCGGCGGCCGGTCACGACCGGGCGATCGAGAAGGCCGTCTTCGACCGGCGCGAGCTCACCTTCTTCATCCGGCGCGAGGACCTGTCCGCCGTGGCCCGGCTGCTGCGCGACGACGAGGCCCTGCGCTTCGAGTTCTGCGTCGGTGTCAGCGGCGTGCACTACCCCGAGGACGAGGGGCGTGAGCTGCACGCGGTCTACCACCTGCTCTCGATGACCCACAACCGTCGCATCCGGCTCGAGGTCACCTGCCCCGACGCCGACCCCCACATCCCCTCGGTGGTCGACACCTACCCGACCAACGACTGGCACGAGCGCGAGGCGTACGACTTCTTCGGCATCGTCTTCGACGGCCACCCCGCGCTCACGCGGATCCAGATGCCCGACGACTGGCCGGGCCACCCGCAGCGCAAGGACTACCCCCTCGGCGGCATCCCCGTCGAGTACAAGGGCGCCGAGGTCGCGCCGCCCGACACCCGGAGGGCCTACCACTGATGGTCTCGACGAACCACGCCTCTGCAGGCCAGAGCGATCCGTACGGCGCCTTCGAGGCCGGCAGCGCCGACACGTCCGGTGGGCGGGTCTTCACCGTCACCGGCCAGGACTGGGACACCGTCGTGCAGGGCGTCGCCGACTCGATCGACGACGGCGACGAGCGGGTCATCGTCAACATGGGGCCGCAGCACCCCTCCACGCACGGCGTGCTGCGCCTCATCCTCGAGCTCGAGGGCGAGACGGTCACCGAGGCCCGCTGCGGCATCGGCTACCTCCACACCGGCATCGAGAAGAACATGGAGTTCCGCACCTGGGTGCAGGGCACCACCTTCTGCACCCGGATGGACTACCTCTCGCCGTTCTACAACGAGGCGACCTACTGCCTGGGCGTCGAGCGCCTCCTCGGCATCGAGGACGACATTCCCGAGAAGGCCCAGGTCATGCGGGTCCTGCTCATGGAGCTCAACCGCATCTCCTCCCACCTGGTCGCGATCGCGACCGGCGGCATGGAGATCGGCGCGCTGACCGTGATGACGATCGGCTTCCGCGAGCGCGAGCTGGTGCTCGACCTGTTCGAGCTCATCACCGGCCTGCGGATGAACCACGCCTTCATCCGTCCCGGCGGTGTCGCCCAGGACCTGCCGCCCGGCGCCCTCGACGAGATCCGCGACTTCATCAAGCTGATGAACAAGCGGCTCCCCGAGTACGCCGCGATGTGCAACGCCAACCCGATCTTCAAGGCGCGCCTCGAGGGCGTCGGCCACCTCGACCTGGCCGGCTGCATGGCGCTCGGCATCACCGGCCCGGTGCTCCGCTCGACCGGGCTGCCGTGGGACCTGCGCAAGACCGAGCCGTACTCCGGCTACGAGGACTACGACTTCGAGGTCCAGACCTGGGACACGGCCGACTCCTACGGCCGCTTCCGCATCCGGCTCAACGAGATGCACGAGTCGCTCAAGATCGTCCAGCAGTGCGTCGACCGCCTCGAGGGACTCGAGGGCGCGCCGGTCATGGTCGGCGACAAGAAGATCGCCTGGCCCAGCCAGCTCGCGATCGGCAGCGACGGCATGGGCAACAGCCTCGACCACATCCGCCACATCATGGGCGAGTCGATGGAGGCCCTCATCCACCACTTCAAGCTGGTGACCGAGGGGTTCCGGGTGCCGCCGGGCCAGGCGTACGTCCCGGTCGAGTCGCCGCGCGGCGAGCTCGGCGCCCACGTGGTCTCCGACGGCGGGACGCGGCCCTACCGGGCGCACTTCCGCGATCCGTCCTTCACCAACCTGCAGGCCACGAGCATCATGGCCGAGGGCGGGATGGTCTCCGACATCATCGTCGCCATCGCCTCGATCGACCCGGTCATGGGAGGAGTCGACCGATGACTCAGACCCCGTCCACCCCGTCCACCCAGCCCTCGCACCTGCGGCCGGCGCCCGACGGCTCCACCACCGGCGCCCAGGCGGACGCGCTGCTGCCGGCGGAGACCATGGCCGAGCTGCGCGAGATCGCGGCGCGCTACCCGCAGGGCCGCTCGGGCCTGCTCCCGATGCTGCACCTCGTGCAGAGCGTCGAGGGCAAGGTGACCCCCGCCGGCATCGAGGCGTGCGCCCAGGTGCTCGGCATCTCCGCCGCCGAGGTCTCCGGCGTCGCGACCTTCTACACGATGTACAAGCGCCGCCCCGTCGGCGACTACCACGTCGGCGTGTGCACCAACACGCTGTGCGCGGTGATGGGCGGCGACCTGATCTTCGAGCGGCTCAAGGAGCACCTCGGTGTCGGCAACGACGAGACCACCGAGGACGGGAAGATCACCCTCGAGCACGTCGAGTGCAACGCCGCGTGCGACTACGCGCCGGTGATGATGGTCAACTGGGAGTTCTTCGACACGATGACGCCCGAGACGGCCGTCGAGGTCGTCGACGACCTGCGCAACGGCGTCGGCGTCCACTCCACGCGCGGACCGCGCGTGTGCACCTGGCGCGAGGCCGAGCGCGTGCTCGCCGGCTTCCCCGACGGCCTGGCCGACGACGGGCCGGCCGCCGGACCGGCCTCCCTCGCGGGTCTCGAGATCGCGCGCGAGCGTGGCTGGCGCGCGCCCGAGGGTGCGGTCACCGGCGGCGGCACCACGCCGTCGAAGGAGGAGGCGGCCGCCGAGACGCGGCGCGCCGACCAGGAGACGGCGGTCGAGGACTCCCCGGCCGACGTCGTCCACGAGGACGATCCGGCCGAGCAGCCGGCGAACGAGCCCGGGAAGGGTGACGACGCGCAGTGAGCGAGACCAGCACCGACCAGACGCCCGCCGAGCGACCGGCCGTCGACACGCTGACGCCCGTCCTCTCCGACACGTGGGACCGCCCGCGGTCCTGGACGCTCGAGGCGTACGAGGCCTCGGGGGGCTACGAGGGCCTGCGCCGCGCGGTGACGCAGACGCCGGACGCGATCATCGAGGCCGTGAAGGAGTCCGGCCTGCGCGGCCGCGGCGGCGCCGGCTTCCCGACCGGCATGAAGTGGGGCTTCATCCCGCAGGACAACCCGAAGCCGAAGTACCTCGTCGTCAACGCCGACGAGTCGGAGCCGGGCACCTGCAAGGACATCCCGCTGATGATGGCCAGCCCTCACACGCTGGTCGAGGGCGTGGCCATCTCCTCGTACGCGATCCGTGCCAACACCGCCTTCATCTACGTCCGCGGTGAGGTGCTCCACGTCATCCGCCGCCTGCAGAAGGCCGTCCAGGAGGCCTACCTCGCCGGCCACCTCGGCAAGGACATCCACGGGTCGGGCTACGACCTCGACGTGATCGTCCACGCCGGTGCCGGCGCCTACATCTGCGGCGAGGAGACGGCCCTCCTCGACTCGCTCGAGGGGCGTCGCGGCCAACCGCGCCTGCGGCCGCCGTTCCCCGCCGTCGCCGGCCTGTACGCCGCGCCCACGGTGATCAACAACGTCGAGTCGATCGCGTCGGTGCCGAGCATCGTGCGCAACGGCCCCGCGTGGTTCTCCTCCATGGGCACCGAGAAGTCCCAGGGCATGACGCTCTACTCGCTCTCGGGCCACGTGAAGCGCCCCGGCCAGTACGAGGCGCCGCTCGGCATCACCCTGCGCGAGCTGCTCGACCTCTCCGGCGGCCTGCGGCCCGGCTCGGAGCTGAAGTTCTGGACGCCGGGCGGGTCCTCGACCCCGATCCTCACCGCCGAGCACCTCGACGTCCCGCTGGACTACGAGGGCGTCGGCGCCGCCGGGTCGATGCTCGGCACGAAGGCCCTCCAGATCTTCGACCAGACCACCTCGGTCGTCCGGTGCGTGCTGCGCTGGACGGAGTTCTACAAGCACGAGTCGTGCGGCAAGTGCACGCCGTGTCGCGAGGGCACGTGGTGGCTGGTGCAGACCCTGCAGCGCCTCGAGCGCGGCGAGGGCAAGGAGGGCGACATCGAGACCCTGCTCGACCTCTGCGACAACATCATGGGCCGCTCCTTCTGCGCGCTCGGTGACGGCGCGACCAGCCCGATCACCTCCGCCATCCAGTACTTCCGCGAGGAGTTCGAGGCCGGCATGCACACCCCCGCGTGGGAGCTCTTCCCCTACCGCAACTCCGCGCTCTTCCCGTCCGAGGTGAGCGCATGAGCACCGGCGAGATGGAGCGCACCGACCTCGTGACCGTCACCATCGACGGCGTCGAGGTCAGCGTCCCGAAGGACACCCTCGTCATCCGGGCGGCCGAGCAGGTCGGCGTCCAGATCCCGCGGTTCTGCGACCACCCGCTCCTGGCGCCGGTCGGCGCCTGCCGGCAGTGCCTCGTCGAGGTGCCCGACGCCGGCAACGGCCGCGGTTTCCCGAAGCCGCAGGCCTCCTGCACCCTCCAGGTCGCCGACGGCATGGTCGTCGAGACCCAGGCGACCAACCCCGTCGCCGACAAGGCGCAGCAGGGCGTGATGGAGCTGCTGCTGATCAACCACCCGCTCGACTGCCCGGTGTGCGACAAGGGCGGGGAGTGCCCGCTGCAGAACCAGGCGATGTCGAACGGTCGCGGCGAGTCGCGCTTCACCGAGGCCAAGCGCACCTTCCCCAAGCCGATCAACATCTCCGCGCAGGTGCTCCTCGACCGCGAGCGCTGCGTCCTGTGTGCACGCTGCACCCGCTTCTCCGAGCAGATCGCCGGCGACCCGTTCATCGCGCTGGTGGAGCGCGGCGCGCTCCAGCAGGTCGGCATCTACGAGCAGGAGCCGTTCGAGTCGTACTTCTCGGGCAACACCATCCAGATCTGCCCGGTCGGCGCCCTGACCTCCTCGGCCTACCGCTTCCGCGCGCGGCCCTTCGACCTGGTCTCCACGCCGTCGGTCACCGAGCACGACGCCTCGGGTGCCGCGATCCGGGTCGACCACCGCCGCGGCAAGGTGATGCGTCGCCTCGCCGGCGACGACCCCGAGGTCAACGAGGAGTGGATCACCGACAAGGACCGCTTCGCCTTCCGGGCGGCCCAGCAGCCCGATCGGCTCACCCACCCGATGGTGCGCGACGCCGAGACCGGCGAGCTGCGCGCGGCGTCGTGGCCCGAGGCCTTCGCCGTCGCGGCGCGCGGCCTCGCGGAGGCGGGCTCCGTCGGCGTGCTGACCGGCGGACGCGTGACGGCCGAGGACGCCTACGCGTACGCCAAGTTCGCGCGCGTGGCGCTCGGCACCAACGACATCGACTTCCGGTCACGGCCGCACAGCGTCGAGGAGGCCGACTTCCTCGCCGCCGAGGTGGTGCAGACCGACCCCGAGTACGGCGTCTCCTACGCCGACCTGGAGTCGGCCACCACCGTCGTGCTCGCGGGCTTCGAGCCCGAGGACGAGGCGGGCGTGGTGTTCCTGCGCCTGCGCAAGGCCGCCCGCAACGGCACGCGGATCTTCTCCCTCGCGCCCTACACGACGCGGGGGAGCGCGAAGCTCAGTGCGACCGTGCGGCCCACGCCCCCGGGCGCCGAGGCGGGTGCGCTCGCGGCCGTGGCCGGGGACGGCGAGATCGCCCTCGACGGCGGCGGCCTCGTCCTGGTCGGCGAGCGGCTGGCGACCGTGCCCGGTGCGCTCACCGCCGCGGTCGAGCTCGCCCGCACCACGGGCGCGCGCCTGGCCTGGATCCCGCGACGGGCCGGTGACCGCGGCGCGGTCGAGGCCGGCTGCCTGCCCAACCTGCTCCCGGGCGGTCGTCCCGTGGCCGATGCGCAGGCGCGCGTCGACCTGGCGACCGCGTGGGGGGTCGACCAGCTGCCCGAGCAGGTCGGCCGCGACGGCGACGCGATCCTCGACGCCGCCGCGAGCGGCGAGATCGGTGGACTCGTGCTCGGCGGCGTGCAGCTCGACGACCTGGCCGAGCCCGGCATCGCCGCCGAGGCGCTCGCCGCGGCGCGGTTCGTCGTCTCCCTCGAGGTGCGCGAGACCGCGGTGACGCGCGCCGCCGACGTCGTCCTCCCGGTCGCCCCGGTGACGGACAAGGCCGGGTCGTTCGTGAACTGGGAGGGCCGCGTGCGCGCCTTCGGACAGATCTTCGCCAACCCCGGCTCGCTTCCCGACACCCGCGTGCTCGCCGGCATCGCCGAGGAGCTCGAGCGTCCGCTCGGCTTCCGCACCGTGGAGCAGGCGCGCGCGGAGATGATCGAGGTCGGGCCGTGGGACGGCGACCGCGCCTCCGCCACGCCGGTGGCGCCGCAGGAGTTCGCGACGCCGGAGGAGGGGGCGTACGTCCTCGCCTCGTGGCGGCAGCTGCTCGACGACGGCGTCATGCAGGACGGTGACGACGCGCTGCGCCAGACCGCCCGCAAGCCCGTGCTGCTGGTGAGCCGGCAGACGCTGGCCGACTTGGGCGCCGAGGAGGGCGAGCACGTCATCGTGCGCAGCGACCGAGGCGCCGTCACGCTGACGGTCCGCGTCGCCGACCTGGCCGACCACACCGTGTGGGCGCCGGCCAACACCGGCGGCACCGCCGTCCACACCACTCTCGGCCCGGCCGGGACGACGGTCCGCGTGGAGAGGAGCGCACGATGAACGACACCTTGTCCGCCTTCGGGCAGGACCCCTGGTGGCTCATCATCGTCAAGGCGGTGCTGATCTTCGGCATCCTCGTGCTGCTGACGCTGTTCAACATCTGGTTCGAGCGGCGGCTCGTCGCCCGGATGCAGCACCGTGTCGGGCCCAACGTGCACGGCCCCTTCGGTCTCCTCCAGTCGCTCGCCGACGGCGTGAAGCTGGCGCTTAAGGAGGACATCGTCCCCAAGGCCGCCGACCGCGCCGTCTACCTCCTCGCGCCGGTCATCGCGGTGATCCCGGCCTTCCTGACCTTCGCGGTGATCCCGTTCGGCCCCGTGGTCGACGTGCCGTTCACCGACATCAGCAGCCCGCTCCAGCTCACCGACATGCCGGTCGCGGTGCTCTACGTCCTCGCGGTCGCCTCCATCGGCATCTACGGCATCGTCCTGGGCGGCTGGTCGTCGGGCTCGACCTACCCGCTGCTCGGTGGCCTCCGCTCGTCGGCCCAGATGATCTCCTACGAGGTCGCGATGGGTCTGGCGCTGGTCGGCGTCTTCCTCTACGCCGGGTCGATGTCGACCTCGCAGATCGTCGCCGAGCAGGAGCGGCTCTGGTTCGGGCTGATCCTGATCCCGTCCTTCGTGATCTACGTGATCGCGATGGTCGGGGAGACCAACCGCGCGCCGTTCGACCTCCCCGAGGCCGAGGGCGAGCTCGTCGGCGGCTTCCACACCGAGTACTCCTCGCTGAAGTTCGCGCTGTTCTTCCTCGCCGAGTACATCAACATGGCCACCGTCTCGGCCCTCGCGACCACGCTCTTCCTGGGCGGCTGGCGGGCCCCGTGGCCGCTGTCGATGTGGGAGGGCGCCAACGAGGGCTACTGGCCCGTGCTCTGGTTCCTCCTCAAGGTCATCGGCTTCATCTGCCTGTTCATCTGGCTGCGCGGCACGCTGCCCCGCCTGCGCTACGACCAGTTCATGAACTTCGGCTGGAAGGTCCTCATCCCCGCCGGGCTCGCCTGGATCGTCGCCGTCGCGGTGATCCGCATGATCAGCCTCGACGGCGGCTTCGACCGACGCTGGCTGCTGGCCGCGGGCGCGGTGATCGCGGTGATGCTCGTCGCGATGATGTTCATCGGTGAGGACGAGCCCGACGAGGCCGAGACCGACACCGAGCCGTTCGACGCGTTCGCCGGCGGATACCCTGTGCCGCCGATGCCCGGCCAGGCCCTGGCCGGCAGCGCCACCCGTACGTCGGGCGGGTCACCGTCCGCGTCCGCGACACCGTCCGCCTCGCCGACCGCGGAGGAGACCGACTGATGGCTGGACCCGGACTCAAGGAGCAGTTCTGGGACCCGATCGCCGGCTTCGGCGTGACGTTCCGGACGATGTTCCGCAAGGTCGTCACCGAGCAGTACCCCTTCGACAAGCAGCCGACCGCGCCGCGGTTCCACGGCCGGCACCAGCTCAACCGCTGGCCCGACGGCCTGGAGAAGTGCGTCGGCTGCGAGCTGTGCGCCTGGGCCTGCCCCGCCGACGCGATCTACGTCGAGGGTGCCTCCAACACCGACCTGCCCGACGGCTCCGGGCGGTTCAGCCCCGGGGAGCGCTACGGCCGCGTCTACCAGATCAACTACCTGCGCTGCATCCTGTGCGGGCTCTGCATCGAGGCGTGCCCGACGCGCGCGCTCACGATGACCAACGAGTACGAGCTGGCCGACGACAACCGCGCCGACCTGATCTACGAGAAGTCCGACCTGCTCGCCCCGCTGCTGCCCGGCATGGAGCAGCCCCCGCACCCGATGTACCTCGGGTCGGACGAGGGCGACTACTACCGCGGCGAGTTCCGTCCGCAGTCGCGCGACGCCGCCGACGCTCCCGCGGGCGCCTCCGCCGACGACGCGGGGGAGGTCGCCCCGTGATCGCGTTCTGGGTCCTGGCGCCGATCATGGTCGCCGCCGCCCTCGGCATCCTCTTCTCCCGCAAGGCGGTGCACGCCGCCCTGCTGCTGGCGGTCGTGATGATCAGCCTGGCGATCCTGTACGCCGTCCAGGACGCGCCGTTCCTCTTCGTCGTGCAGATCATCGTCTACACCGGCGCGATCCTGATGCTGTTCCTCTTCGTCCTCATGCTGGTCGGTGTGGACGCGGCCGACTCGGTGGTGGAGACGATCCCGGGCAGCGGGTCACCGCGGTGCTCCTCGGGCTGGGCTTCGGCACGATCCTCACGCTCGGCATCGCGCAGGTGACCTTCCGGGTCGCCGGCCTCGCCGAGGCCAACGCCGACGGCAACGTCGAGGGCCTGGCCGGGCTGCTGTTCTCGAGCTACGTGCTGGCCTTCCAGGTCACCGCGGCGCTGCTGATCACGGCTGCGCTCGGCGCGATGGTGCTGGCACACCGCGAGCGCCTCACGCCGAAGCTCTCCCAGGCCGACCTCGCCCGCCAGCGGATGCGCGACTACGCCGAGACCGGCAAGCACCTCGGACCGCTCCCGGCGCCCGGTGTCTTCGCGCGCCACAACTCCGTCGACACCCCGGCGCTGCTGCCCGACGGGTCGGTCGCCGAGGCGTCGATCTCGCGCGTGCTCGCCGCTCGTGGCGTCGTCGGCTCGGCGGAGTCGGCCGCTGACATCGACCGCGTCACCCGGCAGATCGGGACCGGCGCCGACGCCGAGGACGACATCCACGCCAGCCACGAGGGCGAGTCCGGGGAGGGCGAGGTCTGATGGGTGACACCCTGAGCGCCACGCCGTTCATCACGCTGTCGGCGATCCTCTTCACGATCGGCTGCGTCGGCGTGCTCACGCGCCGCAACGCCATCGTCGTGTTCATGAGCGTCGAGCTGATGCTGAACGCCACCAACCTCGCGCTGATCACGTTCGCGCGCGTCCACGGCAACCTCGACGGGCAGGTGGCGGCGTTCTTCGTGATGGTCGTCGCCGCGGCCGAGGTGGTCGTCGGGCTCGCCATCATCATGACGATCTTCCGTACTCGCCGCTCGGCCTCGGTCGACGACGCGAGCCTGCTGAAGTACTGACGAGGACGGACGAGGACGACGACCGTGACGTTGACTGACTGGACCCTGGCCGCCGAGGGCGGCGGAGTCGTACCCCTGGTGGATCCCTCCGCGGCCGACGGGGTGTTCTCCCTGCTGTGGCTCGTGATCGCCCTGCCCGCGCTGGGCGCCGCCGTGCTGCTCCTGGGCGGCCGTCGCACCGACTCCTGGGGGCACCTGCTCGGCACCGCGACCGTGGCCGGCTCCTTCGTGCTGGGGCTGGTCTCGTTCGTCGCGCTGCTGGGCCGCGAGAGCGGAGACCGCTCGGTCACCCAGCACCTGTGGACCTGGTTCGAGGTCGGCATCGGCGGTCAGGTGTTCACCGTCGACCTGGGTCTGCTCTACGACCCGCTCTCGGCGATGTTCCTGCTGCTCATCACGGGCGTCGGGACGCTGATCCACGTCTACTCCATCGGCTACATGGAGCACGACGTCCGTCGGCGGCGCTTCTTCGGCTACCTCAACCTCTTCATCGCCGCGATGCTGGTGCTGGTGCTCTCCGACACCTTCCTCGGCATCTTCCTCGGCTGGGAGGGCGTCGGTCTCGCCTCCTACCTGCTCATCGGCTTCTGGCAGCACAAGCCCTCGGCCGCGGCGGCCGCGAAGAAGGCGTTCGTCGTCAACCGGGTCGGCGACATCGGCATGGTGCTGGCGCTGGCGCTGATCATCGCCACCTTCGGCAGCACCGCCTTCGACGCGATCTCGGCGCAGGCCGGCTCGGTCGGCGAGGGCACCATGACCGCGATCGGCTTCTTCCTGCTCCTCGCCGCCTGCGGCAAGTCCGCCCAGGTCCCGCTGCAGTCGTGGCTCCTGGACGCGATGGAGGGCCCGACCCCCGTCTCGGCCCTCATCCACGCGGCCACCATGGTCACGGCCGGCGTCTACCTCGTCACCCGGGCCAACTTCATCTTCGAGTACGCCCCGGTGGCCCAGACCGGCGTCGTGGTCGTCGGCGCCGTGACGCTGCTGGCCGGTGCCTGGATCGGCTGCGCGAAGGACGACATCAAGAAGGCCCTCGCCGGGTCGACGATGAGCCAGATCGGCTACATGATGCTCGCCGCGGGTCTCGGCCCGGCGGGTTACGCCTACGCGATCTTCCACCTGATCACCCACGGCTTCTTCAAGGCCAACATGTTCCTCGGCGCGGGCTCGGTGATGCACGCGATGGACGACGAGGTCGACATGCGCAAGTACGGCGCCCTGCGCGCCGCGCTGCCGGTCACCTTCCTCACCTTCGCGATGGGCTACCTCGCGATCATCGGCTTCCCTGGCTTCTCGGGCTTCTGGTCGAAGGACCGGATCATCGAGACCGCGTTCGCGGAGAACCCGGTCGCGGGTGCGGCCGCGCTGCTCGGCGCCGGCGTGACGGCGTTCTACATGACGCGCCTGATGCTGATGACGTTCTTCACCGAGAAGCGTTGGGAGCCCGAGGTCCACCCCCACGAGTCGCCCCGCGTGATGACCGTGCCGCTCATC
>Ga0172372_10011050_pt1 | contig 11506 bp, 12 predicted proteins | sample LakKiv5m_2_FD_114544 | JGI IMG/M metagenome (GOLD analysis project Ga0172372, IMG submission 114544) | Freshwater microbial communities from Kabuno Bay, South-Kivu, Congo - kab_092012_9.5m | ecosystem: Environmental > Aquatic > Freshwater > Lake | place: Democratic Republic of the Congo... | reverse complement strand
GAAAAAAGGTGTCCGATCCAATCCGCAACCTGAGATTGCAGAACCGTTCCTCCAGCCAACCCCTCCCTGCGACCACCCTGGTCTCAGCTCCCATCAAAGTGTTGGTGGCCTCGGGCTGGAGGTTCAGGCATACCCCCACCAGCTCTGGCCAGCGACCCATCCATTCATCTGCGAGGAGCTCCAGCCCATCAAGCTCGGCGTGACTGCTCACAAGGGTGATCAGCTGCTCGCCGCTGTGGTGTCCGATGCGAAGTGCCAGGTGGCGTAGCCCACCCCCCTTGCGGCAATCCCGGTCAATGGGCCAGTCACTCTTCTCCAGGTCTGCCTTGAGTGGGGCTATCAGGCCATCCAGGCGTGGATCCAGAACGGGGCAGTGATTCATGTTGACGATGTCGTGACTCCCCCGGCGGTAGTAACCCGCCCGCAGTCGGCCCTCTTTGCAGCGCTCCAGCGGGATGATCGCTCGATTTCGATAACCGAGGCCCTCAGCCGAGGCAAGCAGCGGGGCCACGGGCTGATCCAGGTGGGCGATGCGCCGCATGGCATCCACAACCTTCTGGTGCTTCCAGTGCTGTTGACTTCGATCCTCCAAGTGCTGCAGGCTGCAACTGCCGCAGTTGTCGGAAAGGATGCAGGGTGGGTGTTGCCGTTCTGGCGCAGCGGTCTTGATATCCTCGAGGTCTGCGAGCCAGTGGCTCCTGGCCCGATGGGTGAGCCGCACCTGAACCAGCTCACCCGGCAGGGCACCCACCACAAAAACGACCTGATCGTCAAGTCGGGCCACTCCCTGGCCATCATGGGAGAGGCCGGTGATCTTTACTGCCAAGGTTTGGCCGGTGGTGAGGCGTTCCAAGCGGGCAGACGAATCCATCACCCTACGTCGTGCGAAGGGGAGTTACACCTTTGCATGCCGAGGCTTTCTGGCGCTGCTGAGTCGATACAGTGAAAACTGCACGTGGTCGCTGCAATGAGCGTCGTTCGGGATCTGATCCTCCAGGCAGATGATCAGCTGCGCTATCCCAGTGGCGGTGAGCTGAGATCGATGGTGGAGTACCTCAACCGGGGCGCCGAGAGGCTCACGGTGGTGAGGTTGTTGACAGACAACGAAAAGAAAATTGTGGATGAGGCTGCACGCCAGCTCTTCCAACGCAAGCCTGATTACGTGGCCCCCGGAGGAAATGCCTATGGTCAGAAGCAAAGGGCCCAGTGCCTGCGGGATTACAGCTGGTATTTGCGGCTGGTCACCTACGGCGTGCTCGCCGGCAGCACCGAGATGATTCAGCAGATCGGTGTGGTGGGTGCCCGCGAGATGTACAACAGCCTGGGAGTGCCGATGCCGGGCATGGTTGAGGCGATGCGAACCATGAAGGATGCGGCCATTTCCCTGCTCAGTGCAGAACAGGCTGCCTTGGCTGGTCCCTATTTCGACTTTCTGATCAAGGGAATGCAGACCAGCACCTGAATCACAGTCCATCCTCACTTCTTGCCCAGATGGACATAGGTCTCATCTGGGTCTTTTTATGGGACCCAGAATAAGTCTTTGCTGGGACAACTGTTTCGTCATGCCCGATTCGAATTGATCCAAACCGGATTGATCCGACCCGGATTGATCCAGCTCTGATTGATCCGTATCGCCTGCCTGCCTGATCCACTCTTGGGAAAGGCTTGGCTGCGTACCTGTGGTAGACACAGGTACGCAAATTCAGAAATCCTGTCGTTGCAATGGATTTAAGCTGGTGAAATTTCTCTGGACCGCCGTCCAGACCGCCTTGGACTCCTCCTTGTGCAGGCTTGTTCATGGTGATGGGTAAAAGAGATGGCAGGGGAAATGAAACCGCCGATTTTTTTTTATTTCTGGCAGCCAGCTCCAGGTCAAGTCAGATGATCTGCATTCACTGCTGGCTCAATCAAATCATCAAATCCTCAGGCGCAGAACCCAATAATCCTGGGCTGGACCCAAGCCAGGACGTATTTAGGGACCGAGATGAGATTTTATAGATTAGCTGAAATCGGATTTCTCACTGCGCCAGTTTGTGTCTTGACATAGGTCTATTAACGCGTCTTACTTGCCTCCAGCGAGAAGGGTGGCTGCTCGGGTTGCCCTGGCGGCGCGATATCGGCTGTCGCGGCTGCAAATTTGGTAAGACCCCTATTGCGTCCAGGCTGGGATTGGCAAGCTGTCAATTCCTGCGATAGAGCTCTTTCAGCAGTTGGTATGCCTCGTTGAGCCGTCGCATGGTTTCCTCATTCCCACCGGAATCTGGATGGTTACTCATTGCCAAATCACGATACGCATCGCGAATTTCGCTGAGAGTCAGCCGGTGGCCATGGACAGTAGGTAGCCGGAGTGTTTTCAGGGCCCCATGCAGGGTCATCGTGTGTTCCAACGTCTGGAATGAGCTGCCCTTACGTCTTCTGCGGAACCGATGTACAAATCGGTGGATCAAGGTAGGAAGGCGAAGCTCCAGAGTGGAGGAACTGAATGGGTCCTCCAATAGACCAGCCATCACCATTACGCGTTCAAAGTTGGCTGGTTCATCGCCCCAGCTGGGAGCAATATGCGCCGCGACACTGCACGCCAGCGACCAACTGAATGGTCGTCCATCACTCTGATCACTCTGGGGCCAGATATCCTGGGCTAGCCAGACCATTGCTGCTTCGAGAACGGCCTCATTGGCACCTTTGCCATAAAGTTCTAACCAGTGTTCGCGCGCCTTTGTAAGGGCCCTATCGAGGCCACCCCTTTCAAGCTGGGGTAATAGTTCAACGGCGGATTCTTCAACAAGCCTGCGGGGTTGGAGGCTTCTTTTCAACTGCTCCGACTGGCGTCGCACAAAACCAGGTAGATCAATTCCCACCTGGCGTTTCTCTGGTTGGTCCCTTGGCGTATCACTTGTTCCTACGTCTTCCCCTATTTCGAAGCAAAAACCACCCGCTGTGCCACTGGACACCAAGACCAGGGCACCCTGTTCATTGAATGCTGACGTTGTCGCTTCCGCTGTAACGGGATTATTCTTTCCGTGGTCTGCAGCTTCTTCTCGAGGTGTCGGTTGATAAGCTTGGTTATCGGTAAGTATTTCTTGTAAGAGCCGTTCAACGATATCTCCGCGACTGCGCAAACCCAATTCTGATTTTAATAAATCAATTTTTTCAATCAGTTCAACAGGGAGCTCCAGGCTGAGTCTCCGCCGCTGGGAATCTTGGGTAGGCTCCATGCCTAACGGCCCATCAAACCGCGCAACATCTCCTGTTGTGCTTCCAGCGCCTGCTGATACCTGTCGTAGAGAGTTTGACTGGTAGGGCTCGTCTGGACACCACGGTAACTTGGAGGCGGAGTGAGGGGAGGGGTAAGCGGTGGCACTGGGGCAAGGGGCGCTGTAGGAATTAACTCAATCGGCGCTAGCTTTCCTTCGACCACCGTCAATTCAGGGGGGATAAGGGGTGGGGGCAGTTGGTTAGATTCTGCAGCGGTGCGTGCCATAGTCAATTGCCGTTCCCGATCCTGGAACATCGCAAGTTGACTAGCCGGCAGAACACTCAGGAGGTGGCCAGGGGTTGCATCCGCTGGATAAACCAGGCTGATCCGCACCTGGTTAGGTTGACCGGCGCGCAGGTTTAGTGGCGTGAGTGAGAGGCTCTGGCCTGAACGCATCCCCACATGGATTTCCTGGAGACCATCCTCCGAATGGATCTGCAGCGACCCTCGAAAGGCAGTGAAGGGTTTTGACGAGCCACTGGCCACCGGATGGCTCAGCACCAACTCATGGGGGCCAGATCCCTTTAGGTTCAGGTCGATGTCGAATCGCACGCCATAGGTGCCGACATTGTCCAGGGAGGAATCCACCATGCGGCTGGCAAGGGGGTTTACCTGCACCTCGCGGGTACCGAAGTTGTGTCTGATGGTGCTGGTAAGCGGAACATGCAGGGGACCGTTGACTTCAAGATCGTGGGTCAGGCTTGCCTGATATCCATCTCCAATCGCCACTCCACCTACTCGGGAGAAAATCCGCCGCCCGTTGATGTCAGCAATTCGGTTGAGGTAAACCCTGCCAGGAGCCAGCCTACCCTGGTCTAGTACCGTAAGTATGTCCCCATCGTTGCTGGCTTCCTTAGCAGCTACGACGGCCATCTGAAATGGGCCGTCACTGCTGCCCTTGAGCAGGGCGTTAGCTATGCCCAGGGCTGGTAGCTGGGTATGGAACAGCACCAGACGACTCCGAGCTGGGATGGTTATCGCTTCAGTAAGTTTCGGATCCAACCGACCCCGGAGAACCTGGATTGCGGTTGCATCCCCCGGGCCCGTATTCCAGGGTCTTGGGCCGAGGGGTTTTACCCCCATCTTGAAATCCTGTAGATAGGGTGCCTCAAAGCTGTTTCTCACAGCTCCATTCTCAAATTTGATCTGCACCGCACGCCCACCCGGATTTATCAGGATCAAGGCCAGGGTGAGTTCAGGTCGGCGGGATGATCTGGAGATCTGGCCCCGATTGGATGGGAAATACTTGTGGTGCATATGCACCCCGAATTCACCGTTGAAGGTGTAGGTTGCATTTCGCAATGGCTGGCCTGTCTCAGCCGCATACGCGTAACCTGGGGCAGTATTGATCAATATGCCCGGGCCTTCGACTTCCTCAGGTTGATTTGAGTGGAGAACCGGCACCGTGTTGAAGCTTCCGTTCAGGGGCCGCGCTTTCTGGCCGGCCATCAGGGCCACGTAGGCACCAGCTGGCTGTCCACCGATCACCAAGCCCCCCATACCTATGGCCAGGCCAAGCATCAGGGCCAGGGGGTTGATAGGAGAGCGGCAGAGCAATGATCTCAATCCAGGAACGGGCGGGTTTTGGGGTGCGTTGTAACTAAATTTTCCCTGCAGGCGGTGAGGAGGGCACCACCGAGCTGGGAGATCTGGTCGGCCTGCCGGTGTTCCACGCCCAATTCTGGGGAGAACAAGGCACCCAGTTCACCAGCTTGGCTCGCTAGAACCTCCGTGTTCTGACCACTTTCTCATGTTTCCCCCCTTTGGCTGCTGCCCAGTCAGTGACGGAGGCTCCCACTCCAGCTGGCGTCACTACCAGCAGCGCAAACTTCGCATGCTTCAGTTCTGGCGCGACGGTATCGAACGGCAATTGGCGGCTCTCAATGCGGCCATCAGCACCCTTGAGCAGCAGATAGTGCGGGATGCTGGCAGCTCGGGCAGCTGATCGGAGTGTGAGCACTTTTGCCAAGCCCTTGCCGCAGTTCAGCCAGGCCCCGTTTGAGCCTTCTCTGCACGGTCATGGGACTCACCATCAAATGAGCTGCGGTTCGCCGGTACGTCCAGCCGCAGATCACCACCTTGTCGATCACCTGGCGGATATCCGGTTCAAGCTGGGCCCAATGGCGCCTGAGACCCAGCAGCTCCTCCGCCGGCCCATCGTCGCTAAGTCTCCCGGCCCCATCTCCCCATTGATCGGGGGCCGCCCCTCCCCAGGCGTCGAGCAGCTCGTCCGCCAGGTTGATGGGCCGGCTCATGGCTTTCCCCCTCTGCAGCTCCAGCCATTGTTGGGCATCGAGCATCAGTGCTCTTCGCAGATCCTCGGAGCTGGCTTCCTGGCTGTGGCTCCTATACCAGCCTGCCTGAACCTTGCGGAGTTTGTCGTGTAGCTCCATCTGACGTCGGGGCAGCCGCACAGCCGTTGCTGAGTCCCTCAGGTAGTGGAGGATTGCACCGCGGATATGGGGCCGGGCAAAGGCCTCGAAGGGAGTGCGGGTTTTGGCGTCATAGAGCTCGGCGGCCCGCAGCAGTCCCATCAGGCCAACCTGGATCAGATCCTCGATCGGCTCGGGACACCGGCGGCCGTAGTGCACCGCGATAGGCGTGACCAGGTTGCGGTACTCGTGGACTCGTTTGTTGCGGAGACCTACTGTTTCTTTGTGTTGGCCAGCTGTTTTGGCGCTGGTTCCACTGGAGTTCTGTTTCATCATTGAGCTGGGCATCAGGCAGGGAGTTGGTAACCCCTTCCTTCCAAACAGCCCCAGAGCCAGCCTGCGGTGCAACCGTGGAATTACGGAATGGGCTTCAGATCCGTTCAGTTGCCGAACTGGCGACCGCCTCGAGCAGTTTCCAGGGACCATGGTTCTCCAGCCAGGTGAGATCGGATTTTTCGGTGGCGAGCAGGTATCCCGCAAAGGCCAGGGCATTGATGCTGAACCCGGCGCAGTGCTCGCGGCTGCGCCGCACGGTCAACAACCAATGGTCATCAAACAGCAGGTTGTATGGATGCAGCGGCTGGGAATCCAGCTGGGGCGAACCAAGTCCCAGCTCCTCGGCATGGTGGTGGTAGAGCCCAGGCAGATCGGTGCAGTCAATGGGGTCTTGGCGCCTGCTGATTCGATAGGCCCATGACCACTGGCGTTGCTCCATTTGGGCATCGCATAGGGCCGCAAGGGGACAACTAGCCTCCCCTGGCCGCCGTGGCAACAACTGCAGGTGCCGGTGGGGCTGGCTGGCTCCAGCTGCAGCACAACTGTTGAAGAACCAGAGCCCGGCCGTATCTCTTGCCAGTTGGCCCACGGCTTGCCAGTCCTCGAACCGGATCCAGCCGGACTGGGGTTGCCAGTCCTGGGTTATCAGCAACAGGTGGCCAGGCTGAACCGGGTATTTGTTGAGCAGCACCACATGCCCCGTGTCCAGTCGATCCACCTCCAGAGCCCCTTCCCAGGGCAGGAATGGGTTTGGTTTGGGTCCGCCCTGGAGAAGGTGTCTGGGAGTTTGGCTCACCAGACGGCGCAGGACAAACGGCCCGAGCCCTGGCTGCTCAAGCACCTGGGTGGAGAGGGGTATCAGGGCGCCTGCCTGCTCGGCCTCAGCTGAGCGCTGCAACGCCCGCCGCCAGACCAGCTCAGGGCGCACCGGCCTTGAGGCGTGCCAGGGATGCTCCCTGATAGAAGTGTCCGAGGATCTGGTTATAGCGATAGCCCTGCCTGGCAAGGTCCTGGGCCCCATGCTGGCTCATGCTGGCACCCAGGTGACCATGGGCTTCCAGGCTGATTCGGCGGTTGGCCGCATAAAGGCTCTCGACTATTCCTCCCTGGTAGCTCAGGATCAGCCCTGCTGTACTGGATGTGGCCGTACGGGTTCTTGCGTTGCTGTGTCCCAGCCCCTTGTATGCCTGCCAGCGCGTGGTGTCGCCCAGATGCCAATGGCGGTTGGCCGGCCGGGCCATGTGGGCCAGGGCGTAGGAGCGGGCGGCGACGGCCTGGGCTCGCAAAGCCTCCATTGACCAGCTGCTTGGCATTTCAGCCCCCACCACGGCAGCGATGTACGTCTCCAGCCCCAGATGGTTCACCAGCCTGAGCCCCCCCTGCTCGCGGATCAGGCGCAGCCTGCCGCCATAGGCCTGATCATTGACCAGCAGGGCAGATCCTCTGGTCTGAAGCCAGGCTTCCGCTGCGGAGTCAACCAGACCATTGAGGGAAACCTGGTCACCAGGCCCTCCCTGCTGCAGCACCATCCCTTGCCGATTCAATAGTTGCCAGGCTCCGGTGGCAGACAATGAAGGTGCCGTGCCTGCACTCAGCAAGGCCACGCGGATCTCCAGGTCCACAGGTGGGCCAGCATCCGGCTCCACAAGACCCAGCATGCCGCTGGCGGCCTTCGGCCCCTCTGGTGACGCGGCTCGCCGGGTCTCCACCTTGCGCAGGTCGACTGCCTGTGTAGTGGTGTCAGAGGGCTTGTTTGGGGTATCGATCAGAGCATCCAGTAGCTCCCCGTGGGCCGCTCCGTAGGGCTGGGGTGCCAGACCCTGCGCAGCAAAGCCGACTGCGACAGCAACCAGGGCCATCGGGACGATCAGTATCAGGCGGCGTCCAGCAGGGATGACCACGACCCTGCACCGGAGCCATCGCTTCGCCCATACAAGGTGCCGTTCCACAGAAGATGGCCCGTGCCGCTGAGACGGATCATGCCTGAGCATGCCAATTCACAGATCATTCCGCCAGGTCGTTGTGAACACTGCCAGCCCACCACGGTGTCGCGGCCGAGGCGCTCTTGCCAGAAAGGTGCCACCAATGCATGGGCCGAGCCCGTTACGGCATCTTCACTGATGCCCAGACCTGGAGCGAAGAAACGTATCTGGTAGTCAGCCGGTCGGTCGAGCACGGTTGGACGTAACCCCCGGGGAGTGGCATCGAAGTCGAGCATCAACACCAATCCGCCCCGATCCTGCGGATCAAGATGCTCAGCCAGGTCTCTCATCAGCGCCAGTGGACTGCCTGATGGCAGCAGGGCCACCCGGTAGCCCAGATCCGAATTCCAGTAGGCCTCCGGTTTGACGCCCAGGTGGGCCCGAAGCAGCGCCACAAGGTTGCAGGAGGGTGCAGCCGGTTTCAGCGAGCCGCTTGGCAGGACGATCTGACCGGTGCAGGCAGAGGGCCCGTGAACCACCTCCAGGGGGCCGCTGCGACTCAGCAGGTGGCACCGCTGGCCAGGCTGGAGATGGCCCCAGTGCCCAAGGGCGAACAGGGCGGCCAGGGTGGCATGGCCACAGAGGGGAACCTCGCAGGTGGGCGTGAACCAACGCAGGCACCACTTCTCCCTTTGCTGCAGAAGGAATGCGGTTTCCGACTGATTGAGACTGCGCGCTATGGCCTGGAGCCAGCCATCTCCCAGGGGCTCATCGAGCAGCACCACGGCGGCCCCATTGCCGCTGCAGGGGTCGGCCGCGAAGGCCTCCACCAGCACCGCCGGAAGTGCCGTATTCATGGCCGGGCCACTTCTGCCCTCAGGTCACGCTCCATCAGGGCCCGGACCGCTGCCGATGGGGTGGTGGCCCCGTCTAGAACACTCACTACCTGCTCACAGATCGGCAGGTGCCAGTCATGGCGCAACGCCAGCTGCTGGGCAGCCCGTGCGGTGCGGGTGCCCTCAACAGTGGCTCCAATCCGCTCACCGGCCTGCTCCTCGCTGTAGCCCTCAGCTAAGAGATGGCCGCAGCGGTAGTTGCGGCTGAGGCTGCTGTTGGTCGTGGCGAGCAGGTCGCCAAGACCAGCCAGACCGTAGAGGGTGCTGGGCAGCCCTCCGAGACCCTCCAGCACCACCCCGATCTCCGCCAGTCCGCGGCACAGCAGGGCGGCCTTCGCGTTGGCCCCCAGATTCAGGCCATCGGAGATGCCGGCAGCAACCGCGATCACGTTTTTGAGGGCCCCGGCAGCCTCGGTGCCGATCGGGTCCGTATTGGTGTACAGCCGCAGTCCAGGATCGCTCAGCTCATGCTGCATAGTTCCGGCCAGCTTGGGATCACAGCAGGCCAGCACCGATGCTGCTGGCAGACCCTGGCGCACCTCTGTCGCCAGATTCGGTCCGCTCAACACCAGCAGGGGCGCCTCTTCCAGGTGGGCTGCCCAGAGCTGGGTTGCTGTCGCCAGCTGGCGCAGATCCAATCCCTTGCTGCAGCTCAGCAGGGGCAGGCCCGCAGGCCAGTGGGGCGCCAACTCCGCTGCCAGGGGAAGCACCCCGGCCATTGCGACCGCCGAGACCACCAGGTCCTGATCTTGCAGCAGGCCAGGGGCACAGCTACCCATGCGTCTTGACCAGCCACGCACCGTGTGGCCCTGTGTCCGCCAGCGCCCCATCAGGGTCTCTCCCCAGGCCCCCAGGCCCAGAACGGCTATGCGAAGGCCCATCGAACCAAATGCAGTGGGCAGTTTGCCCTGTCATCATGCGACAGGGATGCTGGGCGGATCCAGCATGGGGTATCGAGATGGGCCCTGGAGGATCTGGAGCTTGGACCACCTGGCAGGGCTCGGCCCTTGTGGTCGGCTGTGGTGGCATAGGCCGGGCATTGCTCGCGGAGCTGGAGCGGCGGGCGCCCCAGCTGACCCTGCTGGGTGCGTCTCGCCAGGACTGGCGCCAGGCTGCCCAGGAGCGCTGGCAGGGCAGTGTGCACCTGCCGCTTGACCTGGCTGATGACACCAGCCTGGCCAGGCTGGTGACCAGACTTGAGGCCTGGCGCCCCTTGCGCCTGGTGATTCACACTGCCGGGATTCTGCACGGCCCTGGTCTCCAGCCTGAGAAACGACTCAGCCAGGTGAACCGCCCGGCCCTGGAGCGCAGCTTCGCTGTGAATGCCTTTGCGCCCCTCCTGGTCGCCCAGGCGGTTGAGTCCGCCCTGCCACCGCATCAGCCCTTCCACTTCGCCAGTCTCTCCGCCCGGGTGGGGAGCATCGGTGATAACCAGCTCGGGGGCTGGTATGCATACCGGGGTGCCAAGGCAGCCCAGAACCAGTTACTCCGCACCCTGGCCATCGAATGGCGACGCCGTCGCCCCCTGGGGTGCGTGAGCCTTCTCCATCCAGGCACAACCGCGACGCCCCTCTCCGCCCCTTTTCAGGCCGGAGTTGCACCTGGGAGCCTGTTCAGTCCAGAGCGCTCGGCACGCCATCTGCTGGATGTGCTTGAAACCCTCGGACCGGATCAGACCGGCCGCTTCTGGGCCTGGAACGGCGAGCCCATCCCCTGGTGATCAGGCTCCGGCTGCGTTCGCCTGCAGTAAAACCAGGGGTATCACCTCCAGAGTTGAGGCTTCAGTGGCCTCGAGTCGTACCGGCGGTGCCATGCCGTCCTCGTGGGCTTCCAGCCAGCGGGGGGCGCATACACACCAGTGATCTCCAGGTTTCAACCCAGGAAAATTGAACCCCGGAGCCGGGGTGGACAGGTCGTTGCCCTGGGCCCTGCTGTAGCGAAGAAAAGCCTCAGTCACCACACAGCAGACGCTGTGCCGGCCCAGATCCGCAGCATTTGTGTGGCAAAAGCCATCTCGCAGCCAACCGGTCATCGGCTGACAGCCGCAGACCGACAGGGCATCCCCCAGCACATTGAGGGCGGGCTGGTTTGGGTTGGGGGTTGGATTCACGGCCGTGATGCCAATTGATGTGAGGCGAGTCTGACTGGGTGGTCAAACCGACGAGCTGTTCCCTTCAGGGCCCCTCGGCGCTGCTTCAAAAGGCAACACACCGGCACAAACTGGCACCTGGTGGTTGACGGATTCCGGGGGGTAGGCGTTAAAGGTCGAAGAGCGCGTTTCACCTGTCTTTCAGCGCGACCCCCTTCATGAGCTGGGAATTCACCGAGGATGCGGCCTTTCTGGCCCTCTGCGACGCCTACAAGGAGAGCGGTGAACCCTCCGCCATGGAATTTCTCGCCCATGGCGAAGGGGCCTTCCACTTTCAGGAGCTCACCCAGAATGCCGCCGGAGAGGGCATTGATCTCAGCGACTCCCTCAACCTGGAGGAGTTCCAGCAGGACGTGATCGACGCCCTTGAGGAGATGTGCAGCTGACGGCTCCCTGGAGCTGCCATTCATCCATAGAAAAAGGCGATCTCCTTCTCCTTCAGCCCTTCCCAGCCCGCTGCCTTCAAGCGGGCATCAAGGGTCGCTTGGTCGAAATGTTTTGAACCTGTCTTTACAATGCGGTTACGCATTGACTTTTTAACCCCACTCCGGGCCCTCTGACTCTCCAGCTCCATG
>Ga0172372_10011046_pt1 | contig 11508 bp, 22 predicted proteins | sample LakKiv5m_2_FD_114544 | JGI IMG/M metagenome (GOLD analysis project Ga0172372, IMG submission 114544) | Freshwater microbial communities from Kabuno Bay, South-Kivu, Congo - kab_092012_9.5m | ecosystem: Environmental > Aquatic > Freshwater > Lake | place: Democratic Republic of the Congo... | reverse complement strand
GTAATACTGGCGTTCCGGTTGGGTTTATTAAAGGCGCATCTAGTTTCTACAATCCAATTTACCGCCTGAAATATTCTGCCGACAATGACTGGTGGTCAATTATTAGCGCGCCAGAGGCGGTTCAGATCTCTGCTAATTTAAGCTCTGAAACATCTGGCTCTGATGGTGCACGGCTTGTTGGCTATAACAATGGCGCGGGATATGCTGCTACAGTTCATGATGAATTAATCGGCGCCGAACAACACTTCTTGACGCTAGATACTTTCATGGACGACCTGCAAGAGGAAGGGGGGGCGGCTAATACTGGAGCAGATCTAGTTGGCTACGGTAGACCAAGCTCAGGTTATCATGGCACCGTTCAAGGTTGGCTAGATAATTTGCCCTCTCCAGAAGATTTATCTAGTACGACGGCTGGCTCTGATGGTGCACGCTTAATTGGTTATAACAATGGTGCGGGATTTGCTGGCACTGTGCATGATGAACTAATAGGAGTGGAAAGTCATTTTGCGACGCTAGATACTTTCATGGGCGACCTACAAGAGGAAGGGGGAGCACCTAACACTGGCGCAGATTTAGTAGGTTATGGAAATGGGGGATTACATACCACTGTCAAAGGCGTTTTAGATCAAATTTTATCGCAGCTCGGTACGTTACAAATTTTCGCTCACAACGTTGTACCGTGGGCGGCAGGTGGCGGCGGCGGTTATCAGGCTATTATTCCAATTACGGGGTTGCTGACAACTGACTACGTATTCGCGCAAGCGGTAAATTATGTTGGCACATCAGTTTCGCCAGGTGATTCTCCAAGCGTTTCCCTTTTAAAAATTCAAAGCGGACAAATATACGTAGAAATTAGTAAAGCGGTTGCTGATAATACGGTTGATATTCAGTACATCGTTCTGAGATTTTAATTATGAAGAATCTCAGCGTACTGTCAAAAGCCATAGAGCGTACTACCGATCTAGTGCGAGATTACTCAAACTCAAATTACGTGATTGAGGACGTGCCAGGTTGCATGCGGTTGCGTTATGGAAACGGCGAAATTCAGACCTTCCCGTCAGTCAAGCTGCGCCCCTACCAAAGTGAAGCACACGATAAATTATTTTACGAAGGCGTTAAACGGATGTTTTTAGTCCGTCCGCGACGTGCGGGAAAAGAAGTTGAATCATGGAGCTTTTTAATTGAGGGCGCGTTACGTCGCCCTGGGCAGTACTTAATGATGTACCCAGAGACCAAGCGTGGCCGTAAGGTTTTGTGGGAGGGTGCAATTGCATTACCTGGCAATGTGAGCATTCGTTTTATCGATATGATCCCAAAAAACTTACTCAAGAAAAAACCAAACGATCAAGAAATGAAAATTGAGTTGACGAACGGCTCAGTTATTTACGTGATGGGCGCGGATGACGATCCAGACAAAGTGCGGGGAATGAACCCGCTTGGCGCAGTATTTTCAGAGTTCGCATTTTCTGACCCACAAGTTTATCAAATCCTTATGCCCGTGTTCCGGCAAAACGGCGGCTGGGTAATATTACAAACAACCTATAACGGAATGAACCACGCATACCGATACATGCAAGAAGTGATGGATAACCCAGAGTGGCATTGCCGTGTGGATAGCGCATTAACACTGCTTGACCCAGAAGGCAATCGCTATATCACCGAAGAAGACATCGATGCTGACCGCAAAGCAGGTATGGCGGAGTACAAAATTCAGCAAGAATATTATTCCGTTGTGTCACTCAATGAAAGCTCAGTTTATTTTGCGCACGAACTCAAATCAATTGACGACACTAAACGGATCATTCCCGGCCTTATTTTACGCGCTCCTGTTTATAGCGCATGGGATATTGGGATGAATGACAGCATGGCAATCTCAATATTCCAGCTCGACGAAAAAGGCGCCCCGGTCGTCATTAACTACATCGAGAACAATAATTTCGGCATGGAATGGTACGCAAGCGAAATATTTCGTTACTGCGCCCAAAATGGGCTTGTTCACAAAAAAGCTATTTTGCCACACGACGGCAAAGTCAGAGAAGTTGGGACTGGTTTAACGCGTGAGCAAACTGCTCGATCACTTGGTCTTGATGCGATATGCGTAGAACGGCCAAAATCTAAGCCGCAGGCAATTCAACTCATGAGACAGATGCTACATCGTACCCGCTTCAACAAAGAAGGCACTCTGCGCCTAATAGAGTGCTTATCGAGTTACTCGAAGGTATTCGATGAACGACTGAATACTTACAAGGATGGGGCGCAACACGATTGGTCGCGGCATGGCGTTGATAGCTATCAGACTATGACGCTGGCATTACTAGGCAAAAAGATCAGCAATAACGCGCCTGGCAACGTGGTTTATATGCCGAAATAGGTGGCAAAAAATGAGCAGGATCAGTATACTAGAGGAAACGTTAGCTTTACACCTAAAAGCCCATAATATTCAAGGGGTTATGCAACAATTTAAGTTTCACGTGGAACGTCGTTGGGTTGTCGATTTTGCATGGCCGGATAAGAAAATTATCGTCGAAGTAGAGGGCGGTACTTGGAAAGGTGGGCGACACACAAGAGGGGTCGGATTTCGCAATGATTGCATAAAATACAATCAGGCGACCTTGGATGGCTGGAAAGTCTTTCGTTTTACAAGTGATATGGTCAAATCAGGAGCGGCCATAGAAACAATTTTACAAGCATTGGAAGCTTAATTATGTGGGAAACAATACTAGCACCTATCTTTTCGTTGATTGATAAATTCGTGCCCGATCCAAAAGCGGCACAAGAAATGAAATCGCAAACTCTCTCATTCTTTCAAACTCTCGATTTAGGGCAAATTGCCGTCAATATCGCGCAAGCGCAAAGCCGCAATGCCTATTCAGCCGCCGCTCGGCCAACAGCCATGTACATGTGTATAGTCGGAATCTTTTGCGCCACCACGGTTCGGTGGGCATTAAGCTGCTTTGGCATAGAGACCCCGCAAATGGACGTAAGCACCTTGGTGATGTTACTGACCGGAATGCTTGGGCTAGGTGGCTACAGAATGGTTGAGAAGCTCAATGGGGTAGCGTCATGAACGAACTCGAAAAAAGCAAGCTAGACCAGTTTATTGGACGTATCGACGAATGGAAGGATTCAATGACAAAGTGGCCGGAAAATATAACTAAAAAATTGGACACCTTTGCCACGCTCGAGCATGTAAAACTTCAACAAGACCACATCGACGAGCTTCAAAATCAAATAGAATTCCTAAAAAAACGCCTCGCAACTCAATGGTGGGCGATCATTGGCTTATCAATCTTGGTGGTTTGCGGAGAATTAGCAGTGCACCGCATAGAGTGGTTCTTAACGTTGTTTAAATAATGGAGAGCGAGACACCGACTAGCGTGCGTGGCTCGTACGAACTCGTCTGTTGATTTGTGCTAGCTAGACACATTTCAACCCGTTAAGCTCACTGACTTTCGTCACTCGCTCATAAATTGGCGCGCTCGACAAGCGACTTTCACGCTTGTATTGTGCATAACCCCTGTAGCACTTCCCGCAGAGTATTAGCTGGGTGGGTAATCCCAGTTACATTTCATTTCTGAAGTTGCCTCTTTCGGAACACCCGTTTTACTGGTAGCCGCTAGCGTCTTATTCCGCCACAAGCGCATAAACTGATGCCCTCAGCAATTGCTATGACTCTAGTATCGACGAGTCACGAGGGCGTAAAACGTAATTAATCTTTACTTATAAAAATAAGAAATGCGATGAAAACAGCTACGCCACAAATTAATGTTACGCTATAAAAAATTGATTCTGGCAAGCTCATTGTTTGTCCTTTCTAAAACATATCGTAATCAGGCGAATCATTATAATCTGCTTTGGTGGCGGGTTTTGAGTTATTAGGTTTTTCCAAATAACTGCTATCGCTCTTACTATCCAGCATTTGCATTTCTTTCCCAATGATTTCAGTCGCGTATTTAGTCGCCCCGTCTTTATCCTTCCATGAGCGCGTCTTGAGTTTGCCTTCGATATAGAGCTTCGAGCCTTTTTTAACGTATTTTTCGGCAATTTCAGCAAGTTTTTGGAATAGGACGACGGTATGCCATTCGGTGAGCTCTTTTTTTTCACCAGAGGCTTTGTCGGTAAAGCTTTCTGATGTGGCTATGCGCAACGTGACGCAACTGCCGCTTTGCATCTGCCGGATTGCAGGATCCGCACCCACGTTTCCGATCAAGATTACTTTATTGACTCCTTTCATATATGACTCCATGTGATATAACTCTTTGAATTATATCATATTTTGGATGTGATATAGAAGGCTACTTTTTCTTATGCTGAACGAAACTTGCAATCACCATGCCGATAAATCCTAGAAAAGATCCGATTGCAAAGCCGTTTTTACCAATATAAACAAAGAAGATAAACGCCAGCAGCACTATTAATGCCAAAGAGTAACCCATCCAGTCACGACGCAATGATTGTATATAATCATGTTTTTGGACTTCACGAGAAATTTCATTGTTTTTCTCGAATATTTTCAACATTCTTTCTGGAGCATCCGGCACCATTTCGGAATATTTTTTCACAAGGGTTGGATCAAATAATGAAGTGACAACTACCTGCTGTTGAAAGCTGGTTATCATCTGGCCACTAGTTTTTTGTTTCTGGTGTTTTGAAATCTGGCTATTTGGCGTGTTGGGATTTTTCATAGACCACTGCCTCGCACGCATCATTAAATTGACGTATTGTTAACGCAGCAGCGTCATTAGCCATTCTTTCAGCAGCAATCGCTATGCTTTCAGCAGTAACGGGTTGGAGGGATTCATGCTTAGTATCGTTTCCAAAATATTTTGGATTGAGAATAAATTCAAACATAGATATACCGTTTCCTTATTGTGTTAAGCTAATCATAGCATAATTTTTATTAAGTTTTCATTAAGATTTCTAAAATGCTCGTCTCTCCGAGCTGTCACACCGCAGTATTTGCCGTTATCTACCCAAGAACGAAAGGGCGGGGCTACGGCTTTGACTCACGCATACTACTTGGCACGTCCAGATTGTGTTCACCTGTAGAGATTAGCCCCTGTGTTAATTCATTTTGCAACCACAACAACGCCGATGCAGGTGTGCAATTTAAATATTCATCCATACCCATATATCTAATTTCTTCAATCTTTTTAGTAATAAGATGACTAATTTCCAATGCGCGCGCGTCGTAGCCGCGCTGATATGATTCTTTGTGCAATGTCATTCTTGCCATCCTATCAACTTGCAAATTTGCTGTTGCTCTGTTTCGTCTTGGTCGCGAAAGAGTAGCGCGTCTCCGTTGGCCGTTTCAGCTCGCCAATAGACCATGCACGCCTTATCTTTATCATGCACAATCATCACAAACGAATCATACATGTCGTTATAAGCAACGGTTGCATCATCGTATTGTTGCAACAGTAATTTCAAAACATGCGTCAAGGTTATTTTAGTTCTAATGCTTTCGACTTCAAAAGCTGACTCATCCAGTATTTTAGTTATTTCGTGCATAGGTTTACCGCATGCTTCCCACACGAATAGCTCGTATTTGTTCATTATTTTTCCCCATTAAACTTGCGTTAGTACATTATACAAATACTCATACACTTGTTTAGCATATACTGTGCTCGCTGGGTATAGTAAAACTTTTGTTTTCACATCCGGCATTTCACTGTCTGAAAATTTCGATATCGAAATTATTTGATTGGCATTTATCAATATGTCTTCGTCATCGTGTTTTTTAAGCTCTATAAATTTCATATCCTTTCCTTAACGTTTTAATTCAGTAATTAAAAGTATAATTGCTATTACCAATCCAACAGCACCGCACCCAATTGCAAATATTCCCGCCATTGTCGCAATACTCATAATCCGCGCCTCTCAATTTCACCGCATAATCCGCACTTTCTAAATTCACCTTTAATCAAACCAAGATCATAAGATGAGTAAGAATTCCATTCTGACCAATAATGCTGGTAGCATTCATTATTTTTGCTCATGATGCCAACCTCCAATTTTTCACCGCCTCTAGTTTCGCAAGCATGTCTTGATAAAATCTAGCACAACGCTCGATCATTTTTTCTTGGTACTCTTTATCAGCTTTAACTGTTTTGATGTTGATCTTTGCGCTGCATTTCGGATTGTACGATACGAAATCACACTCATCCAAATTCCACACCAACATATTAAGCTGCATTTGCGCTTTATATTCTTCGGCAGGATCTTCAAAAAAGTTTCCGATGTGATTAGCCATAGTAGGGCATTTGTATTCAGCGCAACGGATGGGATTGTCGTCCATTGGTTCGCCAAATACTAAACTATCCGCCGATGCTCCAATGTAGTCATAATCTTTGAGCGTTTTAAACGGAACATCTAACACAAAGAGGCTGGTTGCTTCCATGTAGGCAAGCTTGGCTTCTGGCTCAAGATCAATTCCGTTTTGCATCGCGAAACTGATACCTTTTGTTTCAACTTCAAGTGCTAAATGTTCGGCGATGAGTTCGTGCATGAGCGTGATTGCGCCAGCACCCCATGAACCATCTTTTTTTTCAACCATGATAGGGGAGACGCGGCTTGCGGTAATTTTACCCAATCGCGCTTTATACCATTCCGGTGTGCGTTGCTCGTGCATATTAAGCCTCCATCGTTACTAAGTTTTTACCGGAAGTTGCAACCGACTGACCCGCTAATCGTGCAAATATTTCTTTGCATTTTTCAACAACTTCGTTGCTCGTTAATTTGTATTGCTTAATCAACGCATTAACTCGCGCTTTGTCATTTTTCTCCGCTGCTGCAAACACTTGAGCTTTTGCGACTTCGTAGCTTGGCAAATCTGCATCGGTTACATACGTTTGTTCTTTGTCGTATAATGCAAGACCAAAGCGATTACCAAAGTAGCGTAGGGCGCGTTTAATCGCATCTGATTCGGCTTCTTTCATTGCGCCTTCGTGAGCCTTGCCCCGATCAGGATTAATACCCTGACCGAAACCTTGACCCTGGTGAGTCGCGCCGTTAACGTGAACGCTAACAACCGCCTTGTATGACACGTACCAGTTTTTTACGCCTTCGCGGGTTGAGTGTTTTTTCTCCTCTTCGCAAATAGTATCCATCTTTTCGATGTTAGATGACCAATCGAACTTGAATATCTCATTAGCCGCCCGTATAACTTGGTGAGACTCAATGTAGCTCAAATCTTTACCAGATTCCTTACGCACCCTTACGTGCTTTTCTGATAAGGGTTTATCTAACTCAAATAACAGACTATCATTAAAATTCGACATAATATTCTCCTTTGGCAGTTTTAAGCTGCTTGCTTATAAATAATAACTTTGCTAGACTCCACAGTGTTGATTTACGAATCTTACCGTATCGTAATTCCGCACTGGAGTTTTTAGTGTTAATTAACGTTTTCATTGGATTCTCCTTTACTGTGTTGATAAAGCGAAGTCGTATCATTGATATTGCTTCGCTTTATTTTTTCTAATAATTTTTCACGCATGATCTTCACACTCTTTGGTGCTTCAAAACCAAGTTTTACCTGACTGCCTTTCACGCTCAGCAATTTTATTTTTAGCGATAACTGATTTTCATCGCCAACAAATATAGTTTGATCTTTATTCATTGTTAGTAACAACATGTGTAACTCCTTCAAATAAATTCTTTGTTTTAAACGTTTGGTTAATGCGCCCGATTGTTTCAATAGCTTCTAAGATTGCTGGCATGTGCTTTGCTGCACACTCCAACGCATACGACGCGCTATCTAAATCTTCGACCGCATCAGTGAAAATATTTCTTGCAACATTAATTTCATTTGTCATTTTTTTTCTCCAATACTTTAACTTTTAAATTCTCAAGCGCGTTTCTTGCTCCCATGTGAAACATATAACGACTACCTAAATCAGCCATGCTGATGTAGTGCGAAACGCGATGGTCGTGATATTGAATTTCTTCATCAAGAACAGTAATCACCATACTCATTACACACCTCCAAACGCAAAGCCACGATGGCGTGAAATGCGATACTCGTCATCACCGATAGAATCCATGATGTAGTCTTGTTTGTAGTTTGCGATAAACTCGTCGAACAAACCTTGAACTGCATGACCCACTTCATCCCACAATAAATTCAGTGCGGCATCGCGTTGGAACGTGAGTTTGTTGACATCGGTATTGCGCATATCGAGCAAGTTAATGACAGCATTGCGCAAAGTTTGATCGCACATTGCATCGCTGAACATGTCGCCGTCGAAGTTTGCGCAGTCGTCTTGATAATATGCTGTTACCAAGTCGTTTCGCGTGAGAGCATCAAGCTTGCTTAAGTCAAAGCATGTGCGTTGCTTTAAGCTGATTGAGATAGGTTTTTTTAGTGTTTCAAAAACACTGATTAGATTTTTGTAACTTTCGTAGCTTGTCATAAGCACCTCCTGTTTTTACGTTACAAGCTTAGTATTACCTAAATTTAGGTAAGTGTCAACTTATTTGTGATAAAATATTCACAGTTATTGACGAACGATATTCCATGTCTATAGTTTATTATACTATATCTCGTTGATTTTATTGCAAATAACTTAGGTTTGAGAAGGAGTGTGGGGGTATCGAAAATTAAGAAAGCTCAAAGCTTTCTTGTGATGGTGGCTTTTGATGTTTAACCACTTTTTCAATGAAGTTCTCAGTTTTAAGCTTGCTTTCAGCCTTGATGTAATATTGTTCGCGGCGGATCCGAACCCGTAATATGTCGCCTTTTGAAAAAGCGATATGACTACTTTCCACCTCTTGTAGAAAGTATTCATCTTCTACCAACGCATAAAAGCTAGATTGCCCGTCATTTACGTACCATTTATTGCCTTCGCGAAAAGAAAGGCTAATAACATTAATGCTTGTTTCAAATGTTACAGAACCGTCAATTTTTTCTTCCTCGGGAGCGGGGCATATAAAATAACTTGCTTCTTTTTTTGTTGAAATCACAGTAAAGTCGCTTTTTTCCTTCCCATATTGTACCGCAACTTCCTCAACACCTTCGCGTTCTGCTACAGGTTTCACAAGGTCTTGAAATGCTTTTCTAAGCTTATAATCATTGTAAAGTTCGTAAACTTTTTTCTCTACTATGAGCTGTTTTTGGTCTTTATTTATGGTTAATGTACCATCTTCGTTTTCGTAAATTTTTTCTGCTTTTCTTCCTTTCAGAAATTTTATGAGTGCAACAACGCTTACGCTGCCGGAAAAAATTAGCTCCAAGATATCCTTGGCGTTTAATAAAGCATCTATACCGTGGGAGGTAAATAAATCTTTCAGCTGATCAAGAATGGAAAGAACAAAATTTATTTGAAAGCAACCTGTTTCAAAGCTAGCCGTTACTTTAACGTCTGCTCGAGCACGTCCTTTATTCAATAAATTGTTAGACTCTTTTAGCAGATCATCAATGGCTAAAATTGCGCTCGACAAATCGCGCGGATAAATATCATGATTTTTTAAGGCTTCACCGTCAAATATAAGTTTAAAATGCATGCGCGGATCCTGAGTAACCACGGTAATTATAGCCTATTTAAGATTAATCTGAGCATGCACGACAACCCCTTCGATAGTAATATTTTTATCAATTTTAATAGCAGGGTAGAGTGGATTTGGATCAACTAAAAAAGAATATTCACCGTCTGAATGATATTGCTTTAATAGCCGTGTTTTTACGCTTTTTTTTCTAGCCACTACAATATCACCTTCGATCGGATTTCTTTTTGTATCAATGACAATATACGTTCCAGCAGGAAATGAAATATCGTTGACCGCAAAGCCGTGTTCTAATTGAAGCGCAAAGCAATCGTCCGCTGTAAGAGATTTCTTACATAAAATACGAGGAATTTCCGAATTGTTATTTGCTTTTTCGAGTGTATGATCTATATTCCAATTCAACACTGGCACATTAGTGCCGCCAGCAAAGTCTTTGGGGAGAATAGCAGGGTGCGCAAGGAAGGCAAAATAGTCATCATCAACGTTCAGAATTTTTATAAGCTTTGGGACGTGTTTTGCATTAATTCTTTGGCGGTTTTTAATCCACTTATTAACAGATTGAGAGCTAAGAGAAAGATTTTCAGCCAGCCACTTTTGCGCTCCATATTCGCTAACGCCAATTCGCTTTATAGCAGCAAGCAATTTTTCACCCTGATCTTTAGGAACTACATATGTCATATATTTTCTTTTTGTACAAATAACCCACAAGAGGATAATTATATACTAAACTAGCTATAAGTAAATAAAAGTATATCTAAATTAAGTTGATCGAAAATTTAAAACAAGATAATATTGTGTTGAAACAGTAAGTGCGGACTAAGCCGATAAGCTTTGTTATCAAAAAAAAGAAGTGGAAAACGCTAAAATTCATGGGTAAAATTAGCATTAACCACTTCCGATAATAAAGATTAGGGGACTTTGTTCCGCGCATAAGGAGTTACGTTATGCGGGAATACGGTATAATCCCATCATCATTTTGGATGACACATGCGCGCACGCTGTCAATAGGCGCGGGTTATTTTTATCTTTATCTTAGCACCTGCAAACATACTAACATGATCGGTGCATTCCAACTACCGAACGGCTACATCACAGCCGATTTAGGCCACAACTCTGAGACCATTTCACAACTCTTTAACGAGCTATCTCAAAACGGCTTAGTACACCGTTACGAAAACTCGGACTGGGGCTTTCTACCACATTACCTAGAAACCAACACGCTCGACAATGAGAATATGGAGAAAAAAGCGTTAAAGGTTTTTGAGCAAATTCCGAGCAATGAACTGGTCAAAATTTACGCAGCAAAGACATTAAACGACACTTTTCGCTTCGTTTCGACCGAAAAATTGAAACGGTTTCGAAACCGTTTCGAAACGGTTTCGAAACCGTTTCCAGAGAAAAATAAAACCGTACCGGAACCGTTTTCAAACCCTGAAACAACCGTTTCGAAACATGTAGATGTAGATGTAGATGTAACTAATCCCCCTAAAGTCCCCCAAACGGGGGACGAGTGTGTTTTGGATTTTGAAAACCCAGGAGGGGAAGATACGCCATCATCACCGCCACCGGATACCGAGGCCACTACACCCAAGGCTAAACGACCCAAAGCCACAGCGCAGACAGTCGAGCGTGTCTTCGCGTACTGGCAGCAGGTCATGAAGCACCCAGACGCGAAACTCGATGACAAGCGGCGAAAGAAAATTACCGCGGCAATCGCGCTGGGTTACACGCAGGAGCAGCTTTTCGAGGCAATCGACGGGTGCAGGGTCACGCCGCACAACATGGGCGACAACGATCACGGGAGGGTATACGACGACATTGAGCTGATCTGCCGCGACGCTAAGCATATCGACGATTTCAGGCGCAATAAGGGCAGTCCGCCAAAGTCACAACGCAATAGCGCGGTAGCGGCAAAGATTGCCGAGGAGGTAAAAAATCGACCGAAATTTGCCGATTGCCATCTGTGCCAAACACAATTCGAGGTGACGAAGGAGACGCGAGACG
>Ga0172372_10011045_pt1 | contig 11508 bp, 20 predicted proteins | sample LakKiv5m_2_FD_114544 | JGI IMG/M metagenome (GOLD analysis project Ga0172372, IMG submission 114544) | Freshwater microbial communities from Kabuno Bay, South-Kivu, Congo - kab_092012_9.5m | ecosystem: Environmental > Aquatic > Freshwater > Lake | place: Democratic Republic of the Congo... | reverse complement strand
TTCACTAACGAGTCTTCCCCCTGGTGTGGAGTTCATGAATGGAGGGAGTGTCCGGTTGGAATCACTAACGATAATTCATCCTGGTCTGGAGTTCAAGAATGGAGGGAGTGTCAGGTTGGATTCGATAAAGGCAATTCCTCCTGGTGTGGTTTTCGAGAATGAAGGGAGTGTCTATTTGGAATCGCTAATCTGGGGTGAAGGATGGTTTGAAGATTGGAGTGGTAATATAGAAGGAATAGATAACAAAAGACTATTAAACCACATGATAAGTAAAGGGATGTTTATATGACACAAGAAGAGTTTATAAAGGTATTAGGAGAGAAAGGTTACTCCTACGAAATTGAGGGCGACAGAATAATAGTTACCGGAGGGAACTCCGACGGATACGTTAGTTTAAAATGGCTATCGAGCATCCCTTCTGGTGTGGAATTTAGAAACAAAGGAACTGTTGATCTTGAATCAGTTAAAGAGATTCCTGCTGATACAATATTTAATAACTATCACGAACACCAAAATGGTGTGTATTTACAATCAATAAAGAGAATACCACCAGGTCTAAAATTTAATCAATTTAGTGACATCTATTTGGATTCATTAGAGGGAATAGATCCATGGGTTGAATTTAGTAACTACTCAGGTGATGTTTTTTCTAATATATTTGGTAATAAATGGTTTACTAGTTTAGATATATCAAAGATATCTAATGAACAAGATTCGATAAATAGTATAAAATTACTAAATATTATGATTAAGAGAGAAATTTTTAATCTATGATAAAAGAAGGGTTTATAAACGAATTGAAAAAAGAAGGTCTAGAGTACAAGGAAGAAGGCGATAGAATCATAGTGAACGTTAATGATAAATCCGATCGGGAAACGGTCTTATTTTATTCTCGTGAGCTTCCTGAGAATGTTACTTTCGAAGGTCCTAAAAAATTATATCTTATAGTTCACACTAAAACATTACCAAAAGGAACAGTCTTCAGGAATAACGAAGGTGTAACATGTACAGTGGATTCATTTCACCCAAGTACTCGTTTTGAAAATAACGGTGCTGTTTGGTTAGAAACACTTAAAGAGATTAAGGATGGAACGGAATTCAATAATAAAGGGCAGATCTTTTTTGAGGCTTTAACAAAAATTGGAAAGGATGTTTTATTTCATAATACTAGGGGTGTTTATTTCATAAATCGACTTGGTGATAATTTAAAAGATTGGGGAAAATACCTTGTCAGAGGAATAGAAGAAGAAAGATTCGTTAGATTACTTATAAATAGAGGTATATTATGTCAATAAAAGAATTTAAGAATTATTTAGATAGTAAGGGTTATTCTTACGAAGAAAATGAAGAAGGAATAACAATAATAGAAAGTGGAGTTCTAGATCTTATTGAACTTGAGTCCATTCCAGAAAACGTGACAATTTCTAATGGTGGTTACATTGACCTTAGAGCTCTAGAAAAAATACCAACAACATTAAAAATATCTCGATCAATGAGTGTATGGTTTAAAGAATTTAACACATTCGAATGGGATGTAGAAATAAAGGGTGTTATATCCCCTAGATTAATCACCTATATAATCAGTAAGGGAAAAGCTTAATAAACTGCATTATCATCATCCTCGTAAAACTCCCTATCTTCAGGGAAAGCACTTTTATCAACAGGAATTTCTATAATGATCTGGTTGTTTAACGTCTTAAATCCTTCTTTTCGCATAACAGTTATAACATTAAGTTCAATAGTATGGTAATCCTCAGGAAAAAGATTAATTTCACAAACCATATGTAGTTCAGTTTTTAGATCTCTTATTATAAATCTAGTATTTTGGCCAGCCTTAAGATTCTTTAAAGGGCGATCGTCTATCTTTTGTACTATATCCATTTTATCTGTTAGAAGTGTCTGTATAATATCGTCTGATGCAGCACCAACAGTACCTATAATTTCTTCGTCCGTGATAACATGATCTGCTCCGTGTCTTCCTTGTCTTTCCTTAGCATGATCTATTTTACTAACCTTGATATTGATATCTGGATTACTATTAGTATCTCCTATATGAATAGGCGGTTTTTTATGTTTACCGTAAAAAAATGCTTCAAATAGCTGTATATGTTTAAGTTCTTTCATTCTAATATATATCCTTCTATATTTAGATATATATACAGAATAAATAAAACAAAATCATGATAAAAAAGTTCGGGAATTATAGCTATCAAGATATCTACGAGGAGGAAGTGAAAGATAAGAACAATTCAGTTAAATCTATTGAAGCGCTTATTGGTCTTTTCTTCAAATGTTATACTATTGCAGCTACTAAAATTGATGGATATAAGGAAACAGTTTCTGATCTTCTTGCTATTACTAAAGCAGAAGAGGGTGAAGAAAAAGGTAAGCTATTAGCAGATACTATTAAGAAGGTATCAGGTAAGATGAAAGAAGAATACAAAGATCTTTCTGGAGACATCAGTAAAGCTGCGGATGAAATTGCATCGGCATATTCTTTAATTATCGGATCTGATGAGGGGAAAAAATCATTAAAAGATATTAAAACTTCTTCAGAAAAAGTTATTGCTGACTCTTTAGAGAATTTAAAAAGCACTGTGAATACAATAAAAGAAAGTTCTTTAGCTGATTATTCAACATTCAGATACAGAATGATTTTAGAGGCAGAAGAAGGAGAACTTGAAGGTAAAAACAAAAACGATAGACAAGAAATTCTGGATGCTATAAAAGCACTCCAGCCTGCTTTAATGCAACAATCTAAGACAGGTTTAACCGACAACTTAAAGAAGTTTGCAAGCGATGGAGTTTCTAAACTAGAGGGGATTACAAAGACTTTGAAGGACGATAAAGGATGGGGAGAATTAAAAAGAAGAGCAAGAAAAGGTAAAATAGAAGAATTTGCTCAAAATATAGCAGAATTACAAAAAGGTATTAATGATTTAATCTCTTCCGAAGCAATTAAAGCTGGTATAGACAAGAAAACAGCAGAATCTCTAAAAGGAATTACAGACATCTTAACTAAAGTATCGGAAAAAGAAGCAGAGATTAAAATAGCTAAAGCTGGTGCTAAGAGTGAAGGCGAATCTAAAGGAGAAGAATTCAAAGTTGGTGACGTTGTTAAATATAAGAGAGATAATGGAGAAGAAGCATCATCTAAAATCGAAAAAGTAGAAGGTGATAAATATTTCTTTAAAACTGAAGACGGAAAAGAATTCTCTAAGGATAAAAAAGATATTCTTGGAAAAGGAGAGGAAGCTAAGAAAGAGGAAGAGAAGAAAGAAGAGGGCGAGGCAATATCATCAGGAAATGTAGACAAAGAGAATCTTAAGAAGGATGGTAAAAATGCTGAAGCTATTAAAGAGTTCCAAACTAACTACAACAAATCTGGTTATTTCTCTAAGATCTCAGAGGATGGTAGATACGGTAAGAATACAGAGGCAGCAATAAGAAAAATTGCAGGCCTAAGCAAACAAATGGCAAACAAAGAGATTAACACTGACGGAGGTAAGAAAATGCCTAAGGAAATTATTGAGCTTGCTAAAAAATTAGCAGAGGGTAAATAATAAATTCTCAATACAAATCATAAGGGGGGTTAGGATTTTTTCTTAATCCCCTTATTTATTAAATAGGATGTGTATAATGTACGATAATATAATACTCAACGGTTACTTTATATTAACAATAATTATTAATTAGGCATAACCTATTCCACTAGAGAACATGTCTTAATTTCCTCCTTGCGTTTCTGTGAATCCATAAATTTATTCTTCTCTGATATAGACACTGGTATGGATATAACTTTACCCGATTCAAATATCACCTCGATTCTTCCATAACATCTGTAGTCATAACCGACCACTTTCTCTCCAATGGATGGTATTTTCTTCAATCCACTCATTTTCTTTTTGAAGCCTTTCTTATTTCGTCGTCTAGATCAACAGTAACTTTCATTAGATCCATATCATAGATCCTAGAAACTGATTCTGCTATTAAATATCTGTCAAGTACTGGTTCGTAACTTGGATATTCTTTTTTTGTTTTTTCCTCGGATGATATCTCCTCGGCTATTTTTTCTATGTATTTTTTATAGTTTTCCATATGGTTATATATTCATCTATTAAATTAAGGATATATAAAAATAAAAATGGACCATTTAAGAGAATATAACACTTTCAAAAAAGTGAATGAATCCCACGAAGAGTCTGACAATTATATGTTCTTCGCTAATATATCAAATATTAAAAGAATGTGCGAAGAAATTATGTCAATGGACAAGAATTTCGTTGATTCTTTACTTAGTGATGGTCATGGTTGGGCAACTGATCACATTGCAACTTCTAAAGACGATGTCGAAGAAGTTTACCAATTCTTAAATTCTGTTGTTAAAGGACAAGAGAAGAAAGAGGATGGTGATTGTGGATGCGGTTGCAACGGAATGATCTCTGATTGTAAAGGCTATTAAAAAAGGTCCTATAATTATAGGACCTTTTAATTTAATCTAATTACTATTAAGCGTTAGCCCAACAGAAACCTCCTGCAGTTTTACAAATCCCTCTAACAACTTTAGAGATAGAACCTGTGTTAACTCCAGTTGCTCTTTGAGCCTCAGAAATAGAATTGAATTTTTTGATTCTCCTTCCCCTAACAGTGTATTGTACTACTGCTACAGTAGCTCTGTTAGATTTCTTTGCTTTTTTAGGTGCTACCGCTTTAGGAGTGTTCTTAGTTGAATTCTTAGGAGAATTAACTTTCACATTCTTAACAGTCTTAGTAGTCTTTGTACTCGCTTTAGGAGTGTTCTTTTTAGTCTTAGTACTCATACTGTGAATAATTAATATATACTTATTATAGAATAATTGCTAATTAATGTTTCAAAAATATTAATAAATTACACTAAAAATAGCACAATGAAAAGAAAAAGATTTATTAAGAGATTCAAGGAATGGTTACTTGCTAGGGACTCTGCAACTAGAATAACACCGACACACGTAATCTCTTTCTTAGAAAAGAAGAACTAATCTAATATCTTATATGATAGCTTTCCCTGACCCATTCTATCAAGCTGGAATGTTTTAAGGTCTTTTAATTCATATATTCTATAAGGTGACTGTTTGTAATTCCTGTGATAAACAATCAATGCATTTATCTTAGTCAACATAAAATATTGCTCTAATGGAATTGGTATCTCGTTTTTATTTCCCAATAAAGAATCTATATAGTCGCTCAATTCTTTTCTTTTTATTTCAGTCTTTCTAGTTGGGTCTATTATAGAAAGTAGTTTAAGACTTAGGATTCCTCTACCTAACCAATTTCTTAATGAATTCCTAACTATTGAATACTTTGCAGTTTGTTTGGGTGTTTTAGGACTAGCTTTAAATACCATCTTTTGATCATCACTGTATTCAAGTTTCCATATTTTAGAATTTAATTCTATGTAGCCTCTCTCACAAGTGAATGCTCGAATAAAATGGACCATTGATTTCTTCAGATCCGTGTTATTAATGTCAGTGAAGCTTGTTAGAAATCCTCCCTGTGTTAGAGCCTGTATTATAGTTCCAAAATCGGTAAAGAATGAGGTCGATTCGCTTATTCTAAAATTAGTCATATACGACTTAACCTCAATCATATTATTATCTGGGAAAATGAGATCTGGTTTTTTCTTACCACCTGTATATGAATCTCTGTTTATTATTAACATCATTAATTCTCCAGGTCCTAAATATGAATGGCTCCATTCTGATATAAAAGACAAAGCTTTATTAGCCCCGGTATTTTCATCAATGAATGAATTGATCAAATTAATTGATTCAAAAGGTCCACAATCCCATTCTTTAATTCTTTCCCAAAATAAATCAAATGAGCTTTTGTTCTCCTTATAGAAGTTGGAAAAGTCTGTGACGAATCTTTTAATGATTGACTGAGATATTTTCTTTGAAGAAATGTATTCTATAAATTCTTTCTGGTAATCTGGATAATTATTATCCATAAAGTTTTTATTTATTTATCTGGAAATATATACTTAAAGGAACAAACAAATGGAAAAATTCGAATTCTTAGAATATTTAAGAGATGAATCTATATCATATGAAGATAAAGGGAATGTAATAGAAGTTGGTAATGGCGATTGGGATCTTGAATTCTCTATGCAGCCGTTCAGATATACACCATTATTCCCCAAAGGGATAAAAATAATATTCGTCAATCGGGGAGAAGTAGCATTAAACAATATAGAGTTTTTAACCGATGGGATGGAATTTAGGAATGAAGGAGGGGTTTCAATCTATTCTCAGGCAGGTATAAATTTTGGAGAGAGTATTAAAATACTATGTGAAGGTGAGCTATATCTATCTCCGTGTAGCGAACTCCCAAGTGATATTATAATTTCTCCAATGGGAGGAATGGATCTGGAGTATTTGAATGAATTACACAAAGGAATAGACCTATCCGAATCGATAGAAGGAAACGTTAAAATATTGGCTAAAGAGGAATTAGTAATACCAGATGGTATAGAATTTAAAAATAAGGGTGATTTATTTATAAAAGGATGTGATATATCGGATAATGTTATATTTAACAACAAGGGGAAAATAACAATAGCATCAATTAATAATATAGGAAACAATATTGTTTTTAGTAATACAGGGGAAATAGAAATAATTTCCAATAAGATAACATCTAAAGGAATGGTATTTAAAAACGATTCTTTTGTTGATCTAGACAGGGTTGAATCTATAAAAAATCCTATAGAATTTTTAAATAATGGAGATGTTAGTATGGACAATCTATTTGATGTTGATACCAACATTCCACAAAAATTTAAAAACGATGGTGGTGTTTATTTAAGGTCTTTAAAAGAAATACCTTACGGATTCGAATTTTTGAACAGCGGATCTGTTATAACAGGTATATCTTTTGAAGGTATAGATAGAAAGATTGCAGAAAAAAGACTACTTAATCTAATTATAAAAAGATTATCCTAGAGATTAAGATATATACAATATAAAAAATTAATATGGGATTAAAGAATTATAAAGATTTCATGGAAATTGATGAGATGGCAAGAAGACCTAAGGTTTGTCCAGTCTTAGATTTCAATGAAGTTAGAGCAACTCAAGCATATAAAGATCTTATAGGATTAGGATTTCAAGAAGAGGACAGGCCAGAACCACATGCTGGATTTGGTAAAAGTGATCAATATATTAAGCAAGGTAACCTTACTTTTAGCCACAAGAGTAGAACTGGTGCTGCTGGTTATCCTCAATTTATGATTAAGGGTGACAAAGCAAATCCAACAATTAGGGTTTTATTAAACAAGGAAGGAAAAACGGGTGCTTTCTTTAATAAAGGAAAAGATTCTTATACTTGGATTAATCCTGGACCTGGACACAGATTAGAGACTCAATGTTTAACTGTTGATGATTACGTTTACAAAATTTCTTTCCTTATAAAATGGATGCTTAAAGAAGATGGATACGTTTCAGTAAATAACAGCAATGAGCTTTTAAATGATGAGGATCACGTAGCTTTCTATTTAAGAAAAGTTAAAGAAAATCCTAACATCCTAACATCTAGAAAAATCCCTACATTCTTAAGAGGTGATTTAGGTGAAGTTGCAGATAAAGTTATCGAAATAAATGACCTTAAATTAATGAACACTATAGAAACAAACATTCCTGAATTATGGAAAGCTATAGAGGATAAAATTGGAGGTAGAAAAGCTAGTACAGCTTCTAGATTAGGTGATTTAGGATTCTAATAAAATAACCATATAAAACAATAAACCCACTCTTAGGAGTGGGTTTTTTATTGCTGTTTAAAAAGGTAATTCTAGTGAAACAGTCTGTATATGCTCCTTATTAGATCCATATTTTTCCATTTTCTCTATCATTTCATTTCTCGTAAGTCTATCAAAGATAACGCATTTTTCTTCTAAAGGCCCTAGATCTTCATCTCTAGAGTTGTCCCATAATTCATAGAAATATCCGAGTGCATGGTCGTAACCATAAACAAACTCTTTATTATCCCCTAAGTCTACTGTGTATCTGCTCATTTTCTTTCGCTTAAAAATTGGTCAATATCATTTCCTCTAAGATCATAATATATGCTAGGTGATCTTTCTATTTTTAATTGTATTGATCCGGGATTTAAATCCTCGGATTCGTTATAGATCTGTACTCTTCTCCTTTGGAGTGTCTGTATTTGTTGGCAGATCTCGGCCCATTCTTTATTTAACTCTTCCAATCTATCCATTATCATTCACAATAATTGTTTTTGTTTGTTTTTAAGTTCACTATTAAGTAATTTTGCTAAGACTTGACCATGACAAAGGAAAGTCTTTTCTGATCCATCTGCGGGCTTTTTACAACACCAACATCCTAAAACCTTCCCTCTTAATTCTTCTATATCTTTCATTAGTTCGCTATCTATTAGATATTTCTCATAAGATTCTATAGCTTCCTTTCTGGAGGAGACTTTAAACTTAGCCTTCGTTTTATTAAGATCTTTGTGTGTGTATGGATTTTCCCATTTACTGGGTCTTCCTATATAGATATCATGGTCATACTTCTTGAAGTGTACCACATATGTCTTATTAGGATCTCTATTAAATTCTTCCATCTTATCATAAATATAAATAAAATATTTTAATTATATCGGAAGATTCACAAGATTTAATAACGAATTGGAAACGTGTGTATAGATCTCTGTTGTTTTTGAACTAGAATGTCCAGCAATTTTTTGTATAATCCTAAGATCCGTGCCATTTTCTAATAGACTTGTAAAACATGAATGTCTCAAGGTGTGTATATGAGATTTTTCGTCAATATATTTTTTGAATATAGACTGACAAGATTTTATTGAATATTGTGGTTTATTCTGACCATTAAACAAGTATTCTTTTGGTTTATATTCCTTGAAGTAGTTTCTCAATAATCCCAAAACATTCTGTGATAGAGGAACAATTCTATCTTTTCTACCTTTCGCGTTTTTAATATGAATAATCATTCTTTTTGAATCAATATCTTCAATTCTTAGATTGACTATTTCCGATACTCTCAATCCAACAGAAAAAGTTAGTGTTAATATTGATTTGTGTTTTACATTTTGAATTTTAGATAATTTATCCAAAATAAATTGAGTATCGATAACCTGTGGTAATTTCTTTTCTGATTTTGGACGTTTGAATGATACCTTGTCATATTTTTTGTTCAAACCTTCTTTATATAAGAACCTGATTGCGTTAATAACCTGGTTTTGTTGTGATGTTGACGTGAATTTATAATTATCCAAATAAGATTGGAAATCTTTTGAAGTTATATGAATAATCTGACGATCTCCAATTGAACTAATAAATCTTTTTATATGTGACAAATAATTATCCGAAGTTGTTTTAGAATAATTAAGATATATAAACTTCTGTTCACAAATCTTTATAATTTTTTCATTTAACATGTTGGTTTTATTTAAGTTAGACACCACTTGCTTATATATAATAGTTATACACAATGCTACATTTTCACTTCTATTAAACTTTGTCTAATAAAAATTAAAAATTATTAGTCATTGATTATATCCCAAGTAAAAATTGAATGAATTACTATTTCACCATCTTTATACTGTTCAGATGTTCCCGTACTTCGTATTCCAAATTTACAATTCATATTATTAATAAAATTGTCTGCTTGTTTTCCATTTTCATTATCCAAAAATTCAACATCACCATAAACTTTTCCATCTTCAAATGTTAAGTTCTTGATTGAGTGTGATACTCTTGATAATGAAATATCAAATGTTTCTGGATTTCCTATTTCACCAAACAAACATCCAATTTTGTTTGTTTTTTCATTCAATTTTTCTACTTGTGATTTTACACTTTCCATATTAATACCTTTCCATCGTTCAGTATTAAAATCTGTCAATAAACAATTTTTCATAATTTTTAATTTTTATATTAGTTTTTCAATTAAAGGTTCTACTAAATTAACTGCACTGTGTATAACAAGGTGTATAAAACATAACCTATTATAGTTCAGTGGTTAACATTAAAGTTTGTTGTTAGGTTACGTTTCATACACCCAACCGTTATGTGTAATAATTTTTTATCCAACAGAGAAATAAACTTATAACAATCTTGATTTAAAATTCAACACCCCATTATTAAGTATGGGTCGATATAATAAAACAATATTATTTTTATCTAAATGATTAACAATTTTTTCTAATGTATTATCCTCATCCACAGAATAGGCATTTGTTTCATACCTAACTATTGGTATATTACATATAATTAATTTTTCATTAGATAAAAACGGTTTTATTCTATCTAAACATTCTTGAAATGATTTTTCATCTAATTCTTTTTTTTCTACCGAAAAATAAACGTTATCTTTAAACCCATCTTCTTTGTAGTGTTCTTTACAGATATTAGCATTGACTTCATCCATAAACACGTTTTTTTTAAAATCTCCTAATATGTCTTTCATAATTTTAAATTTTATTTTTTGTAAATATCCTTGATTGAATAACCAACTTGCAATATTAAATTTCATTTTCGTAATCATTGTTTTCATTTCTTTTGTCTATTTTAGTTTGTATTATTTGTGCTAATTCATAATCTTCATTATCAATTGCGTTTCTTAATTTAGTTTCTAAACTTTTTGGAATTATAGCAGCAACAATATAATCTTTGTAGTTTAAGTTAATGATAACATCATCTCCATTTTTTATACTATTACATAATTTATCATATTCAACAATTAAACTACCATCATCACCACCAACACAATAAATATTTCCATTTAATTTAACAACACTAGCCCATGTCAAATACACATTATCACTATTGATAAGTAAAGTGTCGTTGGTGTATTTATGTTTATCTTCTTTATTAATTAAAAGTGTTATTTCCATCGCTCATTTTTAAAAAGTTTTTATTATTTCTTCGTATCAACATTACACCTTAATAAACCGTACTGTGTATAACAAGGTGTATATGTAATGTGAGGTTCAGTGGTATATTCAATTTCACCATTCTAATCAATAATTGTGGTTAAGTCAAAGTTAGTGTTTCAAATATCACACTACATATACACCCAATCGTTAGTTTTAAGCGATAGCGACCCGATAGGGTTGAAACTAACATACGATAGGCAAAATTCTAAAAACCATTACGTTTATTCTTGTCACTAAAGTCAGTAGGTGTCAAAACAATAACACACATGCCTATAAATACAATTAACCCTACTACTTCTACAATAATTTTTATTCCTTCCATCTTTTATTTATATTAGTTGGTTTTTAAAACTTCGCCTATCGCTGTCCGTTATACTCCATGCCTTAGTTCAGTTCTTCTATTTAACATTCATATTGAAAAACGAAAAGAATTTAACCAACGCACTTTTAATTTGAAATTCGTTTATATATTTTCAATTTTCCATTAAAATCAAAGTCGTATGAGTGATAAAAATATAATTCACTATAAGCTGCTAATCTGTGTGAACCATCCAAAAC
>Ga0172372_10011044_pt1 | contig 11509 bp, 8 predicted proteins | sample LakKiv5m_2_FD_114544 | JGI IMG/M metagenome (GOLD analysis project Ga0172372, IMG submission 114544) | Freshwater microbial communities from Kabuno Bay, South-Kivu, Congo - kab_092012_9.5m | ecosystem: Environmental > Aquatic > Freshwater > Lake | place: Democratic Republic of the Congo... | reverse complement strand
CTCTGAACTGAATCAACACGGGATTGCAGCACTTTTACGGAACGGCGCATCTTACCTACCTTTAATTCAATATATAAATCAGTAGCTTCTTTAATTAAAAACTGATTGAAAAGAAAGGCAAAATTCTCGCTGGGGTCCACAATAGAAATATCAATTAATGATGCTTTTTTGTCCCGTTTAGCAATTTCTAATTCTTTTGATAAATCTTCAGTTACAATAGCCACTATACTATCCTGACTTCTGGTAAACTTTGACCGAGGTACATTTTCAGGAATGCGCGACAACTTTTTTTCCGCTAAAGCCTTTTTGTAATGAATGGTTAAATATAAATTTAATAAATTCCCCTCTTTTAGCTCGGGAACTGGTTTTAACAAAGCTCCTTGAATAATTCTGTTGGATTTTAGCAACAACAACAAATTGTCAGAAGTGAATAAACCTCCACCCCCGCCGCCTAAATCGACGCCAAACTGACTCGCCAACCCAAGAAGAGAACCGCCGCCACCTCCTTTTTCTTCAATGGCAAAGGTGAGTTTGCTGGTATATTGCACCTCTTTGAAAAAATGAGCGTAAGCAAAACCCATTGCGCCACCTGTCAGACCGACTACCAAAATCCAAAAGCGAAAGGTCCAGAAGTATTGAAACAGTTCTTTTATTTTCTGAATAAGTTCCTTCAGACTTATCTCATCTTCCCCCTGATAGGGATTTGATGCCTGTTGTATTTCCGTGTTATCCATAATTATATTTGTCTGAGCAAAAGGATAAGCGTTAATAAGGTAGAAATAGACTGTGTGGTAGTACTTAATACCCTTTCCAGATTGACTCCCTTACTCTCTGTTTGTATTTTTTCGGGTTTTCTGATTAAAGAAATCAAAGAACCTGGTTCTACGGTCGGATAATCTCTTAAAAACAGAAAATGCCGGGTTGCCTGCACCCGACCATCCGGGAAGGTTAGGGTGACACTGGAGCGAACGGCCCTGCTGGCGAAACCTCCTGCATTGTTTTTCAGGTACCAGAAGGCAGATTTTCTGCCGGAATAATTAAATGTTTGAAATTCACTGATTTTCAACAGCGTATCTGCTGTTAATTTTCGGGCTACCAGATCACCCAATCGGGTTCCTTCCAGCCGAATACTCACAATATTGTTAAATGGATTAATTGAAATAGAATCACCAGCCTGTATAATTGGGTCATACTCAGGCGACATAGGATTTTTTAAAGCCAGAGAAAGATTGATACCCACTTTTCCAATACTATCCAGCTGTCTGTATAGCACCGCATTATTGCGGTCAGCCATGGGGCTCATGCCACCGGCATCAGTGATCACCTGTGTGAGATATGCCAGTTCGTTTTTCAAACTGTAAAATCCAGGATACTTAACCTCGCCAGTTATCTGAACTACCCTTTCCGGTTTAAAAAAAGGCAATTCCCTCACCGCAATCTGATCATAAGGTTGCAGTTGAAAAGCCAGGGAGCCGGAGCGTACCTGATAATTCGTATCGAGACTCAGCGTTATTTTATTGAAAGTGGAACCAATGCCTTCTTCATAATTCAAACGGAAAACATCCACTTTAGAAAGGTCTGCTCTTTCCGTTATTCCACCAGCCATGGAGATAAGATCAGACATAGTCAATTTATTGTTAAACGTAATAGTCAATGGATCTTTTACGGCACCTGTCAATACAATTTCCCCTCTTTCAATAATATTATTCTGTTCATAAATATAAAGTTGATCCCCTGCGCGCAATTTAAAATCACCCGGATTTTTAATATTCACTCTGATGTATTCAAATAAACCTGGCTGATACCAGCTATTTCTGAAAACATAACCGAAACTGGCCGCATTGGGTTTTACCCCTCCAGCCAGCAGCAACGCGTCCTCCAGTGAAAGCTGATCTTCATAGGATAATTTTTTTGTTAAAGGTTGGTGTACGGCACCTGTTATGGTGATAGAATCGAGATTAGCAAAGATAGATTTTTCCAGCAGTACAATTTTATCTCTGGGTAATAGCGGAAAATTGGGTTCCAGTAAAGTATTTACTTTAAATACCCTGACGGTACTATCCCGTTGCGGCCTTTCAACAAAAACAAAATTTTCCATAGCTTCGGGTCTTACCTGTGCTTTATTTAAGAACAGGCTCAACACCGGTTTATTTCCCAGATTATATTTGCCGGGATAAAAAACAGCACCCTCTACTTCAATAAAATTTTCAAGAGATTTTGTGGCTGTCCTCAACCGAATGGTATCGCCATCTTTCAGCGAAACTGATAATTTACCCTCCATCACCTCCATCAGAGAATATTCTGAGAGACCCATAGAATCATTTTCAAAACGTTCAATCTGAACAAAATCGGGTGAGGTATTGCTGAGTAGGCCACCTGCCAGTTTAATGACTTTTTGCAATCCGTCAGCACCAACGATTTCATAACGCATAGGGCGCTTGATGGCGCCTTGTAAGGAAACCACCTTATTAGCTACCGGTATAAAGAGGATATCATTTTGCTGCAGGCTAAATTCAAACTGAATACCCGGATCTTCCAGGAAAGCATATAAATCTAATTTCTTTCTTGTTTTTCCCCTGATCAGCTCTATTTCTCTTACTGAGGCCAGTTCCGTTACGCCACCAGCTGCCGCGATGGCATGAATAGCAGAATTCAGGGCAGACATCGTTATACCCCCCTGTTTTTTAACTTCCCCAAAAATGTTCACGGTAATAGTTCTTGCCTTTTGCAAGGTAACCGCAAACTGATCCTGATTAAAGCGGTAAAAGGTACTGAACCTGTTTCTCAATAATTTGCGTGCTTCCCCCAGGCTAAGGCCCTGTACAAATATTTTAGGCATGCTAACCGGTTGAATATAGCCTTCTTTACCTACTTCGAGGAGAATATCTGCCTGAGAGAGTCCAAATATGGTAATTCTAATCTCATCACCCGCGGCTAAAATATAGGTATCTGGTGCTTTTGCCCCATCGGTCGTAGCGATGAGTTTTAAATTATTATTTTCAAAAAAGGCATGTCCGTAAATCTGAAATTTCCGGTTTGCCAGCTCCTCCATCTTCTTTTTCTCCTCCATCTCCAGTTTTTTCTTTTCCAGTTCAGGCCGAAGCAGCGCCAGTTCCTCCTCAGTTAATTTTGTGGTATCCAGTTCCCCGATTTCAAATTGTTCCAAAGCATCTTCAAGTATCAGTTTTTTTCCCTTCACAGGCTCTTTCAATTTTTTCTCAGCTTCAAGGTCTCTCATATAATCAATGATTTCCTCCTTTCTTATAACCATTTCAGCCTGACTTAATTTATCCACATCAATCCCCTTTTTCAGCAGATAAGCCTTGGCTTCCTCTTCTGAAATGCCTCTTTTCTGCAATTCTGATCTCAACAGCGTTAACTGAGAGGTGGATACTCCGCCTGTCCCTTGTGGATTATTGATAACCTGTGCCTGTATGGCCGTCGCGTCCCACAAAAATGCTAATCCAAATACAAAAAGGAATACGGTAACAGGTATTCCTTTTGAAAAATTAAAATAATTGATTAAACTCATTCCATTTATTTTGAACCAAATATATGTTGACTGTAAATATCTGTTTTTTCTTTTTTATTTTCATTATCCAGTGCCTCAAATTCGCTGTTATTACTTAAATATTCCGGAACGAGACTTTTCATCCAATAGACCAGTGCATATTCATCCTCTTCATTCATTATCAGGGAAACCAGTTGATCGAAAGCGAGTTTCATTTCATTAAAAGGTAATACCCTTACATTGGCAATCATGATTTTCTCATGATAGGTTTCTTTATTTTCCTCCTTATTATGAAGGAGTTCTTCGAAAAGCTTTTCTCCAGGTCTGAGTCCACTGTATTGAATGTGGATATCTTTATCAGGTACACGTCCTGCGAGGGTAATCATTTTTTTTGCTAAATCAGCAATTTTGACTGGTTTACCCATATCGAACACAAAAACCTCACCTCCATTTCCCATATTGCCCGCCTCAAGCACCAATTGACAAGCTTCTGAGACCGTCATAAAAAAGCGGTTAATTTCCGGATGGGTAACAGTTACCGGTCCCCCTGATTCAATCTGCGCTTTAAATCTGTTAATAACGGAACCATTTGACCCCAGGACGTTACCGAATCGGGTGGTAATGAACCGGGTGGGACAAGCTGGGGTATTTGTCAGGCTTTGTATATACATTTCTGCCAATCGCTTTGAGGCGCCCATTACATTGGTAGGATTCACTGCTTTATCGGTCGATACCATTACAAAACGGTCGGACTTATAAGCTACAGCAAGATCGGCCATCCTCCTGGTGCCCAACACATTTACTTTGAGGGCTTCCCCTGGAAACGCCTCCATTACCGGTACATGTTTATAAGCGGCTGCATGAAAAATAATTTCAGGATGGTATTTTTCAAATAACCTTTTCATTCTGAATTCATCAGTCACGGAGGATAAAAAAGGAACAATAATCGCTTTATTTTTTTCTGAACCCAGCTGCAATAATAAATCATTCAGGGGCGTTTCCGCCTGGTCACAAATAATAAGTTGAGCAGGTTTGAAATAACATAATTGACGGCTGAGTTCACTTCCAATGGAACCGGCGGCACCTGTCACCAGAATACGTTTACCTTTATAGATATTATCCGGGTCTTCATTTTCTATGAGAATTGGCTCCCTGCCTAATAATTCTTCAATATTTAATCTTGGAAATTGAGCTAAGGTAAAATTTGATTCAGACAACATAGCCGTTTGGGGCACTTTCTGAATCCATATATTATGTTGCAGACAGAATTCAAAAATATCATCCTTACTTTCCTTGTTATCATCCATAGATGCAACAATAAGTCGTTCAATTTTCATTTTAAAATGAAGACTTTTAAATTGCTCAGGCGAAATAACCGGAATACCATCCAGTCTTTTATAGTGATAATTGGACCTTTCGTCCACAAAAGCACGTATGATAAAGTTTTTATCGGCACTACGATCGATGGTGGCTTTTACAGTAGCCCCGGGAATACCCGCCCCGAAAATGACTACATTTGTGGAAGTAAGCCCTTGCAGACTAATATACCGGTAGGCGAATTTTATAAACAGACGATAAGTGGCGAGTCCAATGGAAACCGAGAAAAAATAGGTCAGCCAGAACAGAGAAAAACGGGAGTAAACGTTTGAAAAGAAAATTTCATTCGCTATATATATGAGGATAGTACCTGAAAAACTAATCAAAAATATTCTGGCGAGTTCATAGGAACCTGTAAAACGAACAATACCGCTATACAAACTGGTGGCAAAAAATAAGGCTACATTGATGAGAATAACAGGAATATAGGAATAATTAATTTCTTCCCTGGACAAGGGCTCCTGCAACAGACTTAACCAGTAATTCAATGTAATCGCCCAGGCGCCGACACACACAAACAAATCGATAGAAAAAATGATCCATCTTGGGGAAGCGCCTGGAAGTTTAATCATAAAACATAATTTCTCAATTACCTGGTTAATTAATTGTGACCATGAATGTAATTCGAGAGTAAAAGTAATACGGTAAAGGTAAGGTAAAAAATTTAAATTTTAATGCTAAAATTTGAATTTTAAAATGTGATCTCGCTGGGATTCGAACCCAGGACCCTATCATTAAAAGTGATATGCTCTACCGGCTGAGCTACGAGATCAAAGCCTTTTTTTCTAAGGCGACGCAAAGATAAGGGAACTTATGATTAAAAAAAGAATCGGCGAATATTTTTTTAAAAAAAATGCAATCATTCCACTTATACATTGACTATCAATGCCTTATTCATCATCTTCCGTAGGATCGGCATTCAGCTCTCTGGCTAATTCCTCCATCATCGCAAAATCAATGGATTCATCAACGGTGGGAAGAATAGTCAGAACGGTATCCAGGCGGGAAATTTCTATCAGTTTCTTAACCGCAGGCTGATCAATACCAGTCAGGATAAAGCTACCCAGTTCTTTCCAGAGCCTGTCGGCCGTTAGAATGGCAGACAGCCCGGAGGAATCGACAAATTTCACGGGAGAAAGATCCAGGATTAAATTTTTGACCCCTTTTTGAAAAATCAGGACAAGTTCCGATTTCAGGGTTGGCGCATAAGAGGAATTCAGGTTTTCCTCCTCTATCCTGAAAACGGTGTATTGTTCGTTATTATCTACGGCGTATTTCATACTTTTAGTCTGGTTTCGGTTGGTTGATGTTAATCCGGAAAAATAAACCGGGACACAAAATTAAGGAATTGCACGAAACATTCTTATATTTATCGCAACAAATACGCTTTAAACTTTGTATTATTTTTTTATTGTAGTAATATTAGGCTCAGAAACGGTAAATCTATGAACAATAGAAAGTTTTCACCCAAGGTTAAACAAGTCATAGCTAACAGCCGCGAAGAAGCCATCAGGCTCGGACATGATTATATAGGTACCGAGCATTTGCTTTTAGGCGTGGTTGCTGACAAAGACAGTATTGCCATGAAGGTGTTGGAATCACTTGAAGTTAACGCAAGTGATTTGCGAAAAGCATTGCAGGAAGCTGTTGATCGCTTACCTGTGGGGAATTCCAGTCTGAACATCGGGACGCTCCCTCTGAACAAGCAAGCCGAAAAAGTATTGAAGGTTACTTTTCTCGAAGCTAAAATGCTGAAGAATGAGGAGATTTGCCCAGAACACCTGGTTTTATCCATTCTAAAACATAATGATAATCCTGCCTCCCGCATTTTGCGCGATTTTGAAATCGATTATGAGGTATTTAAAGCGGAACTGGAATTTGTGAAACAAGATCAGGACTTTACAGCCATTGAACCCTATGCCCAGGCCTCTTCTTCTGACTCAGAAGATGCGTACGACGATGATGAACCAGGTAAAGGTTTTCAGCAACGTAAAACAAATACAAAATCGAGAACGCCTGTCCTCGATAATTTCGGCCGTGATGTAACCAAACTGGCCGAAGAAGGTAAACTGGATCCTATTATCGGCCGTGAAAATGAAATTGAGCGGGTTTCCCAGATTCTCAGCCGCCGGAAAAAGAATAATCCTATTCTGATTGGTGAACCGGGTGTGGGCAAAACCGCCATCGTGGAAGGTCTCGCCTTACGCATTATGCAAAGGAAAGTATCCCGTACCTTATTTAATAAGCGTATTGTCATGCTCGATCTTGCGGCACTGGTGGCAGGCACCAAATACAGGGGACAGTTTGAAGAGCGCATGAAAGCAATCATGAATGAGCTGGAGAAAACCCGCGATGTTATTTTATTTATCGATGAAATACATACCATTGTTGGCGCAGGTGGTGCTACCGGCTCCCTTGATGCCTCCAACATTTTCAAACCAGCCCTTGCCCGCGGTGAATTACAGTGCATAGGTGCTTCCACACTCGACGAATATCGTCAGCATATTGAAAAAGATGGTGCGCTGGACAGACGTTTTCAGAAAGTCCTTGTGGAACCTCCGTCAGCTGAGGAAGCTATCCACATTTTACATAATATTAAAGGTAAATACGAAGATTTCCATAATGTCAATTACAGCGATGAGGCAATTACAGCCTGCGTCCGCCTGAGTGACCGGTATGTAACAGATCGTTTTCTACCCGATAAGGCTATTGATGTACTGGATGAAGTAGGTGCCAGGGTTCATCTGAAAAATATTCATGTTCCCAAACATATTGTGGAACTTGAAACTCAGATTGAGGAACTGAAAGAATCCAAAAATCAGGCGGTCAAAAATCAGCAGTATGAAAAAGCAGCTGATTTAAGAGACCGGGAATCAAAACTGGTGCGCCAGCTGGAATTTGCAAAGGTTCAATGGGATGAGGAATCAAAAACGCGCCGGTATCCGGTAACCGATGAGGAAATCGCAGAGGTTGTCTCTATGATGACAGGTATTCCAGTCAATCGGGTGGCCCAAAGTGAAGGTAAGCGGCTGGTGAGTATGGAGAAGGATATGCAAAAGGTGATTATCGGACAGGAAGATGCGATAAAAAAGATATCCAAAGCTATTCTTCGCAACCGCGTAGGATTAAAAGATCCTAAAAAACCGATTGGCACCTTTATTTTTCTTGGACCGACAGGAGTAGGTAAAACAGAATTGGCTAAAGCACTCGCCAAATATATGTTCGATTCTGACGATGCGCTCATACGCATTGATATGACGGAGTATATGGAAAAATTTTCCGTCAGCAGACTGATTGGGGCTCCTCCGGGTTATGTGGGCTATGAAGAAGGAGGCCAACTGACAGAAAAAGTAAGAAGAAAACCCTATTCGGTTATCCTGCTGGATGAAATTGAAAAGGCACATCCCGATGTTTATAATATTTTATTACAGGTATTGGATGATGGGGTACTTACCGATGGCCTGGGCAGAAAAGTAGATTTCAAAAATACCCTGATTATCATGACTTCCAACATTGGCGTCAGACAATTAAAGGATTTTGGTCAGGGATTAGGTTTCAACACCAAAGCCAGGCAGGAGGCAACAGAGGAAAACACAAAAGCGGTCATCCAGAATGCCTTGAAAAAGACATTTTCACCTGAATTCCTGAATCGTATTGACGATGTCATTATCTTCAACGCACTGGGTATGGATGAAATTTACCGGATTATAGATATTGCCCTGACCGATTTATATAAACGACTTACTCAGTTAAATTTCACTTTAAGTCTTTCCATGGAAGCCAAAAAATTTGTGGCTGAAAAGGGATTTGACCCGCAGTTTGGGGCCAGACCCTTACACCGGGCGATTCAGAAATACCTGGAAGATCCTCTGGCAGAATTCATCTTAAACCAGAATCCCGCCGAAGGAAGTGAATTAATTGCTGTCATGAATGAAGATCAAAGTGGTACGGCCATTACTTATGCCAGTGAAATAAAATCTGATGTTTCAGAATAAACCAATCCTTTCATTAATCATTTTTTAAACTAAAAAAAATCATTTGGCCAAGAGAATAGTTCCTTCGAATTCAAGCACAGAAGATAAACCTGGGCTAAGAATAAACGATCAGATACGAGTGCCTGAAGTTCGTCTGGTGGGCGAAAATCTGGAAATCCTCTCCGAAGTGGCGGGGATAGAAGTAAAAGGTGGAGAAGTTTATAATACCCGCCAGGTCAGAGAGTGGGCAACCCAGTTACAACTGGACATGGTAGAAATTTCTCCAAACGCAGCTCCTCCGGTAGTCAGGGTTGTCGATTTCAATAAATTCCTTTATGAGAAAAAAAGGAAAGAAAAAGAAATCAAATCGAAAGCAGCAAAAACAGTTATCAAGGAAATACGTTTCGGTCCCAATACCGACGATCACGACTTTGAATTTAAAGTACGGCATGCTAAAACGTTTCTGGAAGAAAATGCCAAGGTGAAAGCTTATGTCAACTTCAGGGGTAGAACCATTGTATTTAAAGACAGAGGCGAACTCCTCCTCTTACGTTTTCTGAAAGAACTGGAAGAGTATGGTGCACCTGAATCGCTGCCAAAACTGGAGGGGCGACGAATGATTGTCATGGTTTCCCCAAAGCGAAAAAAATAAACAGGCATTATATCCGCAATTGATGGAATTTAGCTATCTTTGCCCTCTGAAAAAAAACAATTATGCCAAAAATGAAAACCCATTCCAGTGCCAAGAAGAGATTCTCGGTTACTGGTTCAGGAAAAATCAAGCGTTTTCAAGCGAACACCTCGCACAGAATGCGCAACAAAAGCAAGCGTGCCAAATTGAATTTACGTGATTCCACAACCGTTGACGGTTCAGAACAAAAACGTGTCATGCGCATGCTTTGCATCAGATAATCCATTTTTTTTAACGAGAATACAGGAAAAAGTCTCTAAAGAGCTCTGTATTGGACTAAAACAAACACTATGCCTCGTTCCGTAAATGCGGTTGCTTCCAGAAAGCGTCGCAAGAAAATTTTAGATGCAGCCAAAGGCTTTTTTGGTGCCAGAAGAAATGTATATACCGCTGCCAAAAATACCCTTGAAAAAGGGATGGGTTACGCTTACCGCGACCGTCGTGCAAAGAAAAGAGCGTATCGTCGCCTCTGGATTGCCCGTATTAATGCAGCCGTTAGAACATTTGGATTATCTTATTCAAGATTCATCCACCTGTTAGACAAAAATGAAGTGGCTTTAAACAGAAAGGTACTGGCCGATTTAGCTTTAAATCACCCTGACACTTTCGCGACTGTTGTAAAGTCCCTGAATTAATAAAACAAAATCGGGTTCAAAAGGGCATTTTCTTGCGGAAATGCCCTTTTTTAGTTTATGTTTGCAATTGAGAACGAGTTGCTTATGTTTTATACCACCTTATTGCAGGAATTACTTCGCACCAATACCGTTGAGCTGAACCTATTTCTGTATGCAGCCAATAAATATGTTCGCCCACTTCAGCAGCTATTGGCTCAACTGGGTTTTTATGAGATGCCTGTTCCTGGGGAATCCGAGCAAACTACTGCCCAGTTTGATCATACCCTGTTGCATGCTATAAAAAAGTTTAATCTAAAACATCAGATAAGCGGCGATGGCGCCAGGCTAAAACCATTCAGTTTATGGCGTATGTTAAAAACGGCAGAGATGTTGTCTATTGTAAACACCATTCAATCTTATAAAGGAGAAATAACTGGTTATCAGCTGGAAAATCATGCTTTGTATGATTCTTTAATCCGATTACTATCATTTCTTGATTTCAGGGAAACAAGCCTGGAACAATCTATGGGGCAATTTTGTATTCAAAAAGGTCTGATTTTCTATCCGGACAAACTTAATCAAGCCCATAAACAATATCTGACTGATGCCATCACTTATTACCTGGGGGAGTATTACCCTCAGGATTCAGGAAAAGTCCAATCTGAACCCGCCACAAACATCATACCCACCCCACCTCTGTCCATACTGGAGACGCCAGATCGTAAAATAAGCATCAGCGACGGACTGGTACAGTTAATCCTGACTAAAAAAGAGCCAGGGGTTTACTGGCAGGGCGTTGAGGAAGTAGGATCTTTTTTAGCCCGTTATTCAGAAAAAGTGAATCCAGGTATTTCCAATATAAGCCTGAAGGTTATCGAACAAGTAGCCAGGAACGAAGGGAAACTGGACGCTATCAATACGTATGACCAGGCTTTTTTAAGTATCGGTATTTTTCAATGGACCCTTGGAATTGGTGCCAGTGCAGGAGAATTGCCTGCCCTGTTATTTAAGTTAAAGGCAAACTATCCGGATCAGTTTAATCTATGGTTTACCCCTTTGGGTATTGATGTGGATGCAGAAACGGATCATACTACCGGATTTATTACCTATCTTGGGGAACGTGTCGGCAGTCCCGTACAAAAAGAAATATTCCGACATCCACGCTGGGCATTTTATTTCTGGAAAGCCATCATGCAACCTGAATTTCAAGCCATACAGATTGAACATGCCCATGAAAGATTTAAACATTTTTATTTTAAACCAGAACCCAGGGGACTTCCCTACCCTTTATACCAGCTGATTACCTCGAGTTATGGTGTGGCCCTTTTGCTTGACCAGCATG
>Ga0172372_10011043_pt1 | contig 11509 bp, 14 predicted proteins | sample LakKiv5m_2_FD_114544 | JGI IMG/M metagenome (GOLD analysis project Ga0172372, IMG submission 114544) | Freshwater microbial communities from Kabuno Bay, South-Kivu, Congo - kab_092012_9.5m | ecosystem: Environmental > Aquatic > Freshwater > Lake | place: Democratic Republic of the Congo... | reverse complement strand
GTCGTCGTGCGCCCAACCTAGTGAGGCGTCACGCCCTTGTCCGGCTATTGCCGGATGAATTCGCCCTGCTGAGGTGATGCTGACCCGTGTTCGGTGTGCAAGCACGCCGAACACGGGTCAGCGATCGACTTACTTGATGCCCAACTCCTCGCAGACGGCTGCGACATCGTCAACGCAAAGCTCCGCGGCGGTGAAGCCGGCGGTGCCAGCGTCCAGAACTTCCTGGACGTTCGCTGAGTAGATGATGACCGGGGTTGAGTACACGGCCGGAACCGAAACGCCACCCACGTCGACCGTTGCCGGTGCTGCCGGGCTTTCGCCGTTCAGCAGGGCGATGGCCAGCTCGGAGGCGGTGCCCGCCTCGAGCGCGGTGTTCTTGAACACCGTCATGCACTGCTTGCCGAGCAGGACGTTCTGCACGCCGGACAGGGTTGCGTCCTGGCCGGTGGTCGGGATGGCGACGCCGTTCTTGTCGTTGACCGCGATCGCCGCGCCACCGAGGCCGTCATTGGCCGCGAGGACACCGTCGATCTTGCCACCGAGGTCGGTGAACATCTGCTCGTAGATGACACCACCCTGCTGGTTGTCCCAGTCCGGAACGGACTCGTCCTTGACCGGCGTGATGCCAGCGGCCTCGAGGGCGGTCTGGTAGCCGGACTTGAACATGGCCGCGTTGCCGTCGGTCGGCGAGCCGTTCAGGAAGACGACCTGAGCCGCAGCCAGATCGACACCGTTGTCGGTGAGGCACTTGATCAGGCCCTCACCCTGGAGCTGGCCGACCTTGACGTTGTCGAAGGACACGTAGTAGTCAGCCGGAGCGAACGGACGGTCGTAGGCGATGACCGGGATGCCCTGAGCAACGGCCTTCTCAGCCACCGTCGCGCCGGAGCCGTTCAGGTCGACCAGGACCATCACGCCGCAGCCGCCGGCGAGCATCTGATCGCCGATGGTGAGGTACTGGTTGGTGTCACCCTGGGCGTTCTGGATGTCGGTCTCGAACCCAGCGGCCTCGAGAGCCGACTGGATGGCCGGACGGTCCTGGTTCTCCCAGCGATCGGAGGACTGGCTGTCCGGGAGGATGACGCAGGCCTTGCCACCGGCAGCCGCGGGGGCAGCCGAGGATGCGGCCGGTGCGGCCTCGGAGGCCGCCGGTGCGGCGGAGGACTCCGTGGTGGTGCTGGAGCCACCGCAGGCGGTGAGCAGCAGTGCGGCGGTAGCAAGGCCCGCAACTGCTCCATAGATCTTCTTGGACATTCGCTGACGTCCCTTCCTCGCAGGTTGTGCCTGCGCTGTTGAGGAGGAGTGCCCGATCAGGGAGAACCCTGGGGGCAGATTGTTGCGTGGCCCAACATATGTTGCAGACGTCGGCATCGCAAGGCGGATTGGTCACGAAACGGCACCAACTCGTAACAATTTGGTCACGGCACCGTCGTCAGGCTGTGGTGTGGCTGACCCCGCCTTCGGCAGCCTGCCGGGGACTCATCCCGGCGGCTCGGTAGGCCTCATCGATCAGTTCCATCTGCGCGACGGCGTCGGCGAGGTCATTGCGCAGCCTGGCGCCGGCGGAAACGGCGTCGGCGAAGGCAGCGAGTTGGTAGTGGTAGGTCGGGGTGGTGCCCAGACGCTCGACCCGCTGTTCGGCCGGACGAAGGAAGCGGCCGCGGGTGTTCGACACGATGATCCGATCATCGTTCATCGGCAGCACGAAGGCCGGCGCGGCCAAGGATCCGCCCGTCCCGCGTAGCCGGAACGCGAAGCGCACCGACCGATGTCGCATCCCGCTTCGCACCCGGGCGGTCGATCCGTTCGGATAGGTCAAGTGCGCGGTCAGTGCGGCGTCGACTCCCGGATGGGCTCTGCTCTGGCGAGCCGTCGCGCGGACCACCTGCGGGGGCCCGCCGCCCCAGCGCCCCAGGTAACGGGCCAGGTGCAGGCCGTAGCAGCCAACATCCATCATCGATCCACCAGCCAGGCTCGCGGACCATCGTGGGTCGGTCGGGGCGGGCGGTGGCATCACCATGTCGATGTCCGCGTGGACGAGTCGGCCGATCGTGCCGTCGTCGAGGAGTTCCTCCACTCGCAGCATCAACGGGTGGTAGAGGTAATGGAAGGCCTCCATCACCACCAGCGAGGTGTCGGAGGCGGCGGCGCGCACCTGGGCCGCCTCGGCGGCGTTGCTGGCGAACGGCTTCTCCACCAGGGTGTGCTTGCCTGCGGCGATGGACGCCAGGGTCCACCGACCGTGCAGTCCATTGGGCAGGCCGTTGAAGACGACCTCGACCTCGGGGTCGTCCAGGAGTTCGGCATAGGACCCGTAGGCCCGTTCGATGCCGTGCTCCTCGGCGAAGGCGGCCGCTCGCTGTTGGTCGCGGGCGGCGACGGCAACCAGTCGGTGGCCCAGGGCCCGGGCGGGGCGGATGATCGCGGCTGGCGCGATCCGCGAGGCACCCAGGATGCCGATCCGCAGCGGCGCCTGCGGTCGGGTGTCAGGATCCTGGACCATCGCGGCTACGCGCTGTGCCGGTCGACCGGGGAGTCAGTTCTCAGGGCCGCATCCTGGTCGAAGATGCGCAGGAGTTCGCCGATGGGTCTCATCGCCTCGGCGGGGTGGCGGAAGGCCAGGTCCGGGTTGACCCGGTACTCATTGCGTCGACCGACCTTCTCCTTGGTCAGGTATCCGCCCTGCTCGAGGTCGAGCAGGATCGCCTGGACGGCGCGGTCGGTGATGCCGACCTCGTCGGCGATGTCCCGGATGCGCAGGTGCGGATCCCGATGCAGGCATACCAGGACGTGCCCGTGGTTCGTCAGGAACGTCCAGGTTCGGTTGCCGCTGTCAGACATGCCTTCCCCTGAGTCGAAGAACGCGCTGACAGTACCTCAACACCATGGGTCGGCCTCACGGGTTGCAGGTCGGGCAGGTGGACGGATCAGCGTTCCGGCGATCCTGGTCGACGTCGATCCGGTGACCGCATGGTGCGCACCCGAGAACCCGGCCTCGAACGGCGTGCCCGAGCCAGGTGCCGCAGATCTCGCAGGGAAGTCCGCGCGTGGGCTCGGTCACACCCCAGCCGGGCGCGCGGCAGGCCGGGCATCTGGCGGCGAGTCGGTGGCCCAGTTCCCAGGCGCACCTGGTGATCACCGCTTGGCGGCTCGGGCAGCAGTGGGCGCGCAGATCGGACTCGACCAGGGCCCGGCCACTCGGGGAGGCCTCGGAGCAGACTGCGACCGCGGCCCGCAGGAGCTCGCGATCACCGATGCCCTTGTGGACCAACTCCTGCGGTAGCAGCACCGGCTCGATGCCCTCCGGGCGGGCGAACAGCCGATGCCGCGGGAACCCGGCCCGCTCCAGGAAGGGCTCGGGGTCGTCCGCCGCCTGCATCCGCGCCGCTACCACGATCACGCCGAAGTCCCGAACGCAAGCCACCTGGATCGCATCCCGTTCGGCGTCGACCAGGGCGATGAGTTCGCGGTCGCTGGTCAGCAGTGGCAGCGCGGGGTCCGGCCCGATGGTGCCCTCGCTGCCCAGGCCAAGGGTGCAGCCGGTGGCCGCCATCGCTGCTCGAGCCTTGGCGATGGCGGCATCCCGCATGGACATGGTCCGGGGGACTTCGCCGGTGAAGGTCCCGAGGGCGTCGGTGTCGCTCTCGACCGCATGCACGGTGATACCGACCATGCCCGCCAGCGGTACGGCCAGTTGCCGCTCCTTGCCGTGCCTGGTGCCCAGGGCGGCGGTACGTCCGCGGTAGGGATGGTCAGTTCTCACCCTGGGCCTTGGTGAACCCCGGCTCGGCGTCGATGTCCTCGAGTTTCTCCACGTGCATCCAGCGGTAGGTCCGCCCGACCCGCTGCAGCAGGTCCAGGACGGACTCCTGATGCCAGGCCTGCTGGTCGGAGATCACGAAGCGGCAGCGGAAGTGATCGATGCAGCCGGTTGATCCACCGGTGCTCGGCCACACCACGGTGCCCCGGCAGGAGACCATCTTCAGCCGGTAGGGGCTGCCGCTGGCGGCATGGATCAATCTCTCGGCGATGCGCTCCGGGTCGTCGGAGGTCTCGATGAACACATCGACCCCGACCTTGGTCCGGGAGCCGGGTTCGGTGCGGGCTTGCTCGCGACTGATCTGGGGCAGGCGCAGTGGCTGCCGCGGCCGAGCCGGAACCGACGAGGACTCACCGATCCGCTCCTCGACGGCATCGGTGAAGGCGGCCGTCCCCACCGGCGTGCCGACCTTCACGTCCTGGGTGTGGATGCCGTCCTGCAGGGTGCGCAGGATGGCCTGCTCCAGGCGATCGGCCGCCTCGAACTGTTCCAGGTGCCGCAGCATCATCACCGCGGACAGGGCCACCGCGGTGGGGTTGGCCACGTCCTTGCCGGCGTACTTGGGTGCCGAGCCGTGCACGGCCTCGAAGATCGCGACCTCGGTGCCGAGGTTGGCGGACGGTGCGAAGCCCAGGCCACCGACCAGGGCACTGGTCAGGTCGCTGAGGATGTCCCCGTTCATGTTGGTGGTGACGATGACCTCGAACTGTTCAGGGGCCTTGACCAGTTGGTGCGCGGCGTTGTCGACGATCACATGCCAGGTCTCCAGGTCGGGGTAGTCGGCCGCAGCCTCGGCGAACTCGCGCTTGAGCATGCCCTCGGTGAACTTCATGATGTTGGCCTTGGTGGCCACCGCCACCTTGGTCCGGCCCTCGGCCCGGGCGACCTCCAAAGCGGTGCGGGCGATGCGCTGGCAGCCGAGGCGGGAGATGAGCTTCAGGCACTGGGCGACGTCCGGGGTCTGCATGTGCTCGATGCCGGCGTAGAGGTCCTCGACGTTCTCGCGGACGACGATGAGGTCGATGCCGCGACCGCTGAAGGGGGTGGGAACCCCGGGCATCTCGCGAACCGGCCGCAGGTTGGCGAAGGTCTCGAAGAGCTTGCGCAGGGTGACGTTGGCGCTCTTCTCCCCGTAGCCGACCGGGGTCTCCAGCGGACCCTTCAGCACGGCCCTGTTCCGAGCGATGGAGGCGATGGTCTCCTCGGGAACGCCACTGGGGATGCCCTTGCGGAAGACGTCCGCCCCGGCCTCGGCGAACTCCCAGGTGATACGGCCGCCAGCGGCATCGACCAGACCAACGGTGGCCTGCACGACTTCCGGACCGATGCCGTCCCCGGGGATGACCGTGACCAGCGGAGAAGATGGCGAGGAGACGCTTGTATTCGACATAGGAAGAAATTTACATGTAATCCTCTTCACGTCAACTCCCGATCAGGAAGGCCGCGATGTCCGCGACCGGAGCGCCGACGGAGTCTGGGTCCGTCAGCAGCGACCAGGTACTCGACCACCTCGAGGCCGAAGCCATCGGCATCATGCGCGAGACGGCAGCCGCCTTCCGCACCCCGCTGCTGCTGTACTCGATCGGCAAGGACTCCTCGGTCCTGCTGCACCTGGCCCGCAAGGCCTTCCACCCGGGGGCGATCCCATTCCCGGCCATGCACGTGGACAGCCAATGGGAGTTCGCCGAGATGATCGAGCATCGCGACCGAATGGCCCGCGAACTCGGCCTGGACTTGATCGTCGCCCGGAACGGTGGGAGCCGCGCAAGCAGCGGCCGGAGTTCTGGCGAATGGTGAACTCGACCCTGGTCCGCGGGCAGACCATGCGTGTCTTCCCCATCTCCAACTGGACCGAACTTGACGTCTGGCGCTACATCCGACGTGAGTCGATCGACGTGGTGAGCCTGTACTTCGCCCGCCCCCGGCCGGTGATCGATCGGGACGGCACCCTCATCGTGGTGGACGACGTACGGATGCCCCTGGGGCCATCGGAGCAGCCCACCATGCGGGACGTGCGATTCCGCACCCTCGGCTGCTGGCCGGTCACCGGAGCCATCGAGTCCGATGCCCGCACCATCGACGACCTCGTCACCGAGATGGAGCGAGTGCGGGTCAGCGAGCGGGCCGGCCGACTGATCGACGGCGACCGGGGGGACTCGATGGAGGCCAAGAAGCGGGCTGGCTACTTCTAGCGGCTCCGACTCGTCCAATGCTGTTCATCGGGCAATCAATCTGATTTCCCCGGGAGCCTGGGATGCTACGCCTGCGTCATAGATTTGATGATCGTCAGGTTTGTTGTTCGTCAGGTTCGTTGTTCGTTCCGCGGACATCACGTCCGCCGGATCACATCTGCAGTCGTCGATAGACCTGCAGTCGTCCATAGAGAAGAGGGACACATGAGGAAGTCAGTGCTCGCCGGGGCCGCTGTCGCGGTACTCGGCCTGGGTGCGCTCGCGGGCTGCTCGTCGAACGGGGGCGCCAGTTCCAGTGAGGGAAGCATGGTGGGCGGCATGACCGAATGCACGCTGGAGGCCCTGCAGTCATCGGTGGATGCGGCCGCCAAGGCTCTCGGCGCCGAGAACGTGGTGTCCGACCAGACCCTGTCGTGCGCGGACGGATGGGCCGTGGTCGGTGGCATCGTCGGCCCAGCGGATGCACCCAGTGACGGGCCGCAGGGTGCGCCGACCACCTTCATCTTCCAGCAGGAGGGGCAGTTCTGGATCCCCAAGGACAAGGGTGCCGTCTGCGGCACCCTGGACGGGGAGAACTACCCCAGCGACGCCGAGGTGCCCGAGGCTCTGTACACCGAGGGCTGCCTGTCCGGCTGACCCGGTGAGCAGGTCCGGCCGGGCCCCTCCGGCCGGACCTGCTCAAGCCGATGCCGGTCGATCTGCGAGGACATCGACATGGCATCCTGTGGCCGGACACCGGCTGCCAGAGGGGATGAACCATGAAGTTGATGCGGATCGGCGAGGCTGGCGCGGAGCGCCCTATCGTCCGCCTGGATGACACGTCTTATGTAGACGTGTCGGCTGTCACCGCAGACTTCGACGAAGCCTTCTTCGGCTCGGGGTCCCTCGGTGGTCTGGCGGCGATCGTCGATCAGCGTCGGGCTTCCGGCCAGGTGCAGGCCTTCGCCGGTGAGCGCATCGGCGCTCCGTTCGGCCGTCCGCACCAGATCCTGTGCATCGGCCTGAACTACAGCGATCACGCGGCGGAGTCGGGGATGGACGTACCCGCTGAGCCGATCCTGTTCAACAAGTCGCCGAACACCCTGATCGGTCCGAATGACGACGTCCGGATGCCGCGAGCAGCGACCAAGCTGGACTACGAAATCGAACTCGGAATCCTCATCGGTCGGCGCACCAGCTACCTGGCCTCACGCGAGGAGGCGGCCGCAGCCATCGCCGGGTTCTGCGTGGTGAACGACGTCAGCGAGCGCGCCTTCCAGGCCGAGCGCAGTGGGCAGTGGGTCAAGGGCAAGTCGGCGGAGACCTTCAACCCGGCTGGCCCCTGGCTGGTGACCCCGGATGAGATCGCCGACGTGATGAACCTCGGGATGTGGCTGGATGTCAACGGCTCCCGTCGCCAGACCGGATCGACCTCCACCATGGTCTTCGACCCGTACTTCATCGTGCAGTACCTCAGTCAGTTCCTGGTGATGGAACCCGGCGACCTGATCAACACCGGTACCCCGCCGGGCGTCGCTCTGGGCATGAATCCACCCGCCTGGCTGCAGGTCGGCGATGTGATGGAACTCGGTATCGATGAGCTCGGTACCCAGCGTCAGGTCGTGATCGCGGCTCGCTGAGCGATCTGGCCATGCGTGCATTCGTCGTGACCGGTCCGCACGAGGCCGGAGTCGACGAGGTCCCGGACCCGGTGGCGGGTGCCGGTGAGGTGGTGGTCGAGGTCGAGCGTGTCGGCGTGTGCGGTACCGATGTGGAGTTCTTCACCGGTGAGATGCCGTACCTGCTCGACGGGCATGCCCGGTATCCGATCCGCCTGGGCCATGAGTGGATGGGTCGGGTCTGCGAGGTCGGAGCCGGGGTCGACCCGTCATGGATCGACCGCCGTGTCACCGCAGACACCATGCTCGGCTGCGGAGCCTGCCCACGCTGCGAGTCCGGTCGACAGCATGTCTGCGATCACCGAACCGAGATCGGCATCCGCGGCGCCAGACCGGGAGCCTTGGCCGAATGGATCGCAGTTCCCGTGCAGGCCCTGCATGCGTTGCCCGACTCGGTGGACGCCACCCTCGGTGCCCTGGTCGAGCCCGGTGGCAACGCGCTGCGCTGCGTCCAGGCCGCCGACCTGCAACTGGGTGATCGCGTTCTGGTCTTCGGACCGGGAACGATCGGTCTCCTGGTCGCGATGCTCGCCCGCGCTCGCGGTGCCCAGGTGGACCTGGTCGGCGTGACCGATGAATCCCTCGCCTTTGCCCGATCCATCGGCTTCGAGCGTGCCTGTCGGCTTCAGGATCTGGACGGGGAATCGTACGATGCCGTCATCGACGCATCCCATGATCCCCAGGTACCGGGTCGAGCGGTCGACCTGGTCGAGCCGGGCAAGCGCATCGTCTACATCGGACTTGCGGGAGTGCCGAGCACGATCGACTCCCGAATGCTGGTCCTCAAGGACGTCACGGCGATCGGCGTGCTCAGCGCCTCACCGGGGTTGTCCGGTGCGATCGAGGCTTTCGCGTCTGGTGCGGTGGATCCTCGGCCCTTGGTCTGCGCGACGGTGGACCTCAGTCAGGTGGCCGATGTCCTGGCCGGTGGACGGCCACCGAATGCCGGGCCGGGACCGAAAGTGCATGTGGATCCTCGTCAAGACGCCGCTGGTCCGCGCTCGCCGTCCGTGTTGGTGGGTGCGCATGGGTGAGTTCGACGGCCTGGTCGCCGTGGTCACCGGCGGTGCCAGTGGTATCGGTGCCACGACTGCAGCGATGATGCTCGAGCGTGGGGGCCAGGTTGCCGTCCTGGACCGAGTCACGAACGGCGTCCCGACCGGGGCCCTGTCCGTCGGCTGCGACGTCGCCGACATCGCGAGCGTCGATGCCGCCATCTCGGCCGTGATCGAGTCCTTCGGGCGACTGGACATCCTGGTGAACAACGCCGGCATCGGTGCGGTCGGGGACGTCGCCGCCAATGACGACGACGAGTGGGCCCGAGTGTTGGACGTCAACGTGATCGGGATGGCACGGGTCGCCCGGGCGGCCCTCGCGCACCTGCGGCAGTCCGCTCACGCCGCTGTCGTGAACACCTGCTCGGCCGTGGCGTTCCTCGGCGTCCGCCAGCGTGCCCTGTACAGCGCAAGCAAGGGTGCGATCGAAGGCCTGACCCTGGCGATGGCGGCGGATCACGTCCGGGAGGGCATCCGGGTCAATGCCGTCGCCCCTGGCACCACGATGACCCCGTGGGTGGATCGACTCCTGGAGGCGTCGGTTGACCGGGCATCGACCGAGCAGGCCCTGAGGGAACGGCAGCCACTGGGCAGACTGGTCACCGCCGAGGAAGTGGCCCATGCCATCTGCTATCTGGCCTCCCCATTGAGTGCCTCGACCACTGGCGCCATCCTTCGCGTGGACGGGGGAATGGCGAGCCTTCGCCTGTGAATCGACGACCGGATGCCACCGTTGACTCGATGACTCAAGGCACAGCGGAAGCCGGGTCCAGGGTCGCGCTCGCCCTCGGTGGCGGAGGCGCCCGCGGCTACGCGCATATCGGGGTCATCCGCGAACTCAAGGATCGCGGCCACCAGATCGTTGCGGTGTCCGGCACGTCGATGGGTGCGGTCATCGGCGGGCTGCATTGCGCCGGACGGATGGAGGCCTACGCCGACTGGGTGACCGGGCTGAGCCAGCGGGATGTCCTGCGTCTGATGGATCCCTCGATCAAGGCGCCCGGCGTCATCCGCGCCGAGAAGGTGATGGGTCGGGTCGCTGCCCTATTGGACGGAGCTCGCATCGAGGACCTGCCGATTCCCTACACCGCGGTGGCGACCGACCTGATCGCCCAGCGGGAGGTGTGGTTCCAGCAGGGGCTGCTGGCCACGGCGATGCGCGCCTCGGTGGCGATCCCGAGCCTGATCGCCCCGGTGGTGGTGGACGGCCGACTGCTCGCCGACGGCGGGCTGATGAACAACCTGCCGATCGCGCCGCTCACGCCGATCCGCGCGGAGAAGGTGATCGCGGTGTCGTTGAGTGGGCCTCGGCGAGGGCGGGTCCCTCGCCGCGGGGTCTCTCCGGTTCCCAGGAGCGTTACGAGAAGGTTCGGCGGGTCGTCGGCCAACTCCGTGACCAGGACATGGTGCGTGCCCTGGCCGCCCGAATCGGCGTGGGAACGCAACCCCATGAGCCGGACGGTGCGTTCACCGGTGAGGAGTCCATCGACCACCCGGGCCCGGAGCAGCATGGCCACGATGCGTGGATTCCGACCGGCCTGCGCACCCGTGAGGTGATCGAACTGTCGATCCAGACGATGCAGCGCCTGATCACCAGGTACCGGCTCTCCGCCTATCCGCCCGATATGCTGATCGAGGTTCCGGTGGATGCCTGCGGAACCTTCGAGTTCCACCGGGCCAACGAGATGATCGCCCTGGGTCGGCAGTTGGCCGAGGAAGCGCTTGACGCCAATCGCCCGGATGCCCGGCTGGACGAACCCCACGGTCCGATCGTCCCGTCCGCCACGTGATCGTGGCGACAGGGCTCGACCTCGGCCGGACGTGCGTTGAAGGAGTCACGGTGACGTGGTACCGGATGGACGGTCGTCGCTGGATCCTCAGTGCCGGTGTGCTGCTGGTTGCGGTGGGCTGGCTGGCCGTCCCGGCCCGGGCAGACACCCCCGCCGGCATCGAGGTCGGGCTCGATGCCAACCGGCTGTTCAATCAGGCCTTCCTGCCGGTGCTGTCCTTCGGTGTTCCGGTAACCCTGCAAGCCCGCTCAACCTCGGGGCAGCCGGTCCGGTTCACCGGGGAGGAGGGCTGCACGGTCGCCCAGGTGACGGCCCTGCCAGGTGACTGGTCGTCGGCGGTGCTGACGGTGACCTCCTCCAACCAGGTCTGCCGGCTGACGGTGGCCAGCGATGCGGGGAGCGGATTCACCGAATCGAGCTCGACCTACTACCTGCGGACCAGGCTCGGCCAGCAGGTAGCGGCACTGCCCTCCCTGACCCGCAAGGTCGCACCGAAGACCTCGGTCACCCTCGGCCCGTCCCCGTTGACCACCGACCGAGGGATGCCGATCTCGGTCCGCGTCGTTCGGGGTGAGAAGCAGTGCAAGGTGACCACCACCAAAGGCAGGTTGGCGGTGGTCTTCAGCGGACAGCGCGGTCAGTGCACCGTCCGGGCGAGTGCTGCGGGTGTCGCTGACCAGTACCTGCCCTACCAGCGGGTGTACGTCTTCAAGGTGACCGGCGATCTTCAGGTGCCTGAAGAGGTCAAGCCGAGTAAGCCAGATCAGTCGGCTTAGTTGCTCAATGCCAAGCGTCCAGACTCCCGTTCAGGCTCCTCACTCCGATTGCATCGCCTGCGACCTGCACCGAGTGACAACTCACCGCCGGGGACACGCGTGACAGTGAGGGACCATAGGCCCAGGGCATGGTGCACCCGGCTCACACCTTCATGGATTCCACCATGCCCTTGCCGGTCAGGTGCTGGCACAGATGTCCTGCAGCTTGCGAGATGCGT
>Ga0172372_10011041_pt1 | contig 11511 bp, 10 predicted proteins | sample LakKiv5m_2_FD_114544 | JGI IMG/M metagenome (GOLD analysis project Ga0172372, IMG submission 114544) | Freshwater microbial communities from Kabuno Bay, South-Kivu, Congo - kab_092012_9.5m | ecosystem: Environmental > Aquatic > Freshwater > Lake | place: Democratic Republic of the Congo... | reverse complement strand
TGCCCCATAAAAAAGGGCGTCAGACGATGCTTAAAGAAGTTTTCAAGAGCAAATATCCTGTGCTTGTCTACGAATCGAAGCATCGAATTACAAAACTTTTAGAAGAGCTCGATAAGATGAGCGGGGAATTGAAAATTAAAGTCGAGATTATGGTCGCGCGGGAATTAACTAAAATGCACGAAAGTTTTTATAGCGGTTCCGCGGCAGAAATATCAGCCCGGTTACGGGCCGACCCCAATAACCTCAAGGGTGAATTCGTTGTTTTGATCCATAAATAAAAATAATAAACATATCAAATGAAAGGAAAAAATTTCTATATTACCACTACTTTGCCCTATATTAATTCTGATCCGCATATCGGTTTTGCGGCGGAAATAATTAAGGCCGATGTTATTGCCCGCTATGAAGCGGAGCGCGGCGCGACGGTTTTTTTTAATACCGGTACGGACGAGCATGGTCTGAAGATTTATCAAAAAGCTCAAGAATTAGGTCTGGATGTGCAGGCTTTTTGTGACGCCTACTCCGCTAAATTCTTGCCGCTGAAAGAGAAATTGAATTTGTCTTATAATAAATTCATCCGCACGACCGATCCGGATCATAAGAAAGCGGCCCAAGCTTTTTGGAATAAATGCGCGGCGAGCGGCGATATTTATAAGAAAATGTATAAGGTCAAGTACTGCGTCGGTTGTGAGATGGAAAAAACCGACTCGGATTTGGTCGGCGGCCGTTGTCCGTTGCATCCGAATAAAGACTTGGAAATAATTGAGGAAGAAAATTATTTTTTTCGTTTTTCTAAATATCAGACACAGCTCCTAGATCTCTACGACAGCCGTCCTGACTTCGTCCTGCCGGCCGGCCGCTGGAAAGAGATAAGATCCTTTGTCGAGTCCGGTTTGCATGATTTCAGTATCTCTCGGGTTAGAACGAAGATGCCTCACGGCGTCGCGGTGCCCGGCGATGAGAATCAAGTAATGTATGTCTGGTTTGATGCGCTTATTAATTATATTTCAACTTTAGGTTGGCCGGATAATTTTGATAATTCTGGGAATTTCGTTCAGTATTGGCCCGGGCTTCAGGTTTGCGGCAAGGATAATCTGCGGCCGCAGGCGGCCATGTGGCAGGCTATGCTCATGTCGGCCGGTTTACCGAATTCGCGCCAAGTTTTAGTTTTTGGCTACTTAACCGCTAACGGTCAAAAAATAAGCAAGAGTCTTGGTAATTCTGTCGATCCTTATGAACTCGCCGATAAATATGGCAGCGATGCCTTGCGTTATTATCTTTTGGCCGAAATTCCGCCGTATGAGGACGGCGATTATTCCGAAGTTAAATTTCGGGAACGCTATAACGCCGATTTGGCGAACGGGTTGGGCAATCTGGTGGCTCGTGTTTCCAATCTTTTAGAGAAAAACGATCTTAAGACCGGCCTGAAAGTCGATCTATCGGTAGCGGATATCAGCGCGACGGTCAACGTTTTCGAAAAAAAGATGCAAGGGTATAATTTTAACGAAGCCCTGCAGATCATCTGGGAGAAGATTAAAGCCAGCGACGAAATTTTAAGTCGGACCGCCCCCTGGAAAATGACCAGAGCCGCCGATATTGCTCAAGTTTTAGTGCCTCTCGCTCAGACTATTCTTAATTTGGCGTACTTATTAGAACCGTTCTTGCCTGGGAGCGCGCAAAAGATCCAGGCGCAATTTAGCGCCGCTCAGGTTAAGAAAAGCGAGCCGTTATTTCCGCGTTTATAATAATTAAAATATATGTCTATCTTTGACATCAGTTTGCTCGTCATTTTGGGCGGGTTTACGGTCAATGGCTTGTTTAAGGGCCTGATCCGTATCCTCGGTCATTTCGTCGGTCTGCTTTTCGGTGCTTATCTCGCCAGTCATTATTATCTGTTGTTTTTTGATTGGTGGAAGGACTGGAGCTGGTGGCAAAAATGGACGACGGATCATGTGAGCGCCGGGAAAGTAATTTCTTTTATCGTGCTCTTTGTCCTGGTGACGCGCCTATTTAGCTTGTTGGTGCTGGTCATCGAGAGATTATTTAAATTCATTGCCGTTATTCCGGGTAGCCGTTTCATCAATAATATCTTGGGTGCTATCTTGGGGTTTCTGGAAGGCGGTCTATTCTTAGGTCTGATTATTTTTGTTATTTCCCGCTATGCCTTGATCGGCAATTATTTTGGCGATCAATTATCTTCTTCGTTCGTTGCGCCGTTGCTTCTGAAAATAGTAGATATTATCTTGCCGATTCTGCCTGACGCCCTCAAGGCGCTTAAGGCTCTTATTTAAATAGGACTAAAATATAGTGATGCACATGACCCAGCTTGAAATAAATCGAAAAATAATTAAGCCGGCGCTGGTTAAGTTTGTCGCCAGCGCTCTGGCCCGCGGTCAAGTGGCGGTTTTACCAACTGACACGATTTATGGTTTAAGTTGCGTGGCGGATAATAGGCAGGCTATTCGGCGCGTATATCGTCTCAAGCGGCGTGATTTTAAAAAACCTTTGATCATTTTGGCCGCCAGTCTGGCCATGGTTAAAAAATATGCTTTTGTCTCGCGCCGTCAGGAAGAGTACTTAAAAAAAATTTATGAGAGCGCTCGTCCGACGACGGTCATTCTCCGCTCCCGCAACTTATTGCCGCCGGAGCTACAGGGTGATTTTGACGGTTTAGCCTGGCGTTTGCCTAAAAATGATTTTTTGATTAAAATATTAAAGATTGTTAGGAGACCGCTCGTCTCCACCAGTTTTAATTTAAGCGGCCAACCGGATTTGACCGACCCGCGATATTTATCGGATTATTTTCCTGTTCGGCAGCGGCCCGATTTAGTCGTTAGCAGCGGTCGCTGTCGGCGTCGGCGCCCCTCGCGCTTGATTGATTTAAGAAATGAAGAGCAACCACTAATTTTAAGAAAGTGATTAGAATCATATGACTGTTACTAAAAATATTAGGAAAAAAGTAATTCTAGCCGGGGCGGCAGTTTTTTTAATCGCGGCAGTTTTTGCCGGCGGTTTTTATATCGGACGAAGCAGGAGTAATTTTTCCGGCGCGGCGCGCCCTCTGGCCTATTCGCCCGAAGCCGGTTCTTCGGCGACGAGCGGCAGTCCAGTCTCTTTAGATTTTGATCTGTATTGGCAAGTCTGGGATAGTTTAAAAAATAATTTCGTCGATCGTAATAAAGTTAACGATCAGGATCTTTTTTACGGCTCGCTCAAGGGTATGGCGGGCGCCTCCGGCGACCCCTATACCGTTTTTATGGATCCTAAAGAAGCAAAAGAATTCGCCGACGAATTATCCGGTACGTTCGAGGGTATAGGCGCCGAACTCGGTATCCGCAACGACGTCGCGACGGTTATCGCGCCCTTAGACGGCATGCCGGCTCAAAAAGCGGGGATTAGAGCGGGTGATAAGATTTATGCCGTCGACGGCAAGTCTACGATCGGGCTGGCGCTCGACGCTATCGTTAAGAAAATTCGGGGTGCTAAAGACACTAAAGTAACGTTAACGGTCATTAGAGGTAAAGAAAAGCCGAAAGATATTACGATTACCCGTTCCGTTATTGTTGTTAAAAGCGTTAAGACGGAAATGAGAGCGGATGGGATACTGGTGATTAGAATCAGTAATTTTAACGCCGATACGGAAGGTTTATTCGAAGCCGCGGTTAATACCGCTTTGACGAGAAATCCCAAGGGCATTATTTTGGATTTGCGCAATAACCCGGGCGGTTACCTGGACACGGCGGTTAATTTAGCCAGCGAATGGATCCCTGAGGGCCCGATCGTCGCGGAGCAGTTTAATAGCAACCGTCGTAATGAGTATCCTTCTAACGGTAGCGCGCGGCTGAAGAATTTTCCGACGGTCGTACTGGTTAACGGCGGGAGCGCTTCGGCTTCGGAAATTTTAGCCGGCGCCTTACGTGATTATAAACGGGCGACTTTAGTCGGGGAAGTTACCTACGGCAAAGGTTCGGTCCAGACTATTAACGATTTGTCCGGCGGCGCGGCCTTAAAAGTCACGGTCGCTCATTGGCTGACTCCGGCCGGTGATTTTATCAACGATAAAGGCATTAAGCCAGAGGTAGAAGTAAAATTAGCGCCGGCCGATGTGGATAAAAATTTAGATCCGCAATTTACTAAGGCCTTAGAAATCTTATTAAAGCCGAAGAATAAATAATAATTAAATTAAAATAGTCCTATGTCAGCGTCCCAAAAAAAAGTTAAAGATCAGCGGTCAGAAGCAGATTCTGTTAAATATATATTCGTTGTCGGCGGCGTGATGTCTGGCGTCGGTAAAGGCGTGACGACCGCCTCGATCGGGCAGATTTTACAGGCACGCGGTTATAATGTTAGTGCGATCAAGATGGATCCTTATATTAACGTCGATGCCGGCACAATGAATCCGGTTGAGCACGGCGAAGTGTTTGTGACTGAAGACGGCGACGAAACCGATCAGGACATCGGCAACTACGAAAGATTTTTAAATAAGAATATTTATCGCGAAAATTACATGACGACCGGTCGCGTTTATCAGTCGGTGATTAATCGTGAACGCAACTTAGATTATAAAGGTAAATGCGTCCAGGTCGTGCCGCATATCCCTCAAGAAATACGGGAGCGGATCGAAAGAGCCGTGATCAAGACCAAAGCGGAAATAATGATTATTGAAGTGGGCGGCACCGTCGGCGAATATGAAAATTTATTGTTTTTAGAGGCGGGTCGCGTTATGAAATTATTCCATCCCAAAGACGTCCTGTTTGTTATAGTTTCTTATCTGCCAATACCGAATAAGATCGGGGAGATGAAAACCAAGCCGACCCAGCACGCCGTCCGCAATTTGCAGGGCGCGGGCATTCAGCCGGATTTTTTGATTGCGCGTAGCGAACGGCCGATCGATATGGCGCGGCGCGAAAAACTATCGATTAATTGTAATGTGCCGGTTGATGCGGTTATCGCGGCGCCTGATGTCGATTCTATTTACGATATTCCCCTGAACTTCGAAAAGGATAATTTGAGCGAGCGTATCTTGGAAAAATTCGGTTTGCCGGTCCGTAATCAGCGCCATGATAATGAAGCCTGGAAGAAGATGGTCGTCGCCTCGAAAATAAAAGAGCCGGAAGTAAATATCGGTATCGTCGGCAAGTATTTCGCGAGCGGCGATTTTTCTCTTGGCGATTCTTATATCTCCGTAATTGAGGCGATTAAGCATGCCGCCGCCGAGACTAGATGCCGGGTCAATATTCATTGGCTGGGAGCGGAAGAAGTAGAAAAAGAGGGAACTAAAGTCTTGCATGGTTTAGACGGGATTATCGTGCCCCAGGGCTGGGGCGGACGCGGAGCGGAAGGAAAAATTAAGACTATTAAATATTGTCGGGAAAAGGGCGTGCCTTATTTCGGCTTATGTTACGGCATGCAGATGGCGGTTATCGAATTTGCTCGCCACGTCGCGGACCTAAAAGACGCGAATTCGGCGGAAGTAAATCCGAAAACGACCAATCCGGTTATCCATATCATGCCCGGCCAAGAGAAGCTTATTAAGGAAAAAGGCTATGGCGGCACTATCCGGTTAGGCGGTTGGCCTTGTAAGATCGCGGCAGCGACACATTTTGCTAAAGCCTATGGTAAATTTACTGCCAAGAAGACAATCTCGGAACGGCATCGTCATCGCTATGAGTTCAATAACGACTATCGCGAGCAATTTGAAAAATTAGGTTTGGTTATCGCCGGCACCTCGCCTGACGGAAAGATCGTCGAGGCTATTGAATTAAAGGATCACCCCTTCTTTATCGGCGTGCAATTCCATCCCGAATATATTTCACGGCCGCTTTCTCCTCACCCGTTATTTGTGGAATTCGTGAAGACCTGTAAGGACAGAAGAAAATAATAAATTATCGTCGATAAAAAAATAGCCCTTGTTTAAGGGTTATTTTTTATTATAAGTCGGACGAATTTATTTTTTAGCGACCGTTTTAGCCGTTTCTTTTTTAGTAACCGGCATAACAATACTGACCACCTTGCAGGTTTTTAGAGAATTATCGAATTTTCTTAATTTTTTCGTAGAAAATTTAACAAAACCATTTTTCATGGCGAACAAGGTATCGTCTTTACCTTTCTTAACATTAGGACCGGGATGATATTTTGTGCCACGTTGCCGAATAATGATTGAGCCGACTTTCGCCCATTCGCCATCGGTCAATTTGATGCCTAAACGCTTACTTTCTGATTCGCGGCCCAAGGAGGTTGACCCGGCGGCTTTCTTATGTGCCATAGTGTTTACTAATTAATTTTATTTTTACTAGCCTTAATATAACAAAGGGCGGGGTAATTGTCAAATCATTCTATTATTAGCCAGACTAATCATTTTGAATAATGCCTAAAAGCAGTTTTAATTTTTATAGGATGTGCTATAATAAAATTGTGAAAAATCACGTTAATTTTTGATAAATTTTATTAAAAATATATGCCAAAAGTAAAAGTAGACCAAGAAACTTGTATCGGTTGCGGCTTGTGCGCCGGGACATGTCCGGAAACTTTTCAGATGAATCTGAACGGTAAATCCGAAGTGACTAACGATCAAGCGACCGACTGCGCTAAAAAAACAGTAGAAATCTGCCCGGTTGGAGCTATTAGTGTTGATTAATGTTAAAAAACCGAATAGTTTAAAAAATTTATGGCCGTGGAAAAGATTTTAGAGCAGGTGTCGCATGAGAAAACAGCGACCGTACCGGCAAAATTTGAAAAACCCAGTAATCCTGAGGCAAAAACTGAGAAGATTTTAACGCGTTCGGAAAAATTACCGGAAGCCATTGCGGCGGCCGATAAAAAAAATAACGGTATCGCCAGCCCGGTAACACTTGTTCAGGATTTTCAAAAGCAACGTGCCGTCGCGATTGATAGTATTTTGTCGGAAGGTCTAAATGAAATTTTTTTACAAATGAAAGAACAGGAACAGAAAGATTTTAAGAAAAAAGGCGAAGAGACGGTCGCTAAAATAAATGCGCTCTTGAATCAGACCAAGGTTAAAGTAAATAAGATTATCTCCTTGATTCGGGAGTGGTTAAAAATGATTCCCGGCGTCAATAAATTTTTTTTGGAGCAGGAAGTTAAAATTAAAGCCGACAAGATTCTAAAAATAAAGGATAAATTTTAATTATGCTAGAAATATCCGTCAATTTCGGAGAAGTTCTACCCTATGTCCTGGGTTTTATCGTGGCAACTTTTTTTATTTTAGCGGTTCTTAACGTTATGCGCCTGCTCTTGGCCGGTCGGCGGTATTTCGCGCATCAAGTATTTCTAGTTCGATTGCCTAAAGAAAAACCCGATGATAATAAGAAGGAAGAAACCGTCCAGAGATTGAAGGAAGAAATCGCGAAGGGAGAGACGCTCTTTGCCGCTATTGGCGGCTTGAAAGCGCAGAGCGGATTTAAGTCTTGGCTCATCGGACGTAACGACCAGTTTTCTTTAGAAATCGTCGCGCATTATAATCGAATTTATTTTTATGTCGTGACGCCTAAAAGCGGCGCCCGCTATTTAGAGCAGCAGATCCACGCCCATTACCCGGAAGCGGTTATCGAAGAGACGGGCGACTATAATTCCTTTAGCTTAAAAGGAGAAATTGCTGCTGGTTATCTAAGGACTAATAAGCTTTCGGTTTTTCCGCTTAAGACGTACCAGAAAATGGAAGTCGATCCGCTTAATTCTTTAATCAATATTTTATCAAAATTAGACAAGGGGGAAAGCCTGGCTATCCAATATACTGTCCGGAGCGCCAGGAGTTTCTGGCATGCTAAGGCGCGGCGCATCGTCGCGAAAATTCATCAGAAGAATTCCGTTAAAGAGGGCTTGAAGGCATCCAGTCTCCTGGGTCGCTTTTTAGGTTCGGCTGGTGATTTTTTGCAAGTCGGCCGCAATAAAACTAATCCTAATCAGCCCGCTCCGCTTAAGAAATTATCGGCGATTGAGGAAGAGATGGTTAAAGCGATTGAAGAAAAGAATCTTAAGGCTGGTTTGGACGTTAATATCCGTGTGGTGGCCTGCGCTAAAACTAAGGAGCAGGCTAATATTTATCTGGAAAATGTCGGAAGCGCTTTTACCGAATATAATAATTTCAGTTATGGCAATGTCTTTTCCCGAATAAATAAGCAGAATCAATCTCGGATAATCAAGGATTTTATCTATCGTTATTTTCGGGAAGATGTCGGTTTCCTTTTAAATAGCGAAGAACTAGCCAGTATTTTCCATTTTCCGCTCAGTACGACCGAAACCCCCAATATTAACTGGCTGACCGCTAAGATCGCTCCGGCGCCGGCGAATGTTCCTAGCGAAGGCATTGAACTCGGCGCAAACGTTTATCGCGGCGTGACCAAAGAAATTAGAATGAAACGTGCTGACCGGCGACGCCATACTTATATGATCGGTAAGTCCGGAACTGGTAAGTCGGTTTTGTTGGCGGATATGGCCATTCAGGATATCCAGAACGGGGAAGGCGTTTGCGTACTTGATCCGCACGGCGATTTAATCGCTGATATCTTAGAGCGTATTCCGCCGGAGCGAGCCGAAGACGTTATTATTTTTTCTCCGGGAGACTTAGAGCGGCCGTTAGCTTTAAATCTGCTCGACTATGACCCGCTGTACCCGGAGCAGAAAAGTTTTGTTATTAATGAAATGATCGGCATTTTCGATAAATTATATGATTTGAGAGCGACGGGCGGTCCGATGTTTGAGCAGTATATGCGTAACGCGATGCTCCTTATTATGGATGATCCGGAGAGCGGTTCGACTTTAATGGAAATTCCTAAGGTATTGGCCGATGAAGATTTCAGGCGTTTAAAATTAAGCCGTTGTAAGAATCAGACCGTGGTCGATTTTTGGAAGAAAGAAGCGGAAAAAGCCGGCGGCGAGGCGGCGCTCGCTAATATCGTCCCTTATATTACCTCTAAACTTACCTCCTTTATTTCTAATGATATGATGCGGCCGATTATTGGCCAGCAAAAGAGCGCTTTTAACCTGCGAGAAGTAATGGACAAGCAAAAAATCCTCTTGATTGATTTACCTAAAGGGCTGGTCGGAGAAATGAACGCCTATCTTTTAGGTATGATCTTAGTCGGCAAGATCTTGATGGCTGCCTTATCGCGAACAGATATGCCAAGCGAAAATCGTAAAGATTTTTATCTGTATATTGATGAATTCCAGAATTTTACTACTAACTCTATTTGTCAGATCCTGTCGGAGGCGCGTAAATATGCTTTGAATTTGATTATTGCCCATCAATACGTCGGCCAGCTCAGTAAGGGGCAAAATACCGAGATTAAAGACGCGGTCTTCGGTAACGTCGGTACTCTGATCAGTTTTAAAATAGGCTCCGACGATGCCGACTTCTTGGTTAAGGAATTTGCCCCGGTCTTTAATGAGTATGATCTGATAAACATTGACAAGGGAACAGCTTATATTAAACTACTGGTAGACAATAGTGCAACCCGTCCTTTTTCCCTAAAAACGATCTGGCCGATTCTCGGTGTGAAGCGACCGGGCATGGCTGATACTATTAGGTCTTTGAGCCGTTTGAAGTATGGCCAGAACGTAAAATTGGTCGAAGCGGAAATTGCTCGCCGGGCTCAATTAAGTGTAAAATCTTAGTTTTAAATATTACTGATCAATTTTTTATATATTATGTCTACTTTATACCGCGATTATCGGCCCCAAAATTTTTCTGAAGTCCTTGGTCAGAATCATGTTAAGATCGCTTTGCAACATGAGATCGCGGCCGCGCGACCGGCGAGCGCTTATTTATTCTGTGGTCCGCGCGCGATCGGTAAGACTACTTTGGCGCGCGTTTTGGCCAAAGCGGTAAATTGCGAGAAACGGAAAGAAGACGAGTACGAGCCTTGCAATGAATGCGGTAGTTGCCGGAGTATTACGGCCGGTCGTAATTTGGATATTATCGAAATCGACGCCGCTTCCAATACCGGGGTCGATAATGTTCGGGAAAATATTATCGCTTTCTCCCGTTTGGTACCGGCGCAAGCGAAATTCAAGATTTTCATTATCGATGAGGTCCACATGTTATCGATTTCGGCTTTTAATGCCTTGCTTAAAATAATCGAAGAGCCGCCAGCCTACGTTATTTTTATTTTATGCACGACTGAGATTCAGAAAGTTCCCAGTACGGTAATTTCGCGCTGTGAGCGGTATGACTTTAAAAGAATCAGCGTTAAGGAAATCGTCAAAAAATTAGCCTATATTGCTAGCCGCGAAAAGATCGAAGTCGACACGGCGGTTTTAGAGGCGGTCGCGCGCCGTTCCGGCGGACATCTGCGTGACGCCGAAAGCTTGTTGGGGCAGATCTTTTCCTTGGGTGATAAGAAGATAACCAGCGAACAGGCGGAGCTAGTTATTCCGCATTATAATAGCAATGAAGCAATTACTCTTTTGGATTGTTTGAGCCGTAAAGACGCCGCGAAAGCTGTGGAGCTAATTAATAGTTTAACGGATAATGGCATTAATATTAAAATTTTTACTGGCGAAGTAATAAGTTTATTGCGCCGGGTCATGTTAGATAAATTAAGCCCGGAATTGGTCAGTAATCTTGGATTGGATCTGGGGGAAAGTCTAGAAAAACGTCTCTTACCGTTAGTTGACGGTCTAAGTTGGGAACAATTATTTTTGTTTACCCGTCGTTTTCTTGAAGCAGCCGGAGATAATAAGAGTTCGTTTATTCCGCAATTGCCTCTGGAATTAGCTATTGGCGAATTATGCTTCGGTTCCGCGAGTTTGTCTTTTGCGAGTTTTTCCGGCGATATCAATTTACCAAAAAATACTCCGCCGCCGCTTAAGAGGGCTAACGTTAGTCCTGCTCCCAGCGCCCCCTCGGCCGGTTCCGATCGCTCTCAGTTATCTCCCGCCGCTAATTTTTCGACAGCGGAGCTTTTAATTAAATGGCCGGAATTTTTAGTGAAGATTAAAAAACACAATCATTCCTTATCTTTCGTCCTGCAGAATTGTGCCCCGCGGGAAATAAAAGACGGTAAGCTTTATCTGGTTTTTAAATATAAATTTCATCGCGATCGGATAAATGACCCCAGTATTAAGGGAATTGTTGAAAATACTGTTGCCGAAGTTTTTGGTTCAGGGTTAACTGTAGAATCCTCTATCGACGAAAATTTGGAATTGAGGAAAGAAGAACGGGCGGCAGAACCGGCCCCGTCAGAAATAGCGAAGCAGGCGCCTGGCGGTCTCATGGCTGATTTACTTAATACTTTCGGCGGGGAAGTGATCGGTTAATAATTTTTTCATGTTAAATATATGTTAGACATCAAATTAATCCGTAGCAATAAAGAAGAGGTAAGGGATGGTCTGCTGAAGAGGATGCCGGCGGAAAAATTAGATTTGGACGGGATTATCGCTTTAGACGACCAGGAAAGAGAATTTATTAAGGCCGTAGAAGCTCTGCAAGCGCAACGCAATAAATATTCTAAGAGTAAGCCGACGCCGGAGGTTATTGTCGAGATGAAAGCG
>Ga0172372_10011038_pt1 | contig 11512 bp, 16 predicted proteins | sample LakKiv5m_2_FD_114544 | JGI IMG/M metagenome (GOLD analysis project Ga0172372, IMG submission 114544) | Freshwater microbial communities from Kabuno Bay, South-Kivu, Congo - kab_092012_9.5m | ecosystem: Environmental > Aquatic > Freshwater > Lake | place: Democratic Republic of the Congo... | reverse complement strand
CGGCTGCGCAGGTTGGGACTGCAGACATCGCGGCAGGGCGGTTCAAATCCTTTGATTCCAAGGCATCGCTGCGTGACCATCTCAGCTCCGTTGCCACCAAGGCAACTGCAGACGATTGAAAACTTTGGTGAGCGCCAAGCTGAGACGTACGCAGAGACGCTGACTTTGGCCCTCGAGGTCTTGCATGAGGGGCCAGAACCGCTGGGTGCCAAAGCGCGAGACGACATCGGGCCCGGCATCCGCACTTTGCACGTGGCTCGCCGCGGCAGAAGTGGACGTCACTTTGTCGTGTTCAGGGAGGCCAAAGATCAATACATCGATGTCCTGCGTCTGCTGCACGACAGCATGGACTTGGCCAGGCATGTCCCACCTGCCACCGACCAGTCACTCTGACGACCAGAGCGGGAATCCACTGCACTGCGGGGTTCCCCGACCCTGACGGTTGACCACAGCACATCGGGAGGTTTATTTGACGACTAGTCAGTCTAGTCATTTCTCGTCAGGTTAAGAAAATGTCCATTTGGCAACTTCAAGAAGCAAAGAGTCGATTCAGCGAGGTCGTCGATCTAAGCTTGCGCGAGGGCCCGCAGACGGTCACCCGCCGTGGTGAGGCGGCCGTGGTTGTTCTGTCGGTCAAGGAATATCGACGATTGACGGGTGAAACTCCGCTCTTGATCGACTGCCTGCTCAACGCTCCTCGCGGCGCCCCGTTGGAGATCGATAGACCTCGTGAGCCTATTCGAGATCTCTCGCTTTGAGGTATTTGCTCGACACCTGCGTGCTCTCCGAACCTGCATATCAGTGCGATGACTTGGGGTGAGCTGCAGCGTGGAGTGGCCAAGCTTCCCGAGTCAAAACGGCGATTGGAGTTATCGGCTTGGTTGCAGCAATTGGAGATCAATTTCGAAGATCGCATCTTGGCATTCGACCAAGCAGTGGCGGAGGTTTGGGCCGCCATGACGGTCGAAGCCGCGTCCCGCGGTAAGCCTCTCTCCGCTTTCGATTCGATTATCGCTGCCACGGCTCGCGCGCACGACTGCCGACTCGTGACTCGTGTGTGTGGTGAATCGCGATTGTCTACACGGGCCTGCGGGCACTAGGACGTTGGTCACGTAGTCGCGCTAGACGCCAGCCATTAGCACATCGACCGCGCGACTGATTCGGTCACCCTGATCTGCGACATTGCCGACGCGCCGCAAGCCTGACCGCCGCACAGCCGCAATCAAGCGGGTGGCCAGAACCCAGCGCTCGCCGTCGTGAACGAGCTCGGGGTTCAACTCTTTCACGGCGGGGTAGTCCGTCAACAGGGGAATCACGACCACCGCCGGGTCGGGGGGCAACAGGTCGCTTTCGACCACCACCATTTTTATGCCGTTGTATTCGGCTATGTCGTATCGGGTCAGTCGTTCCACGAAGCACCCCCCGGCGCGCTGATAATGTCGGCGAGCGGATGCCCGTGGCGCTCGTGCCAAGCCGCTTGTGCCGCAAAGGCCTCGGCATTTTGCTTGAGCCAGTGCGCCTGTCGAGCGCTGGCCACCGCGTCCTTCAGCGCTGCCTCGGCAACGGCAGACACGTTGATGTCCAGTTCTTTGGCACAGTCCAGCACTTGCGCATCGAGCGTCAGCGACGTCTTGCGTTTGGTTGTCGATACCATTTTGAAGCACTCCGTTTTCGTACCGCCAAAGTATACCGCGTGACGTCGGGGCGCTCATGGGAGGGCTCAGATCGACCAGTCCTCCAGCCGCAGGCGGTCAATTCGCGAGAACTCCCGCGTGTTGTTCGTCACCAAAACGGCATCGAGGCTCAGCGCATGGGCGGCGATCAGGGTGTCGAGTCCCCCGATCGACTGGCCTTGTCGCTCAAGATCGGCTCGGAGCGTGCCATAGGCCCACACCGCTCCTTCGTCGAACGGAAGTATTTGCAGCGGCGCGAGGAAGAGTTTTAGCGCGGCCTCGTTGCGCGCCGAGCCGCTCTTGGCAACGCCGAAAGCGAGCTCCGCAGCGACCACACTCGAAAGCCCGATCTCGCCAAGGCGATAATCTCTAAACCGCGCCAGCACGGCGGGCGGCTTCGCGTTGATGATGTAGATGCAGATGTTGGTGTCGAGAAGGATCAAGCCGCGATCTCGGCGCGTGGTTGCTCCTCAGGCTGCTCGCGCTCGAGGGTAAACCCAGGCTCGAAACTGGCCAGCGCCGCCTCGATAGCGACCCAAGGGTTCTCGATCGGCAACAGCAACACGCCGCCACCAAAGTCGCGTACCCCGACCTCCGTGCCAGAAAAACGGAACTCCTTGGGCAAGCGCACCGCTTGGCTGCGGCCAGATTTGAAGAGGCGGGCAGTTTTCATGGTAGACACCGGTTAGAGGTGGTAGCTACCGCGAGTATATACCAATATGCGGGTGGCTGGAGCCCAGCACTTGACGCCGAGCAGCGCTATAGACATCATGATGCCTTACTATGGAGCATCATGATGCGCACCACGCTGACTTTAGACGACGACATCGCCAAGAGTTTGCAGGAAAGAGCGCATCAAACCCGCCGTCCCTTCAAGGACGTGGTGAATGAGGCGTTGACCCTGGGTCTTTGCGTCATGGATCGGCCCCGCGAGCCGGTGGTGTATCGCGTGTCGCCCGCCTCGATGGGTGCGCCGCGCCCCGAGGTTAACCTCGACAAGGCGCTCGCCTTGGCGGAGAAACTCGAAGACGAGGCCATCGCGCTCAAGCTGGAATCCCGAAAGTGATCGTCGTGGACGCCAACTTGCTGCTCTATGTTGTGAACCAGGATCTGCCGCAACACCCGGTGGCTCGGGCTTGGTGGGAGAGCGTTTTATCGCGCAATACCCCGGTCGGCCTCGCTTGGGGGGTGGCGCTCGCTTTCCTGCGGATCAGTACCCATCCGCGGATATTCGAACGCCCGCTGAAAATCGAGGCGGCCGCGGCCTATCTCGACGAATGGTTCGCCGTGCCGGGCGTGCGATCTATCAGCCCGACGCCTCGTCACTGGGAAGTTTTGCAACCTTTGGTTGTTCAAAGCGGCACCGGCGGCAATCTGACCTCAGACGCTCATCTCGCAGCAATGACCATCGAACACGGCGGGACGCTGTATTCGGCGGACAATGATTTCAAGCGGTTCGCCGGCCTTGTGCATATCAACCCGTTGGTGAGTTGATGGCAACCGTTTGTAAAATTAAACCCTATGATCCCTCGTTCCGCAGGCCCCGTTACACTCGAGCTCGCCTGAGGTTTCCCGGTCGTGGCGATCACCGGACCTCGGCTTAATCTTTCATCACTCGCCGTCGACTGCGGGATCTCGCACACTACGGCGCGCGAGTGGCTGAGTGTGCTTGAGGCGAGTTATCTGCTCGTTTGTCTTCCGCCTTTTTTCAAGAATTTTGGCAAGCGGCTTGTCAAGATGCCGAAACTCTATTTCGAGTCGCACGGTAAGCTGCAGGCGGTCGAAATCAAATCCGGTGCAACCTTCGCTCCCGACTGGCTGATGGGTATCAAAAAATGGCAAGCACTTGTCGGCAGTGACGCGCTCGCCCCGTGGTTGATCTACGGTGGCAACGAGACTTATGAGCGCGAGGGCCTCACTGTGATCGGTTGGCGAGACTCATTAACGAGGCACACGTGAAAATCACCATCTTCGGTTCGGGTTATGTGGGTCTCGTGACGGGCGCTTGCCTTGCCGATGTGGGCAACGATCTGCTCTGCATCGATGTCGATGCGGCGAAGATCGCACGCCTGCAGGCGGGCGAGGTGCCGATCCACGAACCCGGGCTCGAGGCCGTGATCGCGCGCAATGTGCGTGCGGGTCGTCTGCGGTTTTCGGCGGTGGCGTCAGAGGGCGTGGCGCACGGCGAGGCGATCATGATCGCGGTCGGCACACCGCCCGACGAAGACGGGTCGGCCGATCTGTCACATGTGCTCGCCGTCGCGCGCTCCATTGGTGAGCATCTGGTCGATTATCGGGTGGTGATCGATAAATCGACGGTTCCCGTGGGTACGGCCGATCGTGTTCGCGAATCCATTGTGGCTGCGCTGACTGCGCGTGGCATGTCAGTGGATTTCGATGTGGTCTCTAATCCCGAGTTTCTGAAAGAGGGCGCTGCAATCGCCGATTTCATGAAACCCGATCGCGTGGTGGTGGGCACCAACTCCGCGCGCGCGCTTGAAGTGATGCGCCAACTTTACGAACCCTTCACGCGCAGTCGCGAGCGCCTCGTGGTGATGGATGTGCGCTCAGCCGAACTCACCAAATACGCCGCGAACGCCATGCTCGCGACCAAGATTTCTTTCATGAACGAGCTTGCCGGTATCGCCGAACGGGTGGGCGCAGACATCGAAAAAGTGCGTCTCGGCATCGGCTCCGATAGCCGCATCGGCTTCTCGTTCATTTATCCGGGCGCGGGCTACGGCGGTTCTTGTTTTCCGAAAGACGTGCAGGCGCTGCGGCGCACCGCCGAGCGCGCAGGGGCGGGGTCTGCCTTGCTCTCGACGGTCGAGTCGGTGAACGCCGCGCAAAAACAGGTGCTCTTCAGGCGCATCCACAATTTCTTTGACGGGCGCCTTGCCGGAGTGACGGTGGCACTGTGGGGTTTGGCGTTCAAACCCAATACTGACGACATGCGCGAGGCATCAAGCCGCGTGCTCATGGAATCTCTCTGGGCCGCGGGCGCGCGTGTGCGAGCCTATGACCCGGTGGCTATGGGCGAGGCCGCGCGACTTTATCCTGCTGAAGTCGCTTCGGGCGCGCTCGTGCTCGTCGATCGCGCCATGACGGCGGTCGAAGGCGCGGCGGCGCTGGTGGTGGTCACGGAGTGGCAGGAGTTTCGTAGTCCCGACTTCGAGGCTCTCGCACGGACGCTCTCCTCGGCGGTCATCTTCGATGGCCGAAACGTTTATGATCCGGCGCTGCTCAAGCGCCTCGGTATCCGCTACTTTGGGATCGGCCGAGGCGAGTCGGTGCGGTTTTCGGCAGAGGACGCGAGATGAACCTGAATGCCTTCAAGGCCTACGACGTTCGTGGGCGTATTCCCGACGAAATCAACGAGGACCTCGCGCGGCTGATCGGCCGTGCCTATGCGGGCTTCGTCAAGCCGCAGCGCGTGGTGGTGGGCCGCGACATCCGCCTCACGAGCGGCACGCTCGCCGAGGCGCTCATCGAAGGTTTGCTTGAAAGCGGTGTGTCGGTGGCCGACATTGGGCTCTGCGGGACCGAGGGCGTGTACTACGCGACCGCGAAGTCGGCGACGGCCGCGGGCGGGTTCGACGGCGGCATCATGGTCACCGCAAGCCACAACCCTCCCGATTACAACGGCATGAAGTTCGTACGTGAAGGCTCGCGGCCCATCAGCAGCGACACGGGTCTGCGCGAGATGGCCGCCATGATCCGCGAGGGGCGCTTGCCTGCCCCGGCAGCCTCGACGAGCGGTGTGCGCGGTACTCGTTCGACGCTCGATACGCGCGCCGCCTACACCGAGCATCTCTTGAGCTATATCGATCTAGGGGCGCTGCGCAAACTCAAGGTGGTGGTCAACGCCGGCAATGGCGGGGCGGGTGCCTTCGTCGATTTGCTCGAGCCGTATCTGCCGTTCGAGTTCATCAAGGTGCATCACGAAGCGGACGGAAACTTTCCGAACGGCGTGCCGAACCCCATGCTCGAAGAAAACCGTGTGCCGACCATCGAGGCCATCCGTCGCTCAGGCGCGGACATCGGTCTTGCCTGGGACGGTGACTTCGATCGTTGCTTTTTCTTTGATCACACCGGGCGCTTCATCGAGGGCTATTACCTCGTGGGCTTGCTCGCGCAGGGGTTTCTCGAAAAAGAACCCGGTGCGCGCATCGTCCACGACCCGCGTCTCACGTGGAACACGCTCGATATCGTGCGCCTTGCGGGCGGCGAGCCGGTGCTTTGCAAGTCCGGGCACGCCTTCATCAAGCAAAAAATGCGTGAGGTCGATGCTGCCTACGGTGGCGAGATGAGCGCCCACCATTACTTCAGGGATTTTGCCTATTGCGACAGCGGCATGATCCCGTGGCTGGTCGTGCTCGAGCGCATCTGCCGATCGGGCAAGAGCCTGGCCGAGCTTGTCGATGAGCGCATTCGCATGTTTCCTTGCAGCGGCGAAATCAATCGCAAGGTCCCGGATGGGCGTGCAGCGATCAATGCCGTACAAGCAAAATACATTGGCGCGGCCAAGGCGGTCGATTACACCGATGGCTTGTCGATGGAGTTTGCCGACTGGCGACTCAACCTGCGCTCCTCGAATACCGAGCCGCTGATTCGTCTCAACGTGGAGAGTCGGGGCAGCGAGGCGCTGATGCAGGAAAAGACCCGCGAGATTCTCGAGTTTTTACGCGAGATGGGTGCACAGGAGGCGGGGCATTGAGAAAGGCCAACGCATCCCAGGAACTCTTCCGGTGGGTCTTGGGGTTGCTGATTTTGGCGTGGTCACTGCCCGTCTCGGCAGTAACCGCGATATCCAATACGCCGATCGCCACCGACGGCGGGTCGACCTTGAACAATGCGGAATGGAAAGCACTGATTTTCACGAGCGCCTCCGGAAATTGGACGATCGACAGCGTCGTCCTTGGTCTCAACCCCTTCAATCTATGCGCTCGTGGTCAGGTCGGACGCTACCGGGATCAAGTGGGGCAACACGGCGACGACTGAACCGACCGGCTCGAATGGTTTTTCTTATACGACGTTTCAGCGAACAGTTGACACCGGGGCGACGTGGGCGAGTCTCCCGGCGAACAACAGGCAAAATGCTTTAGAGATAACAGCCTCTTTGACAGCGGTAGGCATTCCGCTGCTTTCCGGGTGGACGTTGCTGATCATGGGCGCCGCGCCCGTATTCCTTGGGCGGTCGGCTCTTCGATCTGGCCCGTCGCGTCTGGCTAACTAGCGGTCAGTTCGTCTATTGAGTCAATTCTGTTGACGACGCATCAGCACCGCGTGTACCCTTTATTTCCGTTTCGGTTTTGTTATGGATTAAGTTGTAATCTACTTCAGATGTGTTTGCGGCCGACCGGAAGAAATCGTCAAATCTCATGGGTGGGTATTCTTTATATTGTCGTATAAGAATTTGCGGCGCCCGGTTGTTGCCGCGCTAGTTGCGTTGGTTTCTATCTCGGCTTCGGCGGGGATCACCAACGGTGACTTCTCGAATGGAACTACTGGGTTCACTATCGTCGGGGCGGGTGGTCCGAGCGATTTCATTGACCTCGGATCGACTTCTCTCGGAGGATGCGTCAGCGTTGACTATCAGGACTACGCGGCACTTCGAGCAATCTCTGGGGGAGCGAACCCGACTGACGATAATACGCAACCTTCATCCGGGACTTTCTCCGCTACGACCGTAAGCACTAATCCTGACGCAGGGGTGATCAACCCCGGTAGCGTGTTGAAGCTTGCGTAGTCCAATATTGCCACAACTAGTTTTGGCGTGGTTCACGGGCCAGCTGTGGTCTCTGACTCGTTTACTGCAGTTGCCAATGACGTAATCACTTTTCGTTGGTACCCGAAGTTCGTCTCAGACGATTTTGCGGTGGTTGCCTATCTGCAGAAGTCCGATTGCTCGAAAACTTTGCTTCTGAGTGCGTCGGGTTCAAATATTGCTAATATGATCCCAGCCGGCACCGGAACAGGTTGGCAGGATGTAAGCGTGACGATCCCCTCGTCTGGCTCTTACCGCTTTGTTTTCGTGAACGGCACGTTTGACCGATCCGGAGGAACAATCGCCGGTGCTGAACTCTACATTTCGGACATCTCATCCGGACAACCTCAAACGATTACGTTTAACCAACCGGGAGTCCAGTTTCAGCAGGCGGGGCCTCTCACACTGGAAGCTACGGCCTCATCTGGTTTGCCCGTCAGCTACCAGTCGTCAACCACGTCAGTTTGTACGGTTTCGGGGTCATCAGTAACTTTCGTTACTACCGGGACATGCACGATTCAGGCGCGACAGCCGGGCGATTCGACGTTTGCGGCTGCACCGCCCGTCACTCGCACTTTTACTATCGCTGCCGGCATTCCGTTCTCGCCGCTTACGCTTGGCGTACTCGGGTTGCTACTGGGTTTCCTTGGCTACCGAGGCACTCGCAAGCGGTCGATCTCCTAAAGAGACCGGCAGCCTCTCGACGGTGACTCTGATATCGGGGGCGTTAATCGCCCCCGATATGCTTGAATTGGACCGATGGATACCACCAAACGCTCAGCGGTGCTGTTTGTCATCTTTGCGGCAACCGGTTTCGGACTGTTGCTTTCGCCTGTTATTGACCGCGTTTTTGTCGGACCCTTCATTCATGTGATTACCTGGATCTCCGGGGCCGTCATCGATTTGTTCGGTGGGTCGGTGACGGTGTTGGGAGACATACTCAGCGCTCCGACTGGCGGCTTCGCGGTGCGTGTGGATAACGGGTGTAGCGGGCTCGATGCGGTGATCCTTCTGGCTGCCGCGTGTCTGGCGTTTCCGACGACATGGCGCCTGCGCATGGTCGGTGTTCTCGCATGTTCCGCCGCGATTTTGCTTGTGAACATCATTCGCATTATCAGCCTCTTTTATTTGGGGCAGTACTCGATGGCGTGGTTCAACTGGGCTCATAACTACGCCTGGGACATCTTGATCCTCATCGATGGCGTCATCGCCTATATGTTGTGGATTCGTTTTGTCTTTACCCGGGATCCGGTCGCTGCTTGATCTTCGCCTCCGCTTTGCGCCGGTGGGTGTTGCGCCTTTTGGGCTTCATGATCGTGTTTCACAGCCTTTGGTGGGTCGGTGACGCAAACACTTGGGCTTTGGGCGGTCTGAAGATCTTCATGGAATTCGGTTTGCCCTGGTTTCTCGAGGGTGTGTCAGGTGTTTGGCGAACGGCCAGTGGTGGATGGATGCTCGGGACGTCCATTTCGGGCGCAGGGACGGGCTCACTGGGCGTGTTTATTGACGGCCTATTGCTCGCCAAGGGTGTCGCTTGGATGCCAACGGCGCTGGCTCTCGTCGCGGCAACAACGCCATTGAATTTGCTGCGGATCGCTTCAGCACTCCCGATCGCTTTCGTCTCGGCAGCTGTCCTGACAGTGATCAGTGCTGCGGCTAATCTGGCTCTAATTGTTAATCCGAATCCAACGATTTGGAGCAACGGCATCGCTCGCCCGCTTATAGGAGGCTTGAGTATGTCGCCTTATCCGGACTGGTATTTTTTCCTCGTAACCCTCGGGCTCTACTTCAATCTGAACGTCGCCGCGTTGGTCATGCCCGTCGTGGTGTGGGTGATCCTTTGTCGTCGGGAGATCACGCCGCTTTTTGCCGCGGCACGCCCAGGTTGAAACCCGAAAACGCTACGGCGTTTGGTTTACCGATCGAGCAAGCTCAATGAGCGTGACTGCGCGGCCGCTATTTGCTCGGGAGCGAGCCTTGAAGACAGTTCGTTTCGGCGGGCAATGGCTTCGGTTTGGCCGAGACTCGCCGCCACATTGAGCCAAGCGTAGGCATTGATCAGTCGATGATCCGCCGCGTCTGCGGATGCCGAGACTCTCGGTGAATCGCGCAAGTGCATCAGTGCGAGGTTGAGCGCCGCGGAAGATTCGCCCGCGCGTGCGGCGCGTTCGAACAGGCTCATGGCCTGCGCGCGATCGATGGGCGTGCCGAACCCGTTATCGAGCATCACGGCCAGATTATTCAGGCCCTCGCTATCATTTTTGTCGGCCGCTGCGCGGAACCAGGCGACTGCGGTGGCTGCATCTTGGGGAACCCCTTCACCGTTCTTGTATAGCAACCCGAGATTGTTCATGGCGCGCGGATGACCGAGCTTGGCGGCTTTTAGCAGTAGCTCGGCGGCTCGACGATCATCTTCGGGAACCCCTTCGCCTTTGTCATGAAGCACGCCAAGGTTGTTGAGTGCGGCGGCATCATTTTGTCTCGCGGCAAGTTCGAACCAGCGGGCCGCTTCTCGTTGATCCCGAACGACTCCTGTACCGTCGTTGTACATGATGCCGAGATTCGTCTGCGCCACGGCCAGACCTTGCTCTGCCGCTTTGCGGTACCAGATGGCAGCCTGCGTGGGATCCGGTTGGGTTCCCAAGCCTTGCTGATATAGCCAACCGAGCTCGTTTTGTGCGCGTGGGTCGCCGAACTTGGCGAGTAAGTGCCAGCGCGAAAATGCGGCCGGGTAATCGCCCGAATCGAAGGCGGACTTACCATCGTCATAGCTCACGCAGGCCGACAGCAAAAACGTGATGAACATCAGTGGCCAGAGATAAATCGTCTTCACCGGCGGGAGTCTAACCCAAGGCTCACGCCACTGCGTATACTGAGGCGTCATGTGGAGCCTTTATTCGGCAGCGATCACGGCGCTGGTCGCAACGTCGTTTTTGATTTTCGCTTTGCGTCCCATCGCACGTAATCTTGATTTTGTCGATCGCCCCGGGGGCCGCAAGACCCACTCCGGCGAGATCCCTATCGTGGGTGGCCTCGCGATGTTCATCGGACTCTTGCTCTCGCTCGCAATGCTTCCGGAAGAGGTGCGCCCCCCCGCATCATTCACCGCGACGGCGTTTGTGTTCGTGTGTCTCGGCCTGATTGATGATCGGCTCAATCTCCCCGCGCTCGTGCGATTGCTGATTCAGATTGGTTCCGTGATTGGCATGGCCGTGGCTGGCGCCTTGAGTGTCGAATACGTCGGATCGCCGTTTGGTGCGGGTACGACCATCTTCGCGCCAGGAATGGCATTGTTCGTCACGGTGATGCTGGTAGTGGGTGCAGTGAATGCCATTAACATGATTGATGGCATAGACGGTCTTGCCGGGTCGGTGGGTCTCGTTGCGCTGCTAGGCATAGTGTTCATTGCTCTGGTCGGCTCGAATGCCACCGTACTTGGCACCGCTGCGGTGTTGTCTGCTGCGCTGATCGCATTTCTCGTTTTCAATCTGCCCATGGGTATAAATCGTGGACTGAAGGTATTCATGGGCGATGCAGGAAGCATGTTGATCGGGTTTTCGATCGCTTGGATGATGGTTGCCTTGTCGCAGAGTCCTGAGACTCCTGTTGCTCCCGTGACCTTGCTTTGGCTTGCTGCGCTGCCGATCTACGACATGGTCGCGACGGGTGTGGGGCGTGTGCGTCGAGGTCAGTCACCGATGAGGGCAGATGATACGCATCTGCATCACCGGCTGATGCGCAAAGGGTTGTCGGCTCGCGCGACGCTGGGCGTTCTCAGCGCCACCGCCGTGATTTGGGCGGTCACGGGGCTGTTGCTGGATGTGATTTTCGCGACCCCGGAGTGGCTCTCACTGGCTGCGTTTTTCGCGGCGGGAGTGCTGACAACGTCGACGATTGAACGATGGGGCGGGGCGTTGACCCGCCGCTAACCAACAATCGAGACGGCCTGTTTAGTCGCCCCTGAACAATTCATTTAACCCTTATTTTCCCGATGTTTTTGATTGGATAAGGCGTGCGTGGATTGCCAGAAATTGATAATATTGGTGCAGTTTTCTGGCAAAACCGGAGCACT
>Ga0172372_10011036_pt1 | contig 11513 bp, 7 predicted proteins | sample LakKiv5m_2_FD_114544 | JGI IMG/M metagenome (GOLD analysis project Ga0172372, IMG submission 114544) | Freshwater microbial communities from Kabuno Bay, South-Kivu, Congo - kab_092012_9.5m | ecosystem: Environmental > Aquatic > Freshwater > Lake | place: Democratic Republic of the Congo... | reverse complement strand
ATTTGATCGAAGACCCATTGTTCCAATTGCTTTAATAATTCTATCACGCGCACGTGCCTTCGTCCCGCACCGGATTGCAATAACATTTCCAATTCGAGCACGCGATCGCGACAGGCTGAGGGGTGTTCCAAACTTAGACTAGGCGGGATGGGGATGTTTTTTAAATCGAGAACACGTAGGTAAGAGCTATTTTGACTCTGGGGCGTCATGGGTGTGAATATTTTGTTGAGATAAAAATCCATCAGGCGTGAGTTCAAATAGACGCAAAGAGCGTCGAGATCGAGTTCTTTTTTCGCGAGCAAGGCATAACTGCTACGCCCAAAGTAGCGTCCCTCGCGATCGATGGCGGCTCGCAGCGGTGGCCCACTGGATTGGACCATCAATTTTGGTGAAGTTTTTAAAATGCTTGAACTAGGACCACTTAGAACAAGAGTTGGATCGGGTGTCCAAAAAGAAAGGGGGCCTTTAAAATAGAAGCTCTGTATTTGTCCGTTCAGTAAAAATGGAACGTCCTGAGCACTAGTGCGATGGTTTTTAAGGTGTTTGTCAGGGCGATCCATGGTCAATCCCATTTCGACGTCGACCCAATCCTCGAGTTTGGGCCAATTTTTTGTTTTGGATAAAATGAGATCGACTATTTTTTTGGTGCGTCCTTCAGCTTTTGGAGTGAAGTTTAGGCCCCATTCTTTGTTGAGCCGTTCTTTCAATTGCGCTAGAGGGTTTTCTAGACTTAAAATCATGTCAATATCGTTTAGGTCCAACTCGGGTGGGAACAGCGGCATTGAGCCTGGCAGGACCACGACCAAGTTAGTGCTGGAACAGTTTTGTTTGATCTCTTTGCTCCACTGCACCAATTGGGCGTACTGGTCGCCGCGAAATTCAAGCAAGATGGCTCTGGCGGTTTTTTTGAGCAGGATTTTGCTTAATTTCTGGAAATTTTTAAAATATTGAATGGGTAGACCGCTACGATAAAGATCTTCACATAGGGCTTTTCCAACTTGGTGGTCTACCAAGCAGAAAATATCGGTGGCTGGAAGGTCGTTGGACATGGTCTGGTTTGACGCGAGTGGTCGGTTATAATGCTACGGCTCTTTTTTATCAGGCAATTCGCTTCGGGTCCAGTGATTTTTAATTGGGGGCCTGCTTCGGCTTAACTGTCGAGGGGCTTACCACCTGCCTTAATCAGATCGTGGGGGCAGTCCTGCTAAAAAAGAGCATTTTTTAGATCAAAAAATGTGACTGTCCCGATTTAATTTAAAAAGTTAGGCTGTTAAAAAGCATGAGCAAGCCCAAGGTCTTGCTGGAAGTCGCTTCCGAACCATTAAAGTTATGCCTTCACCCATGAAAAGGCTTCTCTCCATGCTTGGACGTCTCCTTCTTTTACTGTCACTTTGTGCCTTTTGGTCGTGCTCTACTCATAGATTAGATCCCGATAGATTGGTCGTTTACGAGACACCTGTGCAGAAAGTTGTTTCGGTGGACAGCGATTTGGACGCAATTGTTAAGCATGGCTTGCTCAAGGTTGGCATCAAAAAACACGCGCCACCCTTTAGCGAGCTGAACTCGGATGGCAAGTACGTTGGTTTTGATATTGAAATAGCAAAAGCGTTGGCCTCTTTTTTAGAAGTGCCTTTGGAACTTGTTCCCATCGAATCCAAAGATCGCATTCCATTTTTACAGAACGGAAGTGTCGATGTGGTGGTAGCCACCATGACGATCACGCGGTTGCGTGAAGAGGAAGTTGATTTTTCAATTCCCTACTTTCAAGATGGCCAAGCTCTTTTGGGATTGAAAGCAACGGAGTTAGATGGTTATCGAGGCTTAAAAGGTAAAAAAGTCGGCGTTGTCGAGGGCACCACTTCTCAAAGCAACATGAATCAAGTGCAGCCAAACTGTGAAGTTGTTCCCTATAAGAGCGCAGATGTGGCTTTAAGTGACCTCCTCGAAGGCAAAATCGCTGCCTTCACGAGTGATGCCATGATGTTGGTTGGTCTCACGCTTGAGGGCAAATACAAAGATCAGCTCGAGATCAAAGGCGATAAGTTTACGGTGGAACCTTATGGCGTGGCATTGCGTCAAAATCAATCTAAGTTGCGTGATGCTGTCAACGAAGCTATCATGGACTTTTGGAAAACGGGAAGTTGGAGTCACCGATTTGAAAGGTACTTTGGAAAAGATACTCCCTATCACAGCAAAAACTATTTTTCTATAGACGTTATAGAATAGGATTATTTTGAAAGTTGAGGCTGCGACAGGTCGACTAGGCATGGCCATCGTAGCTGGGTTAGTCTCTGGTTTAGTCACACTTACCTATAGTCTTTCATACGCGGCGTTTATTTTTTCTGGGCCCTACGCCAATCGACTTGATGTCGGTATTGGCATGGCTCTCATCTCAGCCACAGTGGTGGCCGCATTTGTCGCGCTCAAGAGCACGTTCCCATTTGCCATAGCGGGGCCAGACTCCAACGCCTCGGCGATTTTGGCTTTGATGGCGATAGGCATTTCAAAAACAGTGATCGCTGATGATCAGCTCCTGTCTACGCTGATTTGCAGCCTTGTCTTCAGCTCGCTATTTGTAGGGCTGTCCCTCTACACCATTGGTAGGCTTAAAATGGGCCATTTGGTGCGTTTCATTCCCTACCCTGTTTTGGGTGGTTTTTTAGCGGGCACGGGGTGGTTGATCGCAAAAGGTGCGTTTGCGGTGATGACCTCGCATTCGGTCTCGTTAAAGGATTTGTCAGTCTTTACGAATGCCGATTTATTAAAGCTGTGGGTTCCGGGTTTATTGTTGGCCTTATTTCTAATGGTGACCTTGAGGCGTTTTAAGCACTTCTTGGTGTTTCCTTGCTTATTGTTGTTGTCGATTGCATTGGCACATGCGGTTTTTTTTCTGTCCGATTTGAGCATTGCCGATGCTCAAGCGCAGGGTTGGCTGTTTGCTTCTTTTAAAAACTCTCCTAGCATGAACATTTGGGGGCAGGTGAAATTTGATGCGATTGCTTGGAGTTCGATTTTTCTAGAGAGTGGAAATTTATTGGCGATGACCGCGGTTGTTATCATCACTATTTTACTCAATGCCACGGGTATCGAGCTGTCCTCCCAAAAAGATGTTGACTTGAATCGCGAGTTACAGGCGGCGGGCTTTGCGAATCTTATGAGTGGCTTATTTGGAGGCATTATTGGTTACCTTTCGATCAGTCGAAGCTTGTTGAATTTTAGGGCCGGTGGCGGTTCCAGTCGGTGGTCTGGCTATACAGCAGCATTGTTGTGTGGATTGATACTATTGATAGGACCGACCATAATTATATTTGTTCCAAAGCTTGTATTAGGTGGTTTGTTGCTCTATCTGGGCTTGAGTTTATTACGAGAATGGGTGATTGATGCCCAATCTAAACTCTCCCGTCTGGACTATGCTCTCGTATTAGGCATTTTGATAGTGATTGCCAGTGCGGGTTTTCTTGAAGGGGTGGGTTTTGGATTGGTGATTTCGGTGGTGATATTTGCGGTGAGCTATAGTCGCATCAGCATCATCAAATTCACACAGACCGGCAAAAGCACCCGCAGTAGTTTTTCCAGACCGCTTGGTCAAATAGAGATATTAAAAAATCATGGCGAGCAAGTTTTTATTATGAATCTTCAGGGTTACTTGTTTTTTGGAACGGCGAACGCACTGTTGGAAAAAGTGAAGAGCCATATGGAGGAGATAGGAGATAAGTCCAAAGACAATTACGTGATACTCGATTTTCGTTTGGTGACGGGAATCGATTCTTCGGTGACGCAAGGATTCCAAAAAATATTGATTTTATCGGAACAATATGAAGTGAATATTTTTCTAACCGACCTCAACCCCGAAATGAAAAAGTTTTTTGAATCGGCAAACTTGCTGGGGCCAGAGAAATTTAGAGACTTTAAAACCTTAGATTATTCACTGCAATGGTGTGAAGATCAAATGCTAGAAGCGCATGGCGTGCATGTCTCACAAAGTCATCACGACATACATGAAGAATTGAAGAGCATGTATTTAAAAGAGTCTCAAATAGAAACTTTTATCAAGTATTTAAAGCCCATTTCCTATAGACAAGGTCAATACATTTGTAAGCAAGGGGATCCAGCGGCGTCCATGTTTTTTATAGAATCGGGACGAGTCACAGCACAATTGGAATTGCCGGGTGGCAAGACAATACGTTTGATCACGATGGGGCCTGGAACTATTTTTGGAGAAATGGGCTTGTACACCGATGCCCCTCGAAGTGCAGCTGTCATCATCGATGAAGATGCTACCTTATACGAGTTAACCGAAGAGAATTTAAAACAGATGCAAGATGATTACCCTGAAATTGCAACCGCTTTGCACCGACACATTATTAGACTGCTAGCGGAACGGATTGCTTTTTCAAATTTAAAAGTTCAACATCTGATGACCTAAAAAAACAAGTCATCATTTACAATAAAATGATGACTTGTGAAGGGCAAGGGTATGTTTTGATTAATTAGCGAATTGTCCTACAAAAGAGTTGTTTACAGAAACATTGATTTCATGTAAATTTCCACTTGAATCGAGGCTTACGGCATAAGAGATGCCCGTCGCGCTGTCTTCCCAAACATACTCGCTGCCTACAAGCGAAACAGAATCGTACTCAATAAATGAAGAAGGATCACTTTTTGGAGTAACAAACAATAAGCCAGAGCTACTAAAAGCAAAATTAATGATATCTCCATCGCCATAGGTTAAAGTTGAGCTGGCCACAATTTCGTTATAGGTCAGGTCAGGGGCGTCAATACTTAAACTTTCTGGAATAGTAACGGAACTAGAACTTCCTCCTGAACCAGAGGATATGGTGATTTCAGGTGCTAAAGTTCCCGAGGTTACAGATGCAGAATAAGAGTTTCCCGAAGCGGTACTCACGCCAAAAGAAGAGATCGAGCTTAGGGAACCTGTAAAACCGGTCAAGGTGAGTGGCAGCACGGTGCTATCACTGAAAGTTAGAATCAAATTACCTTGAGAACTACTGATCTTGGAGTAGGAAAAATTACCGCTGCTGTTTCCTGATGGAAACTCAGTATCCGTTTCATCATTGGTGTAGCTAAACGTACTGCTGCTTGTAAATGCAATGGTAGGGTTGAATTGAATATTCACTCCTGAAAACGCATTTGAATCGACAGGGGCTTCCAGTGCCGTTGAACTAGAACCATTGCTTCCTCCACAAGCTAGAGAAAGTATGAAGACGGCGAATAAGCCGACGACTGTTATTGATATTGACTTCATGCAACTCCTGTAAGCAAAGAGGGGTTAAAATTTTAGGATGAAACTATTATTTGAGCCCATTTTTGTCAATTAAAATTAGGCGAGTTTATTAGTTTGGATTCGGAGTGATAGTGCATCAGCTACATCCAGATTAAACTGCAAAGCAAAAAGGATGACATTTTGAAAAACCCACTTCTAGACTTATCAGATTTGCCCAACTATGCAGCTATAACCGCTGAGCAGGTTACGCCGGCTATCGACGAGTTATTAAAAAAAGCAAGAACTGATGTTCACAAATTGGTTGAGTCGGGGCTGGTCTCCTACGCTGCTTTAATGGAAGCTAAATATAAAATTTTGACCCCACTCAATCGGGCTTGGGGAGTGGTGAACCATTTGAAACATGTGATGAGCAATGAGTCTTTGCGTGAAGCTTACAATGTCAATTTGGAAAAGGTGACGCAGTTTTATACAGAGCTCAGTCAGGACAAAGGTTTTTATCAGGCTTTGGAGAAAATTGATCGTGAGAAATTGCGTCCAGACCAACGCAAGGCTTTGGAAAACGAACTGGTGGACTTTGAATTAGCCGGTGTGGGATTAGAGGGTGAGCAACGCGAGCGTTCGGCGATAATTTTTTCCAAACTGTCTGAGTTGGGTTCGGCTTTCTCCGACGCCGTGCTAGACGCGACGATGGCTTGGACTAAAACAATAGTAGCAGTCGAGCGTTTAAAGGGTTTGCCGCAAAGTGCTTTGGATCTGTTGGCTCAAAATGCGGCACAGCGTGGTTTAGAAGGGTATTTGTTGACATTAGAGTTTCCATCTTACTTGCCTATCATGACTTATTGTGACGATCGCGAACTCAGGAAGGAGCTTTCAATCGCCAGAATGTCGATGGCCTCAGAGGTGGGGCCCGATGCTGGCAAGTTTGATAATACGCAGCGCATGGAGGAGATCATGCAGCTTAGGCAAGAGTATGCATCGATATTGGGTTTTAAGCACTATTCGGAATTATCTTTGAAACGCAAAATGGCTAAATCGCCCGAGCAGGTTTTGCAATTTTTAAATGATCTGGTTGAGCGCAGCCGTCCTGCTGCTGAAAGAGAGCTTCAGGAAGTGATCGATTTTGCGATGCAGCGCGACGGATTGTCTGACTTACAAGCTTGGGATTTGGCTTACTACCGTGAGAAACTCAAGGAGCGAGACTATCAGTTGTCTGAAGAGGATCTTAAACCTTACTTTCCAATAGAGAAAGTTATTGAGGGCATGTTTTCAATAGTCGAGCATTTATTTGAGCTCAACATTGAGCAGGTCAAAACATTTGAGGCTTGGCATGAGGATGTGCGTTTCTATGAGATAAAACGTGGTGAGCGGCAAGTGGCCAGATTTTTTCTCGATCCTTTTGCACGTCAGCATAAGCAAGGTGGCGCTTGGATGGACAGTTGTAAACCTAGGCGTAAATTCGAAGGCGAAGACTTGCAGACACCAGTGGCTTATCTGGTATGCAACTTCACTCCGCCGGTTGGGGATAAACCCTCCTTGTTGACTCACGATGAGGTGACCACCTTGTTTCACGAATTTGGCCATGGCTTGCATCACATGCTCACGGTGATAGATGATCCAAACGTTGCCGGTATTGGTGGTGTGGCTTGGGATGCGGTGGAATTGCCAAGTCAGTTTCTGGAGAATTGGTGCTGGCAACGTGAAACCATCCCCATGATTTCTGGTCATTACGAAACCGGAGCGCCGCTACCAGAGGTGCTTTTGGATAAAATGTTGAAAGCTAAAAACTTTCAATCGGCAGCGATGATGTTGCGGCAATTAGAATTTTCGCTATTTGATTTTCGCCTGCATATGGCTTATGGTAAACCTGATTTTGTGAGCATCAAGCAGTTGATAGCAGAGGTTAAACAAAAGACGGCTTTGATTAAACCCTGTGCTGAAGATCGCTTTCAAAACAGTTTTACACATATTTTTTCAGGCGGATATGATGCGGGATACTATAGTTATAAATGGGCGGAGGTGCTTTCGGCTGATGCTTTTTCTAAATTTGAGGAAGATGGTGTGATGAATGTTGCCACAGGTCGAGATTTTTTAACTAAACTACTGAGTCAAGGTGGCAGTCGTGATGCGGCGGAGTTATTTGAATCGTTTCGGGGCAGAGAACCTGCGGTGGATGCTTTATTGCGACATAGTGGAATTATTTAGAGGCGATAGATATGAAACAAATGCTCATTGCCCATGGTAGTAAACACCCCGCTCATCGTAAGGCGTTTGATGAACTGTTGCGTCGTTACCTAGAGTTTAGCGGGGAAAAAGATCTGCACTATGGCTTCCTAGACTATATCGAACCAAATGCTGAAAAGGTGTTGCTGCAGTTGGTTGAGAATTCGGAATCGGTGTTGATTGTTCCGCTATTTTTGGGACGCGCAAGGCATCTATTGGAAGACATACCTTGCTTGGTGGAAAAAGCCAAGAAGCATGCTCCTAAATGCAAGTTGTTTCAAAGTGAGGCATTGGGCAAGGCGTCAGATTTGATACCTGCCTTGCAAATGAACATTGAACGCGTGTTGGAAAAAGAAAGTTGGCCAGCGCAGGAGGCGATGCTGATCTTGTTAGGCCGAGGTTCTTCGATTAGATCATCGACAAAATTTATTTTTGAAATCGAGAAAGGCTTGTTCCTTCCCTTTGCAGCAAGGCATGTTGGTTTTTGGACGGCTGCCGAGCCTAATTTTGACGTGGTATTGGAACAGTTTGTCTTGAGTGAGAGCAAAAAATTGATCATTCAGCCGTTGTTTTTGTTTCCCGGTATTTTGTTTGATAAGCTCAAACAGAAGATAAAGACCAGAATGAAGCTTACGCCTGAAAAGCAGGTCGTTTTGTGTCAGCCATTATGCGAGTTGAGTTCATTGCCGCAGTTGCTCGCTGCTAGGATGCGAGTGATAAGCCAACAATGAAGTCGATTGTTTTGCTCGTGGTGATAGGAGCCATATGTGTCACCATAGGCATGATTGTGTTGTCTGAAGCGAATCAGTCTGTGTTGGAAGAGCGAGCGGTGGTCATGGCGAAGCCTTTGATTGCAGAAAAAGAAATTGTGTTTGATAAAAAACTATTGTCGCAGAATAAAACATTTTTAGATCGACTAAACGAATTAGCAGTAGAAGGCAACGCAAAGATTTTTGTTTTTTCCAATTTAGAACAACTTCCCGAACTTTTCCATGATGTCAAAACATCAAGTGAGAACGGTTTAGGGTCGATGTTGAGTGGCAATAGTGCAGCTTTGGTGTTATCAACTCCACTTGAGCGACTTAAGCAAATGTATGTGGCGCAACAGTATAAAGAAGTGCTTGTTGCCTTTGATAAGGCTGATTGGTACGGCGAAGTCGATCAAGCAATGGAAATTCGCATTTTGGCTGTGCTTGAGTTGAGTAAAAAGTATTTAGAAGATGAACATGTTGGCGAAGCGATATTTTTATTAGAACATCAATTGAATATGAAAGCAAATGCGGCAAGGATTTACCCCGTTTTGGCGCAAGCGTACACGGATCAAGGTCGCATTCATGATGCCTTGCGTCTTTTACAAGAGGGTGGCGTCATTATAGATGACCGAGAGCAAGCGCGGCAATTGCTGGCTATTCAAAGCAGCATGGTGAATCAGCATCTCAATTTCCTTAAAAAGAATGGGCATTGGCTAGAACTGATAAAGTTTGTGGAGAGTGACCCTATTCCAGGCAGTGACGATTATTATCGTTACAAACTCGAAGCCGCGCGAGCTTATATTGAGTTATTCCAGTTGGATCAAGCAGAAGAACAGCTTGTCTTGGCTGCGTTCGATCCTAGTCTGGAGGGAATTGTTCTCAAATTGAAAGAACAAATAGCGGCTTTGCGCTTGGAATTGCAGCAGCAGGCAAAAGAGGATCAGATAAAAGATGCCATACACATTCCCATCATGATTCGCGGTGACGCTATTTTTGTAAAGGTTCAAGTGAATGAGAAAGTTGAAGCCACTTTATTGTTAGATACAGGAGCGAGCATCACACATCTAAGTTCAAGGATTTTGAAGGAATTAGGTCGTGATAGGGTTTATCCCGATGGTGAGCGCATTTTTATTACGGCTTCGGGGAAAATGAAAGCTCCTGTTGCTAGAGTTGAGAAATTTCAATTGAACGAAGCGGGGGTGTCGCATTTGTTGATTGCTTTTTCAGATATATTTGCAACTGACTCTGGGGTGGATGGTTTGTTGGGAATGAATTTCTTGAAGTTTTACAATTTTAACTTTGATTTGGACAAGGGTTTTCTTGTATTGTCTTCAAAGGAAATTTGAAAAGTTAAATGATTTTCTGATGTCCGCCTTCAATGAAATAGCTAATGCCTTTTAAAGAAGCACGGACATCAAAAAAAGCACAAAAAAAATAAAAACAAAAGGCGTCTACTCCGATGCGGCCTACAAGAAGCTGTATCAGAGTAGGGCCAACCCCACCCAACAAACATCTTGGGAGCATTCCTTTTGAACGTCGCGTGGGGCAGTTTATAGGGGCCGTCGCATAAATCAAAACATTTTTGAATGCAAACTCGAAGCGGTCTGTAAAATAAATTTGGTTTTGGGGTGAGAAAAGGACCATGTTACGTAAACGATTATTTTTTAGTATTTTAACGTTCTTGATAAGTGCAAGTTTGCATGCTGAGCTACCTGAAAATTTAGAGGGGACTTGGAAATTGGACAGTTTGGGCACCTCTGAACTTTATCGCAATAGTCCCAATTGGGATGCTAAAAAAGAGCATTATTTGGGCGAAATCATTGATTATATTGGCCGCTACACGTTCACTTTTACGGGCGATAAGCTAGAGCGTCATTTTTATCGCGAGGTTCTGACTTGGGAATTGAATCTCATTGAAAAAGATAGTTCCGTGTTCACCTTCAATGCCATCAAACACGATGGGGCGAAGCAAGAGGTTCAGATCACCAAAATGGGCAACGAGTTGATTCACATACGTATAGGCAAAGACGATAACTATCGTCTTTGTGCGTGGCGCAAGCAAGCACCTGTTGTGAAGACAGAGCCCGAGCCCCCTTTATCACTAGAGCAATTGCTTGAGAAAATGAAGGAAGAAGAGGAGCGCGGTACTAAAAAGATTTGAGAAAACCTTTTGGCCTGGCCTTGTTCACAATTTCGGCAATTTTCACGACATAAGAGACACAGAGTTTCTAAAACTCAATGCGTCATCTTTTTAACCCCATGTGCTTTACTTTGACAGGGTATTTATTTTATTTTTAATAATTCTTGTTCGGTGAAGGGCAGCGCTCTGTCGTTAGATTTTTCTCTATAGCTGACAAAACCTTTCGGGTCGATTGGCTTGGCGCGATTGCTCCAAGTGTTGCGGATGAAAGTCGCAATGGCAGCGAGGTCTTCATCTTTTAATTGAGGGTGGTCTTTTAAGCCGGGCATGACCATGGGGGTTTCATATTTTTTACCCTTAACACGTATGGGGCCAGATAAACCATGCAGCATGATGGCGATGAGTCTATTTGGATTACCTGTAACCCAATCGCTATTGTCCAAGGGTGGTCCCATCAAGGGCAGTCCTTCGCCTTCTAGTCCATGACACCCCATGCAGGCGGCTATGCCGTAATAGAGTTCTTTGCCACGATTAAAAAGTTTTTGATCTTGAGCGTTCAGCGCAGGACCTTTTTTTATCTCTTGTCTGATAAATGGTTGGATGGATTTCAAAACGGTCGCAGCTTCCTTGTTTTTGCCAAGATACTCGATGAAAGCGGCGTCCTGATCGGCAAAGGCAGAAAGAGTTACGGGTAAAAGCATTTTGTGCTTGGGTTTTGAGAGCAATAGATTTAATAGCAAAGGATAGGCTTCGACCTGATTGAAGGTCGCCACAGTTCTAGCCAGCGGAACGAGAAGCTCTTCGCGTTTGGAATCAACCATTTTGAGCAACTCAAGACCGTTTTGAAAGTTCAGGTCTTGGTCGTGGGCAGAGCGCATGATGGCCAAGCTTGCGATCACCACTTCACTATGCCTGGATTGCAAGGTCGTTTTTAGCAATGCTTCGTCAATATTTCCGAGGCCTTCGAGAGTCCATAAGGCGGCGACTTGTGCAACGGGGTTATTTTCGTTAAGAGCACAGGTTTTAAGATGGTTGATTTGAGAAATGACAAGGTGATCGACTAACAAACGTTGCGCTTGCTCGCGATGCCAAGCATTTGGGTGTTCGAGTAGTTTCGTCCATTGATCCGGTGTGAGAGAGGTGATGTCGATACTGT
>Ga0172372_10011031_pt1 | contig 11516 bp, 9 predicted proteins | sample LakKiv5m_2_FD_114544 | JGI IMG/M metagenome (GOLD analysis project Ga0172372, IMG submission 114544) | Freshwater microbial communities from Kabuno Bay, South-Kivu, Congo - kab_092012_9.5m | ecosystem: Environmental > Aquatic > Freshwater > Lake | place: Democratic Republic of the Congo... | reverse complement strand
GTGGATCACGATCGCGACATCAACGCTGCCCAGAATGTTCCTACCGCCGGACGGGCGGTTGCAGCCTGTGGAGCACCAGTCAGAGCGAACTCGCAGCAGCGGGGGAGGCATGGGCAATGAAGCAGGAAAACTCAGTTGCGAAGCTGGGAATCTCCGTCGTTTACGGCGGAGAGGATGTCAACCAGCACGGCATTCCCAAGCTGCGCCACCTGCCGGCATGGTCGGCGATGATGCAGAAACCGCAGTGGTTGTGCGCCGTTTCGGCCGGCTCGATGCTGGTGGGCGGCCTGGCCCTGATCCCCGGTCTGCTCACCGTGCCGGCGGCCCTCGGCATCGCCGTCTCGATGGTCTATGCGGTGCTGTTTCTGCGCGGCTATGGTGCAGCGCGTTCATCCCGGCGGAGCTGCTTGTGTTGCCGAAGGGCGATTACATCGGTTCCCGGGGCCCCGGCGAACCGGCCAGCTGGGAGAAGGCGGCGATGTATGTGGCCATCTGCGCCTTGCTGATCGCAGCTGGTGGCGGTAGCTTCAGTCTCGATAAGGCCTGGTTGCTGCCGCTGGTTTAGAATCTCTGAACGCAGCGGCCCGGCCGCAGCACAAAAGGCAGCAAAACGCTGTTGCGGCAGCCGATCGCAACAGCGGCCCGCCCAGCGGTCCCCGAGCACAGCAGAGCAGACGGAGCAATGAGTCTTATCCGGCTCAGTCCCTGAGATCGGGATCTTTGGAACTGCCCTGTAGCCTGCTCAGGACCGATGCAGGTCCACTCAAAACCCTGGATTGCCATGATCACGCTCTACTACCGCCCCGGGGCCTGCGCTCTGGCCCCCCATATTCTGCTCGAGTGGCTGGGCACTGCCTACGAGGCGGTGAATGCCCCTCGCGACGACTCCTTTCTGGCCATCAATCCCTCCGGTGCCGTGCCGGCCCTGCAACGGGAGGATGGCAGCATCATCACCCAATGCACAGCGATTCTGAATTATCTCTGCGAGACGGCAGGGCGGCAGGATCTACTGGGCGGCAGCGACATCAATGCCCGCACTGAGGTATGGAAGTGGGCCGCCTTCCTGACCGGTGATCTGCATCCGGCATTCTTCCCCCTGTTCGTGCCTTTCCGCTATACCAGTGATCCAGCCAAGCAGGCCCAGGATCGTGTGCGCGAGGCGGCCAGCGTGATTGTGGCCAACAAGCTCACATTGATGGACAACCACCTCCAGGGCCGTTCCTTGTTTGTGGGTGAAGGCCTGAGCATCATTGATTGCTATGCCGTGCCGATGCTGCGCTGGGCCGGCCTGATGCTGCCGCAGGGTCGATCCCCCTGGCCTGCCCTGGAGGCGTTCTACCAGCGCATGCTCATCAACGAGGGGGTGCAGACGGCGATGCGGGTGCATGGGATCGATCCCTGACGGCTGAGCCCGAGGCTGCGCCAGGCTCCAAGCGGACAGCAACAGCTCAATCCCATCCTGGTGCCGGCGCCGCGGATTCAGCGCCTGGCGGCGTTGTTCAAGAAGCAAAGATCAGCAGAGATTCCTGAGCAGGGGATACCGGGCGCGGTGCGGCGGGGGTCTCCCTCGCGGCACCGCGTCCCCGGAATCACTTGCCGCTCAGCACCGGTTCGCGATCGGAACTGGGCTGGTTGTTGGCCGTGGTTCTGGCGCTGCCGGTACGAATCCCGCCCTTGATCGTGCTCACCGCCAGCATGGCGTTGACTTCGGCCTCATCACGCACGGCGCTGGGCACCGGCCGATAGCCCTGGGGAGCCAGCGCCTGGCCGCGCAGCACCGATCCCAGCGTGAGCAGGGTGAGTTTGAGCTGCTGCCAGGGATTCATCATCACCACTCGCTTGTAGAGATAGCTGTCGAAGGTGAGCCGTTGCACATCCTTGTCGTCGCACATCTCCACAAAGGCCTCGCGGGCGGCATCGTTGCGGTAGAAAATGTTTTGCAGGATCTCCAGCACCTTGTAGGTGGCGCCATACTTGCGATCCCACTTGCGCAGATACTTGCGCAGATCGGCCTCGCTGGGAATGCGCTGGCCGTTCTGGCTGGATTCCACGATCTGCTCGGCGCACATGCGGCCGCTCTTGGCAGCGAAGTAAATGCCTTCACCGGAACTCTTGGTGACATAGCCGGCGGCATCCCCGACCAGGGCCATGCGCCCCACCACCCGCCGCGGCCGGGGATGTTCGGGGATCGGATGGGCTTCCACCTTGATCACTTCCCCATTCACCAGTCGTTTCTTGGCTCGCTCCCGGATCCCCTCCTGCAGGCCCTTGATCAGGGACTGGTTGTTCTGCATGGTGCCGGTTCCGACGGCCACATGGTCGTACTTGGGGAAAACCCAGGCATAGAAATCAGGCGATACATCCGTGCCCACATACATCTCGGCCAGATCTTCATAGTATTTCATTTCCTGCGCCGGCAGCCGGATCCGCTCCTGGAAGGCGATCGCCACGTTGTAGTCGCCGGCATCCATGGCCTTGGCCACGCGGCTGTTGGCGCCATCGGCGCCGATGATCAGGTCCACCTCCAGGCTGCGGCTCACGCCCGTGGCCTCACCACTGGCGTAATCGGAGTAGGTAAGAGTGTAGGGTCCCTGGCGGTTGACGCCGGTATCGATGCGGGTCACGAGCCCGTTGATCAGCTGGGCGCCGCGTTGGGCGGCGCGATTGCGCAGGAAGCCGTCGAGCACTTCGCGACGGCACATGCCGATGTATTCCGCCTGGTTGTCCAGGTGGATGTCCACTTCGCGGTTGGAGGGGGAAATCATCTTCATGTTCCGCACTTTGCGGTCGATGATCTCCTCAGGAATGTCGAACTCCGACACCATGCAGAGTGGGATGGCACCACCGCAGGGCTTGGCGTTGTCGAGCTTGCGTTCGAACAGCCAGGTCTGAATGCCGGCCTTGGCAAGCACCTCCGCCGCACAGGATCCGCTCGGGCCGCCACCCACCACCGCGACTCGCAACATTTTGAAACCTTCCACGCAAAAGAATGCCATAAAAAAGCTAACACCGCTGCGCTGCCGTGTGCGGCCGATCCCCAACCTTGATCGATTGCGACGGCCGGGGCTGGCTGGCCCCCGACCCCAGCGGCCGGATCATCACCGCCGGCCCGAGCGGCCACGCCGCAGCACGCCGGTAGCATCGGCTCCTCCCGGCCTGCGTCCGTGCCGTCCTCCCGCCTGGTGGAAGACATCCCCGTGGCCCGCCGCAGCCGCCGCAACCCCGGCCGCCGGCCGGCCTCTCCCTGGCGGCGCCTGGCCTGGCTGCTGCTGGCCTCTGGCCTGTTCAGCGCCAGCACCGTGCCGCTGCTGCGCGGTCCGCTGCGCAGCCTGATCAGCCCGCCGCCGGTGGCCGGCCTGAATGCACGCCTCAGCTCCGATGGTCGCCTGCTGGGTCATTTCCCCTATCCGGAGACGGCGGCCTCGGCCCTGGTGGCGCTGCCCGGCGGCGATCATCGGCTGCGGCCCGAGGCCGCCGCAGCCCTGACGGCGATGCGCCAGGCCGCGGCGGCCGACGGCATCGATCTGGTGGTGCTCAGCGCCTTCCGGCCGCTCGCCGTGCAGCGATCGCTGTTCTTCGAGGTGATGGCCGAACGCAACCAGAGCCCCAAGGCGCGGGCCCAGGTCAGCGCCCCGCCCGGCTTCTCCGAACACAGCACCGGCTATGCGGTCGATCTGGGCGACGGCACAGCACCGGCGACCGATCTCGCCCCCAGCTTCGAGGCCACGCCGGCCTTCCATTGGCTGGTGCGCCACGGCGCCCGCTTCCATTTCCAGATGTCGTTTCCGCGCGGCAACCCTCAGGGCGTGAGCTACGAGCCCTGGCATTGGCGCTTTGAGGGCTCCACCGAGGCCCTGCGCCTGTTCCAGCCGGCCCTGAGCCTGACGCGCTGATGGCCGAGCCCGGCGATGGCCGGTCCGATCGCCGTCCCTGGGCCGCCGATCGCGGCGGCTGAGCCCGAGGGGTCGCAAGGTAAGATCAAGAATCGCATCAACACGCCCCCCCCGGAACGAATGCCCATGAGTGGCGCAGTCAAAGGCACCTCGATACGCAACATCGCGATCATTGCCCACGTCGACCACGGCAAGACCACCCTCGTGGACGCGCTGCTCAGCCAGTCGGGCATCTTCCGCGAGGGGGAGGCCGTACCCACCTGCATCCTCGACTCCAACGATCTGGAGCGGGAGCGCGGGATCACGATCCTGTCCAAGAACACCGCCGTCGATTACAACGGTGTGCGGATCAACATCGTCGATACCCCCGGCCACGCTGATTTCGGCGGCGAGGTGGAGCGGGTGCTCGGCATGGTCGATGGCTGTCTGCTGATCGTCGATGCCAACGAGGGGCCGATGCCCCAGACCCGCTTCGTGCTCAAGAAGGCGCTCGAGAAGGGCTTGCGGCCGATCGTGTTCGTCAACAAGATCGACCGGGCCCGAGTCGATCCGGAGCAGGCCGTCGACAAGGTGCTGGATCTGTTCCTCGAACTCGGCGCCGACGACGATCAGTGTGATTTCCCCTATCTGTTCGGCAGCGGTATGGGCGGCTATGCCAAGCCCGATATGGCCACAGAGAGCGATTCAATGAAGCCGCTCTTCGATGCCATCCTGCGCCATGTGCCACCGCCGGTGGGCGATGCCGCCAAGCCCCTGCAGCTGCAGGTCACCACGCTCGATTACAGCGATTTCCTCGGTCGCATCATGATCGGCCGCATCCACAACGGCACGATCCGCGGCGGCCAGCCCGCCGCCCTGATCCGCGACGACGGCACGATCAAGCGCGGTCGCATCAGCAAACTGCTCGGCTTCCAGGGGCTGCAGCGGGTGGAGATCGAACAGGCATCGGCCGGTGATCTGGTGGCGGTGGCCGGCTTCGATGAGGTCAACATCGGCGAGACAATCGCCTGCCCCGACCATCCCGAGGCGCTGCCGCTGATCAAGGTGGATGAACCCACCCTGCAGATGACCTTCGTCGTCAATGATTCACCGTTTGCCGGGCGCGAGGGCAAATTCGTCACCAGCCGCCAACTGCGCGACCGTTTGCAGCGGGAGCTGCTCACCAACGTGGCCCTGCGCGTCGAAGACACCGACTCTCCCGATCGCTTCCTGGTCAGCGGCCGCGGCGAGCTGCACCTCGGCATCCTGATCGAAACCATGCGCCGCGAGGGCTATGAGTTCCAGGTGAGCCAGCCCCAGGTGATCTTCCGCACGATTGATGGCACCCCCAACGAACCGTTTGAGACCCTGGTGATGGATGTGCCGGAGGAGTCGGTGGGGGCCTGCATTGAGAAACTCGGCATCCGCAAGGGTGAGATGCAGAACATGGAAACCACCAACGACGGCCGCACCCAGCTGGAGTTTGTGGTGCCTTCACGGGGCCTGATCGGCTTCCGGGGTGAGTTCATCCGCGCCACCCGTGGCGAGGGGATCATGAGCCATTCATTCCTCGATTACCGGCCCATGCAGGGCGATTTCGATGCGCGACGCAATGGCGTTCTGATCGCGTTCGAAGAGGGTACAGCCACCTTCTACGCCCTCAAGAATGCGGAGGATCGCGGTCAGTTCTTCATCACTCCCAGCACAAAGGTCTACAAGGGAATGATCGTCGGTGAGCACAACAGGCCCCAGGATCTTGAGATCAATGTCTGCAAGGCCAAGCAGCTCACCAACATGCGTTCCGCCGGCGCCGAGGAGCTCGATACGCTGCAGGCTCCCGTTCAGATGACTCTGGAGCGAGCCCTGGAATACATCGGTCCCGACGAGATGCTCGAGGTCACGCCGGAGTCGATCCGCCTGCGCAAGCTGCCCGCCCGCAAGCCGGCCCGGCGGTGAGCGTCCCCCTGAGCGAGGGCCCGGCGGCCGAGGCTGGGCTCGATCCCGAGGAGTGCAGCCTGCTGGCGGATCCTCGCCTGGCGGCGGCCATCGACCTGTTCAACCGGGGCGAGTGGTACGCCTGCCATGACGGTTTTGAAGCGTTGTGGCACGAGACCCAGGGGCCGGTGCGGCCCCTGTTGCAGGGCCTTCTGCAGGTGGCTGTGGCGCAGCTGCATCTGGAGCGCGGCAATCGCCACGGGGCCACGGTGCTGCTGGGCGAAGGGCTGGGGCGGCTGCGTCGCTGTGGCGACCAGGGGCTGGCAATCGATCTCGAGCGGCTGCGCCGGTCGCTCAACCCCTGGCTGCAGACGCTGCAGAGCGGTGCCTCCACCACCGACCTGGCACCACCCCGCCTGGAGCCGAGCGGGCAGAGCCCCCCGGTACATTGGCCGGGATCGCCATCACGTCCCGAGATCCGCGGATGAAGGTTTGCCAGCGCATCAGGCCGCGTGCCTTGCCGCGCATCGCCAGGCCCCGCCTCGCCGGCATGATCCTCACCGCCAGCACGATCTGTCTGGGCACGATCTCTCTGCAGGCAGCCCCTCAGCCATCGCTGGCCCAGGGACCGGCCGCGGCGCCGATCGCCCCGACCGCTGCAGCCGCGGTGGCGGCAGCTGGTCTGGTCACGATCGAATCCGACCGCCAGCAGGCCGATAACAGCAGCGGTGTGATCACCGCCAGCGGCAACGTGCGCATCACTTATCCCGAGCGTCGGCTGGTGGCCACTGCCCGCCAGGCCCAGTATTTCTCCCGTGAGGGGCGCCTGGTGCTCAGCGGCGATGTCGATGTGATCGATGCGGACGGTCAGCGGATCCGGGCCGAACGCCTGGTCTACCGACTGGACAGCGGTCGACTGGTGGCGAGCCCGGCCCAGGGTCAGCAGGTCTACAGCCGCCTGCGTCTGCAGTCCGGCTCCGGTAGCCCCGCACCCACCCTGCTGCCATGAGTCTGGCCCTGGATCGGGTGGCCATCACCCTGGGGGGGCGGCCGCTCGTGACCCGTGTGAGCCTGGAGCTGCATCCAGGCGAGGTGGTCGGGCTGCTGGGGCCCAATGGAGCCGGCAAGACCACTACGTTCGGCCTCGTCACCGGCCTGCTGCAGCCCGATGAGGGCGATGTGCTGCTCGATGGGGAGTCGGTGGTCGGCCTACCGATGCCCCTGCGCGCCCGGCGCGGCATCGGCTATCTGCCCCAGGAGCCGAGTGTGTTCCGCCAGCTCTCTGTACGCGACAACCTGCGCCTGGTGCTGGCCGAGAGCGGTACGCCGCCGGAGCGGCTGCGTGAGCGCGAACAGCAGCTGATCGAGGAGTTTCACCTCGGCGCCTTCCAGCACCGTCTGGGCTATCAGCTCTCCGGTGGCGAGCGGCGGCGCTGCGAGGTGGCGCGTGCCCTGGCCGTCGGTCCCGAGGGCCCTCGCTATCTGCTGCTCGATGAACCCTTTGCCGGCGTTGATCCGCTGGCGGTGGCCGATCTGCAGCAGTTGATCCATGATCTGCGCCGTCGTGGCATGGGGCTGCTGATCACCGACCACAACGTGCGCGAGACGTTGGCGATCATCGATCGGGCCTACATTCTCACTGAAGGCACCCTGCTCGCCTCCGGCAGCTCCGCCCAGGTGGCCGCCAATCCGCTGGTGCGTCGCCACTACCTGGGTGAGGGTTTTGTGCTGCTCGGCCCGGCGGCGCCGGGTTCAGCACCACAGGCGATCAGCGCGGAGGCTCCAGCGCCCGGCGAGCCGATCACGGGCGAGGCCGAAGACCCGGGTGGCCCTTCCCGCCGCCGGCAGCGCTGGCGACGGCGACGGCAGCAACTGCATCCCTGGGTGCAGCGGCTGTTGGATCCCGCGGCGCCGCTGCGGCCCTGGTGGCGGCGGTTGCCGCTGCTGGATCGCTGGCTCAGCGGTGAACTGATGGGCCCCCTGCTGTTCGGGATCGCCGCCTTCACCGCCGTTTCGCTGTCGGTGGGGGTGGTGTTTGAGCTGGTGCGCCGCGTGGCCGAATCCGGCCTGCCGCTGCTGGCGGCGGTGCAGGTGCTGCTGCTGCGCCTGCCGGGATTTCTGGTGCTGGCCTTCCCCATGGCCACCCTGATGGCCACCCTGCTGGCCTACAGCCGCCTGTCGGGCAGCTCGGAGCTGACGGCGTTGCGCAGCGTCGGCGTGAGCACCCGCCGCATGGTGATGGCGGCCATGGTGATGGCATTGGTGATGAGCCTGCTCACCTTCGTGTTCAACGATGTGATCGTGCCCCGGGCCAACCTGGCGGCCACCAATACCCTGGAACGGGCGCTGGGACGAGCGATCACCAGCGAGAACGGCTCGGATATTCTTTACTCACGCTTCGGTCGTCTCAAGCTGGCGCAGGGGGAGGCGGATCGGGCCCTGACCCACATCTTCTATTCACGCCGATTCTCGCGTGGCGAGATGCAGGATGTCACCCTGATCGACTTTTCTCGCTTTGGTCAGCGCCAGATGCTGATGGCGGAGAAGGGGCAGTGGAATGATGCCAAGGCCATGTGGGAGTTCAGCCATGGCCGCATTATCAACCTCGATGAGCGCAGTGGCACCACCACATCAGCCCGCTTTGATCGCTACTTCTATCCGCTCAGCCGCGATCCCCAGGAGGTGGCGAGCCTGCCCACCGATGCCTCGGTGATGACCGTGGGGCAGGCCCGCCGGGCCGAGCGGCTGCTGCGGGAGGCCAACAATCTCAAGGAGTCGCGACGGCTGCGGGTGCGCATCCAGGAGAAGTTCGCCCTGCCGACCATCTGCCTGGTGTTCGGCCTGATCGGCAGCAGCCTGGGCGTGCGTCCCCACAGCCGCACCAGCCGCAGCCAGGGTTTCGGCATCAGCGTGCTGTTGATCTTCGGCTACTACCTGATGTCGTTCATCTTCAGCTCCCTGGGGATCACCGGTGCGCTGCCGCCGCTGCTGGCGGCCTGGATCCCGGTGCTGATCGGTCTGACGGCCGGCGGCTGGCTGCTGAGGAGCGCCAGCCGCTGACCGCCGGCGGCGGGCCACCGCCCCGAGGCCTCGCTGCCGCGGATCGGGCGGCAGACTGGGGCGGTCCGATGGCTTGTCCGTGAACGATTCGGTTGTCGCCCTGGGCCTTGCGGCCTTCGCCCTGCTGTTGTTTGTGCTGCCCCTGTCGTTCTGGGCGCTGAGTGGAGGTCGCAGCAGCTCCGCGGTCCGGCTGCTGGTGGCGGCGGCCAACCTGGTGCTCACCGCCCAGCTGGTGCTGCGCTGGTGGGATTCCGGCCACTTCCCGATCAGCAATCTTTACGAATCGCTCTGTTTCCTCGCCTGGGGCTGCACGCTCACCCAGCTGCTGGTGGAGCGTGCCTGGCCCAGCCCGCTGGTGCCGGCGGCAGCCACTCCCATGGGCCTGGGCTGCGTCGCCTTCGCCAGCTTCGCCCTGCCGGAGCAGCTGCAGCAGGCCTCACCGCTGGTGCCGGCCCTGCGTTCCAGCTGGTTGGTGATGCATGTGAGCGTGATCATGCTCAGCTATGCGGCGCTGCTGGTGGGATCGCTGCTGAGCGTGGCGGTGCTGTTCACCGATCGCGATCAGGCGCTGGAGCTGCGCAGCAGCTCGATCGGCAGCGGCGGCTTCCGCCAGGCCTCCCTGGCCACGGAAGGCGCGGCGGTCGTGGCTTTGCAGAGCTCCCCGTTCCGGATCAGCGAACAGCTCGACAGCCTCAGCTACCGCACGAACAGCGTCGGTTTCCTGCTGCTGTCGGTGGGCCTGGTCAGCGGCGCGGTCTGGGCCAACGAGGCCTGGGGCAGCTGGTGGAGCTGGGATCCGAAGGAAACCTGGGCGCTGATCTGCTGGCTGGTCTATGCCGCCTATCTGCACACGCGCCTGATTCGCGGCTGGCAGGGTCGCCGCCCGGCGCTGGTGGCCAGTGCCGGCCTGGTCGTGATTGCAGTCTGTTACATCGGGGTCAACCTGCTTGGGATCGGACTGCACTCCTACGGCTGGTTCTTCGGCAGCCAGGCGTAGCCGGGGCGGCTCGCGCCCAGGCCGAGGCGAGTCGGCGCCATGGGCTGGGCGCGAGCGCCGGCGCGGCAGGCAGACCACAAGGCCCCGGCCTGGGCGAACAGACCGGGGCCCGGCGGCAGGCTGGGGCGGGGCTGCCTGCCGCGCCGGCGCCCCGGGATCAAGGCTCAGACCAGGGCGGGCTCAGGGCGGCGGCTGGCGCGGATGCCGGCGATCGCCTCGGCGTAATCACTGGCGCCGAACACGCCCGAGCCGCTGACGATGGCATTGGCGCCCGCCTCGATCACCTTCCAGGCATTGGCGGGCTTGATGCCGCCATCCACCTCGATCCAGGGATCGATGCCTCGCTCATCGCAGAGGCGGCGCAGGTCGCGGATCTTCTGCACCTGGTTGTCGATGAAGCTCTGGCCGCCGAAGCCGGGGTTGACGCTCATGATCAGCACCAGATCGCACAGCTCCAGGCAGTACGAGAGCGTGTCGATCGGGGTGCTGGGGTTGAGCACGGCGCCGGCCTGCTTGCCCAGTTCCTTGATCTGGGCCAGGTTGCGGTGCAGGTGCGGGCAGGCCTCGACCTGCACCGAAATGATGTCGGCACCGGCCCGGGCGAACTCGGGAACGTACTTCTCGGGTTCGACGATCATCAGGTGCACATCGAGCGGCTTGCTGGTCACCGGCCGCAGCGCCTCGACGATCAGGGGACCGATGGTGATGTTGGGCACAAAGCGGCCGTCCATCACGTCGACGTGGATCCAGTCGGCACCGGCCCGGTCGACGGCGCGCACGTCGTCGCCGAGGCGCGAGAAATCGGCGGACAGGATCGAGGGAGATACCACCAGGGGTTTGTTGCTCATTGGGCGTCCACCGGGTCGCAGGGCACTGGATTGTAAGGAGGCGCCCTCCATGCGCTGATACGATTGCCCGGCTTCCAGCCCCAGAGGGCCTGCTGCAGCTATCGCGCCGGCGCCACCGGCGGCCCTGGCCGCAGTTCGGAAGCCTTCCCCCACCCCCTGCCGGACTGCCGTGGATCGCTCCCTCATCCAGGAAATACTCGAGGTCGTCGAACAGGCCGCGATCGCCTCCGCCCGGCTCACCGGCATGGGCCTCAAGAATGAGGCTGATGCGGCCGCCGTCGAGGCGATGCGCGAGCGGATGGGCACGATCCCCATGCAGGGGCGCATCGTGATCGGCGAGGGCGAACGGGATGAGGCGCCGATGCTCTATATCGGCGAAGAGGTGGGCAGCGGCGTCGGGCCCGGCGTCGACTTCGCGGTGGATCCCTGCGAGGGCACCAATCTCTGCGCCAACAGCCAGCGGGGTTCGATGGCGGTGCTCGCCGCCTCGGATCGCGGCGGACTGTTCAATGCCCCCGACTTCTACATGAAGAAGCTGGCGGCGCCCCCGGCCGCCAGGGGCAAGGTCGACATCCGCAAGTCCGCCACCGAGAACATCGCCATCCTCAGCGAGTGCCTGGGCATTCCGGCCTCCGATCTGGTGATCGTGGTGATGGATCGCGCCCGCCACAAGGATCTGATCCAGGAGATCCGGGCCACCGGCGCCCGGGTGCAACCGATTTCCGACGGCGATGTGCAGGCCGCGATCGCCTGCGGCTTCGCCGGCACCGGCACCCACTGCCTGATGGGCATCGGCGCCGCTCC
>Ga0172372_10011029_pt1 | contig 11517 bp, 9 predicted proteins | sample LakKiv5m_2_FD_114544 | JGI IMG/M metagenome (GOLD analysis project Ga0172372, IMG submission 114544) | Freshwater microbial communities from Kabuno Bay, South-Kivu, Congo - kab_092012_9.5m | ecosystem: Environmental > Aquatic > Freshwater > Lake | place: Democratic Republic of the Congo... | reverse complement strand
GTCCGACTGGATGGAGCTGGAAAAGCAGCGCGGCATCTCGGTCACCTCGTCGGTGATGCAGTTCCCCTACCGCGACCACATGGTCAACCTGCTCGACACGCCGGGCCACGAGGATTTTTCCGAGGATACCTATCGCACGCTGACCGCCGTCGACTCGGCGACGATGGTGATCGACTCGGTGAATGGCGTCGAGGCGCAGACCATCAAACTGCTCGATGTGTGCCGCCTGCGCGACACGCCGATCCTCACCTTCATCAACAAGCTCGACCGCGAGGGCCGCGCGCCGATCGACCTGCTCGACGAGATCGAGGAGGTGCTGAAGATCCAGTGCGCGCCGCTGACCTGGCCGATCGGCATGGGCAAGAGCTTCCGCGGCGTCTACGACCTCTACGACGACTGCGTGTACTTCTTCGACCCGCAAGCGGAAAAAGGGACATCGCGCACCATCGAACGCCTCGACAATCCCGAACTTGACGCACTGCTCGGCTACCAGGCCGAGGAATTGCGGGCCGAAGTGGAACTGGTCAAGGGCGCCTCGCATACCTTCGACAAGGACGCCTACCTCGCCGGCAAGCAGACGCCGGTGTTCTTCGGCTCGGCGATCAACAACTTCGGCGTGCAGTCGCTGCTCGACGCCATCGTCGACCTTTCGCCGCCGCCACAGCACCGTCCGTCGGCCTCGCGTCAGGTCGAGCCGCTGGAACCCAAGTTCTCCGGCTTCGTTTTCAAGATCCAGGCCAACATGGATCCGAAGCACCGCGACCGCATCGCCTTCGTGCGCGTCTGCTCGGGCCACTACACGCGCGGCATCAAGTTGAAGCAGCTATCGACCGGCAAGACGCTGGCGATCAACAACGCCATCACCTTCATGGCGCAGGACCGCAGCACCACCGACGAGGCCTGGCCCGGCGACATCCTCGGCATTCCCAACCACGGCACCGTCGTGCTCGGCGACACCTTCACCGAGGGCGAGGACCTCAAGTTCACCGGCATCCCCTGCTTCGCGCCCGAGCATTTCCGCCGCGCCCAAATTCGCAACCCAATGAAGATGAAACAGCTGCAGAAAGGCTTGCAGCAACTCGCCGAGGAAGGCGCGACACAACTGTTCAAGCCGCTTGGCTCGAACGACCTGATCCTCGGCGCGGTCGGCCTGCTGCAGTTCGATGTCGTCGCCCACCGGCTCGAACACGAATACGGCGTCGATTGCTTCTTCGAGCCCGTCAATGTCGCCACCGCGCGCTGGCTGCGCGGCTCCGCCGCCGACCTGCGGGCCCTCGAAGATCGCGCCGGCACCAACCTCGCCCTGGACGGTGCCGGCGACTACGTGTACCTCGCGCCGAACCGCGTCAACCTGCAAATGGCGCAGGAACGCCACCCGGGCATCGTCTTCCTCGAAACCCGGGAAATACACTGATGGCGCGAAGGTCTGCGGCTATAATTTCCGCTCATTGAATTTGGGTGCATTTCATGGAAGCCGAACGCCTCAACGCCATCGCCAACCACATCGCCGACCTCGAAGCCCGCGGCGATCAACTCCGGAGGTATCTTTGACTTCGCTGCGAAGTCGGAGAAACTCGCTGAAATCAATCAGCTGATGGAAGACCCCGGCATCTGGAACGATGCCGAGAAGGCCCAGGCCCTGGGCAAGGAAAAGAAATCCCTCGAAGCCGTCGTCAGCACGCTGGAAAGCGTGAAGAGCACGCTCGCCGATGCCCGCGAACTCTTCGCCATGGCGAAGGAGGAAAACGACGAGGACACGCTGGTTGCGGTCGAGTCCGACCTGTCCGGCGTCGAGGCCAAGGTGGCCGACCTTGAATTCCGCCGCATGTTCGCCAATCCGGCCGACCCGAACAATTGCTTCATCGACATCCAGGCCGGCGCCGGCGGCACCGAGGCCTGCGACTGGGCATCGATGCTGCTGCGCCAGTATCTCAAGTACTGCGAGCGCAAGGGCTTCAAGGCCGAAATCCTCGAACAGACCGACGGCGACGTCGCCGGGATTCGTAGTGCAAGTCTGAAAGTCGAAGGCGACTATGCCTACGGCTTCCTGCGCACCGAGACCGGTGTGCATCGCTTGGTGCGGAAATCTCCCTTCGATTCTTCCGGCGGCCGCCACACCAGCTTCGCCAGCCTCTACGTCTATCCGGAAATCGACGACAGCATCGAGGTCGAGATCAATCCCGCCGATTTGCGCATCGATACCTTTCGCGCCAGCGGCGCCGGCGGCCAGCACATCAACAAGACCGACTCGGCGATCCGCATCACGCACGCGCCAACCGGCATCGTCGTGCAATGCCAGAACGACCGCTCGCAGCACCGCAACAAGGCCGAGGCAATGGCGATGCTCAAGTCGCGCCTCTACGAACTGGAACTGCGCAAGCGTCAGGCCGAGGCCGACAAGCTCGAAGCCGGCAAGACCGACGTGGGTTGGGGCCACCAGATCCGCAGCTACGTGCTGGACAACTCGCGCATCAAGGATCTGCGCACCAACGTCGAAATTTCCAACACACAGAAGGTGCTCGACGGCGACCTCGACGCCTTCATCGAAGCCAGCCTGAAACAGGGCGTTTAACTGAAAGCATTGTCATGAGCGATAACACGCAAGCCCCTGCCGCCCCACAAGTTGATGAGAACCACATCATCGCCGAGCGCCGCGCGAAGCTGCAGGCCTGGCGCGACAGCGGCAAGGCCTATCCGAACGACTTCCGCCGCGAGAACTTCGCCGCCCGCCTCGACGAACTCTATGGCGAGAAAACCAGGGAAGACCTCGAGGCGAACCAGATCGCCGCGACGGTTGCCGGCCGCATCATGCTCAAGCGCGTGATGGGCAAGGCGAGCTTCGTCACTATCCAGGACCTGTCCGGCCGCATCCAGCTTTATGTCACCCGGGACAACGTCGGCGCGGATGTCTATGACGACTTCAAGAAGTGGGACCTCGGCGACATCGTCGGCGCGACCGGCGCGTTGATGAAGACCAAGACCGGCGAACTCACGGTGCAATGCACGGAAATCCGCCTGCTGGCCAAGTGCCTGCGCCCGCTGCCCGAGAAATTCCACGGCCTGACCGACATCGAGCAGAAATACCGCCAGCGCTACCTCGACCTGATCACCAACGAGGAATCGCGCTTCGCCTTCGTCGCGCGCAGCCGCATGATCCAGTCGATCCGCAACTACATGACGCACCACGGTTTCCTCGAAGTCGAGACGCCGATGATGCATCCGATCCCCGGCGGCGCGGCGGCCAAGCCGTTCACCACGCACCACAACGCGCTCGACATGGATCTGTTCCTGCGCATCGCGCCGGAACTGTATCTGAAGCGCCTCGTCGTCGGCGGTTTCGAGAAGGTCTTCGAGGTCAACCGCAATTTCCGCAACGAGGGGCTGTCGCCGCGCCACAACCCCGAATTCACGATGATGGAGTTTTACGAGGCCTACGCGGACTACCGGAGCCTGATGGACTTCACCGAGGGACTGTTGCGCCAGGCCGCGCGCGAGGCGCTCGGCACCGAGACCTTCGACTACCAGGGGCGCACGCTCGACCTGTCCAAGCCGTTCCGCCGCATGACCATCGCCGAAGCGATCCATTACCACCATCCCGGCTACAACCTGACCATGCTGGGCGACGCCGGCTGGCTGCGGCAGAAACTCATCGACCTCAAGGTCGAGGTCAAGCCCCTCGCCGGGGTTGGCACCCTGCAGATGCAACTGTTCGAGGAAACCACCGAAGCCGAATTGTGGGAGCCGACCTTCATCATCGACTATCCGACCGAAGTCTCCCCGCTGGCGCGCCGCTCCGACAAGAACCCGGACGTCACCGAGCGTTTTGAGCTCTTCATCGTCGGCCGCGAGATCGCCAACGGCTTTTCGGAGCTCAACGACCCCGAGGACCAGGCCGCGCGCTTCATGGAGCAGGCGAAAGCGAAGGACGCCGGTGACGAGGAGGCGATGTACTACGACGCCGACTACATTCGCGCGCTCGAGTTCGGACTGCCGCCGACCGGCGGCTGCGGTATCGGCATCGACCGCCTTGTCATGTTGCTAACCAACGCGCCGTCGATCCGCGACGTCATTCTCTTCCCGCAAATGCGTCCTGAATGACGGTTGAGATCATCGTTCCCGCCGCACTGAGCTTCGACGGGAACGGTCTCCCCTACTCGGCCACCTACGCGGACTGCTACTTTTCCGCCAGCGGCGGGCCGGAGCAGGCGTGTCATGTCTTTCTTGCCGGCAACGACTTGCCTGCGCGCTGGCAAAACCGCGACGACTTCGTCATCCTCGAAACCGGCTTCGGCCTCGGCCTCAACTTCCTCTGCACCCTGCAGGCGTGGCGTACGCATCCCGGCCGCCGCCTGCATTACGTCGCGATCGAGAAGCATCCGTTCCGACGCGACGACCTCAGTCGATTGCATGCGCGCTGGCCGGCGCTCGCGCCCTTCGCCGCCGCATTGCAGGCGCAATGGCCGTTGCCCCTGTCCGGCCTGCATCGCCTCGATTTCGGCGACGTCGTCCTGACGCTTTGCTTCGGCGCCGCGGAAACGCTGCTGCCACAGCTGAGCCTCGCCGCCGACGCGATCTACCTCGATGGCTTCGCGCCGGCGAAGAACCCGGCGATGTGGTCGGACGAGGTGTTCGCCGCACTGCGCCGGCTCGCCGCGCCGGGTACCACGCTCGCCTCCTGGTCGGTCCTCGACGACATGATGTTCCGGCTGTCCCGCCAGGGCTTCCGCCTCGAAAAGCGGCCCGGCTTCGGCACCAAGCGCTACATGCTCGCCGGCCGGGTAGCCGTATCCAACCAAGCCGTCCCGCCAGCGCCGACTTTCAAACGCCGGCGCATCGCCGTCATCGGCGCCGGCATCGCCGGAGCTTCCAGCGCGCATGCGCTGGCCAGGCGGGGCCACGAAGTCGTCGTCTTTGAAGCCAACCCGGCACCGGCGCAAGGCGCCTCGGGCAACCTTGCCGGCGTGTTCCGGCCCCTGCCCGCGCTCGACGACAGCCGCCTCGCGCGCCTGCTGCGCGCCGGCTTCCTGCTCGGCAGGCGACAGTTTGCGACATTGCGCGATGCGCGCCTGGGTTGGACCGGCGCGCTGCATGTCGCGCGCGACGCCACTCACGAAGCGACCCAGCGGCGCATCGTCGCCGCACACGCGCTGCCCGCCGAATTCTGCCGCTTCGTCGAGCGGGACGAGGCGAGCGCGCTTGCCGGCTGGCCGGTCGAACTCGGCGGCTGGTGGTTTCCGCAGGCCGGCTGGATCAATCCGCCGAGCCTTGTGCGCTCGCTGCTGGCCGGCATCGAGGTACGCTGCGGCCAGCGCATCGACCAGCTCGACGCCTGCGATGCGGACGCGTTCGATGATGTCGTATTGGCCAACGGCATCGACGCGCCGGCACTGGTGCCCGATCTCAAGCTGCCGATCCGCGTCGGCCGCGGCCAGGTCAGCCACATGCCGGAAGCCGCCACGCCGCCGTTCAACATCGTCGCCACGCGCCTCGGTTATGTCACGCCGGCGGTCGATGGCATTCGCTGTGCCGGGGCGACGATGGCCAGCGGCGACCGCGACTCCGCGCCGCGGCTGGCCGACCATGTCGAGAACCTCTACCGGCTCGAGATGCTGTTGCCCGGCTTCGGCAAGGAGCTCGATCCGGCGCGGCTCGACAGCCGCGTTTCCTTCCGGCCGATGTCGCCCGATCGCCTGCCGCTCGTGGGACCGTTGTCGGCCAGTGCGGGCCTGTGGATCATCGACGGCTTCGGCGCGCGCGGGCTAGTGTTCGCCGCGATCTGCGCCGAACTGCTTGCCAGCCAGATCGGCGGCGAGCCGCTGCCGCTGGAAGCAGACCTCGTGGGTGCCCTTGCCCCAATGCGTTTTGCAAAAAAATCCGAGTGTAAGAAACTGTAACGCCGGTCGCCGAAAGCGCGGATCGACGCGTTAGACTGATTACATCCCGCAACAGAAGGAGGACATCATGAACATGAATACGACCGCCCCAGCCAGTGCCAAGCCCCGCCTGCACCCGCTCGTCGCCACGGCCGCCGTGGCCGTGACCATTTTCTCGCTCGCCGGCATCGCTGCCATTACGGGCTGGCTGCCCACCGGCAAGGCCTCGCCAGAGAATGCCACTGCCGTGGCGACGCCCCCTGCCGTCCCGCCGGCGCCGACTTTCGAGCAGAAAACCGCGGCTGCCACCGCAGTGCCGCCTGTCGAGCAAAGCGCACCAAAGCCGGTCGTCAAAGCCGCCGCACCCAAGCCGGCGGCGAAGAAATCCACCCCCGTCGAGGTGGCACAGGCTCCGGCAGCCGCACCTGTCCCAACGCCGGCCCCCACGCCGGCCGCCGCGCCGGTCTGCGGCAACTGCGGCGTGATCGACCAGATCCGCGAAATCACCCAGCCGGGTGAAGGGACAGGCCTGGGTGCCGTGGCGGGCGGCGTTGTCGGCGCCATTCTCGGTCACCAGATCGGCGGCGGCACCGGCAAGAAGATCGCGACGGTCGCGGGCGCGGCGGGCGGTGCGTATGCCGGCCACCAGATCGAGAAGTCGCAGCGCAAGACGACGCGCTATGAAGTCATCGTGCGCATGAACGACGGAGCGTCCCGTTCCGTAATGATGGACATGGTGCCCGGCTGGCAGATCGGCGAGCACGTGCGCATCGAAAATGGCACCTTAGTCAGGGATTAAGGCAGCACCCGATCGAGCCGCCGCAATACCTCGTCCCGGCCCATCACCGCGAGCACGCGGTCGATGGCCGGGCTTTGCGGTTGACCGAGCAGCACCACGCGGAGTGGGATTGCCACCTGCGGCATTTTCAATCCGGTCGCCGCCAAAGTCTCTTTCAGCGTCTTCGCCAAGGCTTCCGGTGAAAAGTCGGCGCTGGCAAGACGGCCGCGCAAGTCGTGCAGGGCGGCTTGCGCCGTCTCGGTCAGATGCTGCCCCCGCAACTCGTCCGACGGATGCGGCGCGACATAAAACGCATGCGCCGCATCGGCGAGTTCGTTGAGGTTCCGCACGCGATCCTTGTACAGCGCCGCGATTGCGGCCGGCTCCGGCATCGCGGTAGCGGTCACCCCTTCGCGCGCGAGACGGCGCTGGATCTCCTGCCCAAGTCGCGCGTCGTCGGCCAGCTTGAGGTAATGCGCGTTGAGCCAGTCGAGCTTCTCGGTGTTGAACTGCGCGGCGGAACTTGTGATGTGGTCGAGATCGAACCACGCGACGAACTGCGCCATGCTGAAAATCTCGTCGTCGCCGTGCGACCAGCCGAGCCGCGCAAGGTAGTTCAGCACCGCCTCGGGCAGGTAGCCGTCCTCATCGTATTGCATCACCGACACCGCGCCGTGGCGCTTCGACAGCTTCGTGCCGTCGTCGCCGAGGATCATTGACAGGTGGCCATAGCGCGGCACCGGCGCGCCGAGCGCCTTGAGCAGGTTGATCTGGCGCGGCGTGTTATTGACGTGGTCGTCGCCGCGAATGACGTGGGTCACCTTCATGTCCCAGTCGTCGACGACGACGCAGAAATTGTAGGTCGGCGTGCCGTCGGCACGCGCGATGATGAAGTCGTCGAGTTCGGCATTGGCGATCTCGATGCGGCCCTTCACCTGGTCGTCCCAGGCGACCATACCCTCAGTCGGATTGCGAAAACGCACCACGGGCTGCACGCCGGACGGCGGCACCGGCAGCGTCCGTGCCGGCTCATTAGCCAATGAGGGCCGCCACGCACCGTTATAGCGCGGCTTTTCCTTGCGCGCTTCCTGCGCCGCGCGGAGTTCGTCGAGTTCTTCCTTCGACATGTAACAGTGATAGGCCGTACCCGCTGCGAGCATCTGCTGGATGACTTCCTTGTAGCGATACATGCGCTGCATCTGGTAGAACGGACCCTCGTCGTGCGCGAGGCCGAGCCACTGCATGCCGTCAAGGATCGCCTGCACCGCCTCGGGCGTCGAACGCTCCACGTCGGTGTCCTCGATGCGCAGGATGAACTGGCCGCCATGGCGGCGGGCATAGGCCCAGGCGAACAGCGCGGTGCGCGCGCCGCCGATGTGAAGATAGCCGGTCGGGCTGGGAGCGAAACGGGTGCGAACAGTCATGGCGGATAGGTGCGCAAAAACGCATATTCTAGCTTGGCCGGATAGCGGCTCATCCCGTAGCATTGCCGCATGTCACTGTTTCCCGCATTTCGTTCGCGCAATTTCCGCCTGTTCTTCGCCGGCCAGCTGATCTCGCTGATCGGCACCTGGATGCAGCACATCGCGATGACCTGGCTGGCCTACCGCCTGACCGATTCGACCGCCATGCTCGGACTGGTCGGCTTCGCGAGCCAGATCCCGATCCTGCTGTTCAGCATTCCCGCCGGTGTCTGGAATGATCGGCTTGACCGGCGCCGCCTGCTGATGACCACCCAGTTCCTGTCCATGCTGCAGGCGATCGCGCTGTTCGCACTGACCGCGACCGGGACGATCACCCCGGCCATGCTCATCGTGCTTGCGCTCACGCTCGGCTGCATCAATGCCGTCGACCTGCCGGCACGCCAGGCCTTTGTCGCCCAGATGGTGCCAGACAGGCGTACCTTGCCCAATGCGATCGGACTCAACTCCTTCCTGATGAACGGCTCGCGCTTCGTCGGCCCGGCGCTGGCCGGACTGATCGTCGCGCTGGCCGGCGAAGCCGCCTGCTTCCTGCTTAATGCAATGTCATACATTGCCGTGCTTGCCGCCTTGTGGGCCATCCATATCACGCCGCGCCGGGCGCACGCGCATCTATCGGCCTGGCTCGCCCTGCGTGCGGGCATCGACCATGCACTCGCCCACCCGCGCATCCGGCTGACGCTGTTTCTCGTCGCCGGCTTCAGCTTCTTCATCACGCCCTACGTGGTGATGATGCCGGTCTATGCGCGCGACCTGTTTCACGGCAACGCGCAAACCTACGGCCTGCTGATCGGCAGCGCCGGCTTCGGCTCGCTCTGCGCCGCGCTCTTCCTCGCCTGGCGCGGGGGGAAACATGCCTCGACAGGGCTCGACCGGCTGGTCGGCCGTACAGCGCTCAGCAGCGGCATCGCGCTCGCCTGCTTCGCCTTCGCACCGGCGATCCTGCTGGCCTATCCGTTGCTGATGGTCCTCGGCTTTTCGGTCGTGCTCACCGTGGCCGGCAGCAATACGCTGATCCAGATCGACGTCGAGGAGGAATACCGGGGAAGGGTGATGGCGATTTTTTCGACCGCCTTTCTGGGCATCGCGCCGCTCGGCAGCCTGACGGTGGGTTTCGTCAGCGAGTCGCTGGACGTGCGCCCGACCCTGTTCACCTGCGGCCTGCTGGCCTTGGCCGCCGGCCTGCTCTACCGTCGGCACATGAAAGCGGCCATATAAAAAAACGAGGGGTACGGCATGCCGTACCCCTCGTCGCTGCAGAAGACGGGTCTTACTTCTTGGCCTTCTTCTTGCCCGCGACGGCGGCCTTGAAGCCGGCACCGGCGGTAAAGCGCGGCACGGTGGTGGCGGCAATCTTCAGCTTTTCGCCCGTCTTGGGGTTGACGCCCGTGCGCGCGGCGCGCTTGGCGGCCTTGAAGGTGCCGAACCCGACGAGGGTCACGGCGTTGCCCTTGGCGACGGACTTGACAACGGCATCGATCATCGCATCCAGAGCCTTGCCGGCGGCGGCCTTGCTGATGTCGGCTTCTTTGGCGGCGACTTCGACGAGATCCCCTTTGTTCATATTGAATTGCTCCTCAAGTTGAAAGGCTAAATTGCCGAAACGATTCTAACTGGATATCCGACCCCGGCGTCAAGGGGTTTTGCATAAATCGGGAAAACTTTTTTCCGCGAAACCCGCATGGCTAGGTGCCTGTATCGGATTGTGCCTATAATCGCCGCCACTGCGAACCATTCCGCTGCACGGCAGCAGGAGACCGTCAGATGCTTTTCATCCTCTACTACGTTGTCGCCATCACGATTCTGGTATTGCACTTCACGGGTTTCCTGGCCCGCCACAATCTGGAATGGCTTGTGCTCGTGCTTGCCGTCACCGTTTTCCCGGCGGTTCTCTACCTCTAGCAGGTCTGCGCAACCAGGGCTTTCACGCCTTCCGCATCCGCGTCCATGACGGTGACGCGCTGCGGCAAATTCTCGATTCCTTCCAACTCTTTTGGGCGGCCCGGCTCACGACCGAGCGCTTCCTGAATCGTCTCGGCGAATTTCACCGGCTGCGCGGTTTCCAGAACGACCATCGGCAAGCCGGCAATCATGTGCTCATGCGCCACCTTGACCGCGTCGGCGGTATGCGTGTCGATCATCACCTGATGCTTTGCCCACACGTCGCGAATCGTCGCGAGGCGGTCGGCATGCGTGCTCTTGCCTGAAGCAAAGCCGAAACCGGGCAGCTTGTCCATGTAGGGTGTGCCGCGCAGGTCGAATGATCCACCCGCATCCACTTTCGCCCAGAGTTCGCGCACCACGGCGGGATCGCGCCCGACCAGGTCGAAGATGAAGCGCTCGAAGTTCGAAGCCTTGGAAAGGTCCATCGACGGGCTCGATGTGACATAGGTGTCGGCGGTGCCGCGCGGCCGATAGACGCCGGTGCGGAAGAACTCGTCGAGCACGTCGTTCTCGTTGGTCGCCAGCACCAGCCGCGCGATCGGCAGGCCCATCATGCGCGCGATGTGGCCGGCGCAGATATTGCCGAAGTTGCCCGACGGCACGCAGAAGGCGACCTGTTCATCATTCGACTTCGTCGCCGCGAAATAACCCTTGAAGTAATAAACGACCTGCGCGACGACGCGCGCCCAGTTGATCGAATTCACCGCGCCGAGCTTGTACTGCGCCTTGAAGGCGGCATCGTTGAAGGCCGCCTTGACGATGTCCTGGCAGTCGTCGAACATGCCGCGGATCGCGATGTTGACGATGTTCTCGTCCTGCAGCGAGTACATCTGCGCGCGCTGGAAAGCCGACATCTTGCCGTGCGGCGACAGCATGAAGACGCGCACGCCCTTTTTCCCGCGCATCGCGTATTCGGCCGCCGAGCCGGTATCGCCCGAAGTCGCCGCGAGGATGTTGATCGTTTCGCCGCGCTTGGCCAGCACATACTCGAAGAGATTGCCGAGCAGCTGCATCGCCATGTCCTTGAAGGCCAGCGTCGGGCCGTTCGACAATTCGAGCAGATGGAAGCCCGGTTCCAACGTGGTCAACGGCGTGATGTCGGCGGTATCGCGGCCGGGACGGCACCAGCGGTAGGTGCGTTCGGTATAGGTGCGATCGACCAGCACTTTGAGATCGCAGAGTGGAATGTCGTCGATGTACTTGGCCAGAATGCGCAACGCCAACGCGTGATAGGGCAGCTCGCGCCATTCGGCCAGTTCGGCGGCGGACACCTGCGGGTAGGTTGCGGGCAAATAAAGACCGCCATCGGGCGCCAGGCCGCCGAGCAGGATGTCGCAGAAGGATTGCGGATCAGCGCCGCCGCGCGTCGAGATGTATTTCATGGCCAGGGGGGGGGAATGAAGACTTACGGGATCGGGCGGGGATTATCGTCGCTGGCCCC
>Ga0172372_10011027_pt1 | contig 11519 bp, 6 predicted proteins | sample LakKiv5m_2_FD_114544 | JGI IMG/M metagenome (GOLD analysis project Ga0172372, IMG submission 114544) | Freshwater microbial communities from Kabuno Bay, South-Kivu, Congo - kab_092012_9.5m | ecosystem: Environmental > Aquatic > Freshwater > Lake | place: Democratic Republic of the Congo... | reverse complement strand
TACTCAGTGAACAGTCTTGTCAGTCAGCTGAAACAGCATTTGAGCTGTGCCGGACGCAGTCGCCATGCACTGGTGGCTGCGTGTCTGCTGACACTGGCAGCACCGGGCTGCAAAGGTCGCTCGGTCAAATACGACAACCCCGTCTTCGAACCGGCCCCGCCGCGACGATCACTGATCAATAAAACAGCCGATCAGGAAGAACGCCGACTCTTCGGCGCCGCAGGCGAAACAAACGCTGACTCCGAATCCGGTACCGGCGACGCCAGTCCATTCCGCAGCACCGGAATGGAACGACTCAGCAGCGGCCCGCTCACCGGAAACAGCGTCGTCGCACTGGTCAACGGTCATCCCGTCTTCCTCGATGATGTGCTCGCCGGCGTCCGCCAGATGGTCGAGAACAATCCGCAGCTCACTGATCAGCAGCGGCAAATGATCCTGATGACGCAGCTGAAAAATCGGCTGCCCAAATACGTCGAAGATGAACTGATCGTGCAGCAGGTAAAGATCAAAGTCCCCAAAGACCGCCAGGAAATGATCCGCGAATCCCTGGAACCTAAGTTCCAGGAAACCCTCGAAGCCATCCGCAAAAAAGAAAACAAAGCCACCATCCAGGAACTCGATGACTTCCTCGCTGGCCAGGGAACCTCGGTCGAAGAACTGCGACAGTCATTCCAGCGGATCCAGATGGTCGAAGGCTACCTGTCCAGCCTCGTGAAAGTCCCCGAAAAGGTGGACCGCGAAGAGCTGCTGAGATACTACGAAGACCATCTGCGTGACTATTCCTCGCAGGAAAAAGTGCGAGTCGCCAAGATTGTTCTGCGGCCGGGCAAAGGCGGTATCGCAGAAGCTCAGCAGCGAGTTGACAACGTCATCGCTCAGATCAGCCAGGGTGCCAGCTTCCAGGATCTCGCAGCCGAACTGGCGGACCCCGTCAATCGCGAAAAACGCGGTGATATGGGGTGGATCAGTCGCGGTGCTCTGGCACCGGAACTGGAAGAACTCGTTTTCGGAATGGGCGTGGGTGAAGTGTCACAGCCGCGAGTTCTGGCTGAACGCGTTGAGATCTACAGCGTCACCGACCGACACGAACCCTCATCAATCCCGTTCCAGCAGGTTCAGACAGAAATCGAAGAAACCCTGCTGAACGAGAAACGTGAAGCAGCCCGCCGCGAAGTCCGCGACCAGATCAGCAGCCGCGGCTCAGTTCAGACGGTCCTGCAGTAACACCGCCCCGGCGCCACTGACCAGGAATGAGCGGGATGCCACGGATTCAGGCGTGAATTCGGAAACTGCGAATATCAGTCACCTGCCCCTGCACAGCTGCCGCCGCCACCATCGCCGGACTCATCAGCAGCGTTCGCCCAGTAGGACTGCCCTGACGACCCTTGAAATTGCGATTGCTTGAAGACGCACACAACTGCCGCCCCTGCAATTTGTCCGGATTCATCGCCAGACACATCGAACAGCCCGCTGCCCGCCACTCAAAACCGGCCGCTTCAAAAATCTGGTCCAGCCCCTCCTCCATCGCCTGCTGCCGCACCAGCTGCGAGCCCGGCACAACGATCGCCTTCACATGAGCCGCCACCTTGTGGCCACGCACAATCCGAGCTGCCTCACGCAGGTCGGAAATCCGCGAATTGGTACACGAACCAATAAACGCAACGTCGATACGAGTCCCCTGCAGCGGCTGACCTTCCTGCAGACCCATGAAATCCAGCGCCTCGCGAATCAGCTTCTGCTCTTCCACAGCCACTTCCGCCAGACGCGGCAGCGCTGTACTGACCGCGACTGACTGGGCCGGAGTAATCCCCCAGGTCACCGTCGGCTCTATATCGGCCGCCGCAAACTCAACCACATCGTCGAACTGAGCATCAGCGGCCGAAGCCATGCTGAGCCACCAGGCTGCCGCCCGGTCAAAGTCCGCCCCCTGCGGAGCCAGCGGACGACCACGCAGATACTCCACAGTCTTCTGGTCCGGATTGATGTAACCGCAGCGAGCCCCCCCTTCGATGCTCATGTTGCAGACCGTCATCCGCTCTTCCATCGACATCGCATCGAATGTGCTGCCCGCGAATTCATAGGCATAGCCCACGCCACCCTGCACTCCCAGTTTCTGTATGATGTACAGAATCACGTCCTTGGCATAAACGCCAGGCCCGAGCTGACCATTGACCACCACACGCCGGACCTTCGGACGGTTCAGGAACATGGTCTGAGTCGCCAGCACTTCCGCAACGTTGCTGGTGCCGATCCCAATCGCGATCGCACCGAAGGCTCCGTGAGTACTGGTGTGGCTGTCGCCACAGACAATCGTCATGCCAGGCTGCGTCAGCCCCTGCTCAGGTCCGACCACGTGCACAATGCCCTGCCGATTGTCAGACAGATTCAGCAGCGTCACGCCGAAATCAGCACAGTTCTTTTCGATCGCCGACATCATCTGCTCGGCCAGCTCATCCCGAAATGGTCGAGCCTGATTGTCCGTGGGGACAATGTGGTCGACCGTGGCAATGGTCCGCTGCGGAAATGCCACTTTCAGGCCACGCTCACGCAGTATCTCAAAGGCCTGCGGACTGGTTACCTCGTGAATCAGGTGCAAACCGATAAACAACTGAGTCTGACCGCCAGGCAGAGCGTGAACAGTGTGCAGATCCCAGACTTTATTGAACAGATTGCGTTTGTCAGACATGGTTGGGATGGCAGTACGGCAGAAAAGGTTCAGCGAAAAAAAACGGCGGCAGGCAAAGCCCGGTCAGAAGTCCAGAGTGTAACGCGGAAACGGTCAGGAGTCAGGTTTCCGGCAGCGGAAAGACAGGAGTGTCCGGAATTTGACGCCGACAGTCGGTGCGGGCGATTTTTTCCGAGTATTCGGTGCGGTTGTTCAGGCCGTGCCAGCGCCCCTTTCTGAAGTTCAGGAACTCGCCGCAGAACCACTGTGACCGGATCTTGACACTCCGCACGCCCAGCCGTAATGTCTGCCCTGTCCGCCAGCCGATGATCACAGCGGCGGGCGACGTCTTTCCCGGGATTATCCCGGTGAATTTTCCTGCAGCCGGATGCAGCACCATCCGCACTCGGCTGCCGGTAGGGATACCGTCCACAAACTGCACAGATTCCACCCGGGTTCCGGCCAGTGTCGGCTCGCCCCAGGCTGGTGCGGACGGAATTCCATGACGGCAGCCGCTGCCACATCCCGATTGCAGGCCATTCAGCAGCTCCGCGGACAACTTCGCGCAGCCACCGCCCCCGCACTCGCTCGCAACGTCTTCCCTACCGGCCTCGCGGCTCTCGACGCACTCCTGCCAGGTGGCGGCATCGCTTCCGGTTCCGTCGTCGAATGGCTCAGCCGAACCCCCGGACAGTCCGCCACTTCGCTGGCGCTGCAGGCATCCTCCGGTCTGCTCAGTCAGCCCGGATGTCTGGCCGTCATCGACGACTCGCACAGCTTTTTCCCCGCCATGGCTCCGCTGCACAACATACCACTCTCCCGCATCCTGCTGGTGCAGCCACCACCCGATACCCGCAACGGTTCAGGACAGGCCCTCTGGGCACTCGAACAAACAGCTCGCAGTCGCGGCGTGAAAGTCGTGCTGGCATGGATGAACCGCTGCACTTCAGCAGTGGTCCGCAGACTGCAGCTGGCCGTCGAACACAGCGGCTCTACGGTCATGCTGATTCGCCCGGCTGCCGCCCTGCGACAACCCTCGTTCGCCGACCTGCGGCTGCTGGTCGAAACAACAGCCTCAGACACCAGTCAGCGCCTGCTTAACATCCGACTGCTGCGCGCCCGCCAGGGACTGCTCGCCGAAGGCACCGCCCAGCTGCGTCAGGAAAGCTCAGAACGCTTCGTCTCTGTCACCGCAAACGCGGCCAGCTGAGCAGTATCTCTGGCAACCGTCATGGTACAGGCCACCAGATCCAGACAGTTGTTCTCCAGACCAAACGGATCCTCCGTCTCAACTCCCGCTTCCTCCAGCCCGAACATCCCCAGCGAAATCGCCGCCAGCAGCACCGGTGACCACCACCCGCAGCGCTCACACAACACCACCGGCAGCGTCAGCAGATAAATCAGAATCAACTGCCGAATCATCGCCACGTAAACAAATGGCAGCGGCGTCTTCTGAATCCGCTCGCAGCCCCCCTGAGCATCCGTCAGACGATTCACCAGATCCTCCATGTGCCGCAGCATCACCGAATCCAGCTGCTGACGACGATATCGCACCGTAATCCACTCCGAAATCACCTGACTGATACCGGTCGCCAGACTGCCAAAACGACTGATCCGCTGCACCACATCATCCGACAAATACAAGTCGGCCTCACCAAGGTCCCGAAAACCCTGCAGACTGCGTCGCAGACACACCACATAACCTGTCAGCAGCCGAGCCAGCTCGTCCGGCTCACTGCAGTGCTGACTGGCAAAACGCACCAGATTACGACTGTTGTTGATCAGCGCTCCCCACAGCGTCCGACCTTCCCACCAGCGAGTATTGGAGGCATTGATACGAAAGACTATCAAAAAACCGATCAGCGACCCCAGCACCGCATGACCGGCCGGATCAATACCCAGAAAGTGCGTTTCCGAAATCCAGCCCGCATCCGCCCCATATTCATACAACGCCTGAATCAGCACCGCGTACAGCAGAAATATCAGCACTCGGCTAAGCGCCAGCGGCAAAGCAGTCCCACGCCACGAAAATGTCGATTTCCACCAGCGATAAGGATCGTAGGCGATCATGGATTGTCCCGACAGCAGAAAAGAACAGGATCAGCACACCGGCAGCAGCAAGATTGTAAGGCGAGAGCGTCAGCAGGGCGAGTGCTGCAGGGTGGGATGCCAGCGGACAGACTGATATACTCAGCACTCAAACCGGCCCTCGTTTCCCGCCCGCCCCCACCAGCAGACTCCAGCAAGACCCCGCCGTGCGTTCGCACTTCTTCATCGATCGACCCATTTTCGCCGCCGTGATTTCCATCGTCATCACGATGGTCGGTGCCATCGCACTCACCCGCCTGCCACTGGCTCAGTACCCCCAGATCGCGCCACCCACAGTGGAAGTGCAGTGCAATTACCCCGGCGCCAGCGCCCAAACCGTCGCCGAAACCATCGCCGCACCCATCGAACAAAAAGTCAACGGCGTCGAAGATATGCTGTACATGAACTCGTCCAGCACCAACGACGGCTCATACGCACTCACCGTCACCTTCAAACCCGGAATTGATCTCAATCTCGCACAGGTACTCGTTCAGAATCGCGTCGGACTGGCACTGCCCACACTGCCGGAAGTCGTACGCCGCACCGGAGTCATTACCCGCAAACGCTCGCCCGATATCCTGCTGCAGGTCAGCATCAACTGCCCCGACGGTCGCTATGACCAGCTGTACCTCAGCAACTACGCCCGACTGCACCTCCAGGATGAACTCAGCCGCGTACCCGGCGTGAGTGAGGTGCGAGTCTTCGGGCAGCGAGACTACAGCATGCGAATCTGGCTCGATCCCGACAAACTGGCCGCCCGCGGCCTCACCGCCGCTGACGTTACCAATGCCGTCCGCGAACAAAATGCCGAAGTCGCTCTCGGACAGCTCGGACAGGGACCCGCCGCCGGAAAACAGGCATGGCAGATTCCGCTCACCGTTCCCGGTCGACTGGAATCCATCCCGGCCTTCGAAGACATCATCATCAGATCACTGCCCGACGGCGGCATGCTGCGAGTCCGCGATGTGGGACGCGTCGAACTGGCCGCGCGAGCCGAAGAAACCAACAATCGATTCAACCAAAAACCCACCGTCGGACTGGCCATATTCCAGCTGCCAGACGCCAATGCACTCGAAACCGCCGACATGGTCAAAACCCGCGTCGCCGAACTGTCAAAAGATTTCCCCGCAGGCGTCATCGCGGAAGCCGGCTACGACACCACACCCTTCGTACGCGAATCCATCCGCGAAGTCTTCAAATCGCTCCGCGACGCCATCATCCTTGTCGCACTCGTCGTGCTCCTGTTTCTCCAGGGCTGGCGACCAGCCATCATCCCCCTCATCGCCGTCCCCGTGGCCATCGTCGGTACCTTCGCCGCACTCGCCCTGTTCGGCTTCAGCCTGAATAACCTCACCCTCTTCGGACTCGTACTGGCCATCGGAATCGTCGTGGATGACGCCATCGTCGTCGTGGAAGCCGTCGAACAAAACATCGAACGCGGCTTCAACCCCAAAGAAGCCACCATCCGCGCCATGGAAGAAGTCACCGGACCCGTCATCGCCGTCGGACTGGTGCTGGCCGCCGTCTTCATCCCGTGCGCCTTCGTTTCCGGCCTCGTCGGCCAGTTCTTCCTGCAGTTCGCCATGACCATCTCTGTCTCAACACTCATCTCCACCATCAACTCACTCACACTCAGCCCAGCACTCGCCGCGGTCCTGCTGCGACCCCGACACGGAACTCAGGACTGGCTGACCAGACTGCTGAACTTCACGCTCGGCTGGCTGTTCCGCAGCTTCAACTCACTCATGCGGTCCTCCGTCAGCGGTTACGAATACGGCGTTGGAAAATTGCTGCGCATCCCCCTGCTGGTGCTTTCCGTCTACGGCGGACTGCTGCTGCTCACATGGTACGGCTTCAACTCGCTCCCCAGTGGCTTCATCCCCACGCAGGACAAAGGTTACCTCGTGTGCAGCGTACAGCTGCCCGATGCAGCATCCTCCGAACGCACCCTCAGAACACTGCAGAAAGTAGAACAGATCACCCTCGACACGCCGGGGGTCCGAGCCGTCAATGCGATCGCCGGAAACTCGTTCCAGCTCGGTGCCCGCGCTTCCAACTTCTGCTCCATGTTCATCATCCTCGACGACTTCGAAGATCGCAAAACGCCTGAACTCGCCGCAGCCGCCATCCACGATTCACTCCTGAAACAATACGCCGCCGACATTCCTGAAGCCACCGTTACCATCAATCCGCCACCGGCGGTTTCCGGAGTCGGCCGCGCCGGCGGACTGAAACTCATGGTGGAAGACCGCGGTGATCTCGGACTCAAAGGCCTGCAGGATCAAACCGATGCACTCGTTCGAGATGCCGGCCAGCTGCCGCAGCTCCGCGGACTGCTCAGCGTCTTTAATGTCAACGCACCACAGCTGTTCGTCGATGTCAATCGGGACGCCTGCCTGTCCCTCGGAATTTCCATGGCCGAAGTCTTCGGAACTCTGCAGGGCTTCCTCGGCTCACGATACGTCAACGACTTTGGCATGTTCGGCCGCACCTGGCAGGTGGTGGTACAGGCAGACCGCGAATTCCGCGATCGCATCGAAGACGTTAAAAAACTGCAGGTCCGCAACCGCGACGGCCGCATGATTCCACTCGGGTCCGTCGCGTCCGTGCGACGCATCGGCGGACCACTGATGGTGACTCGCTACAACATGTACCCCGCCGCCGCAATCACCGCCAACGCCGCACCCGGGTTCAGCAGCGGTGAAAGCATCGCCGCGCTGGAACAGCTGGCAGCCCGCGAAATGCCAACAACCATGGCAGCCGAATGGACAGAACTCGCGTTTCTGGAACGCACCTCCGGCAGCACCGGCATGCTGCTGTTCGCCGGTTCCGTGGCGTTCGTGTTCCTCGTGCTGGCCGCCCTCTACGAAAGCTGGACTCTGCCACTCGCCGTGATTCTCGTCGTGCCCATGTGCGTGCTCTGCTCACTCGCCGGCGTCGCCATGGCAGAAATGGATATCAACATCTTCACACAGGTAGGCTTCGTCGTACTCATCGGACTGGCCTGCAAAAACGCCATCCTGATCGTCGAATTCGCCAAACTGCGACGCGACGAAGGACACTCCGCCGATGCCGCTGTACTGGCCGCCTGCCGCCAGCGACTGCGGCCCATTCTGATGACGTCCTTCGCGTTTATTCTGGGAGTCGTGCCGCTGGTATTCGCAACCGGCGCCGGAGCAGAAATGCGGAAGGCACTCGGAACAGCCGTCTTCAGCGGTATGCTCGGAGTCACCCTGTTCGGGATCTTCCTCACACCCGTGTTCTACTGCGTCATCGACCGCCTGATGCGACGCCGCACAGCCACCGCATCACAAACCAGCTGACACCACAAAACACCCTCACCATCACGGCTGCGTCGCCGGACCGCTCAGCTGCACCAGCTGAATCTGCCGAGCATCTTCATCGTCTACGTAGTCGCTGTGACAGCTGGCCTTGCCCGTGTCGGCACCGACGGTTCGCCGAGTCTTGCTGGCCAGACGATGAATTTCGTCCGGTGACAGCACACCCCGCTTCTCCAGAATCTCCTGCTGCTCAGACGTCAGCGCCGCAGACACCTTCGCCTTCTCCCACTGCAGATGCTCAGCCTTGCCGCTGGCAAACAACTGAATCTCTTTGCTGATCCGCACGCTGCACCAGTCATGGCCGCACATCGCACAGAAGTCAGTGTCCACGTCAAGATCCTCGTCGTGGTACGCTCGAGCCGTATCCGGATCAAAGCTCAGCTCAAAATGACGCTCCCAGTTGAGCGCTGCTCGAGCCCGCGTGAGCTCGTCGTCCCGATCCCGGCTGCCCGGAATTCCCAGAGCCACGTCGGCCGCATGAGCCGCAATCTTGTAGGCAATACAGCCCTGCTTCACGTCGTCTTTCTTCGGCAATCCAAGATGCTCTTTGGGAGTCACATAGCAGAGCATGCTGGCACCATGCCACGCCGCACTCGTCGCACCAATACAGCTGGTAATGTGGTCATACCCCGGAAACATATCCGTAACCAGCGGGCCCAGCACGTAAAACGGAGCACCATGGCAGAGACGCCGCTGCAGCTTCATGTTGAATTCAATCTGATCCAGCGGTACATGCCCCGGACCCTCGATCATCACCTGCACACCCTTCCGCCACGCACGCTCCGTCAGCTCTCCCAGCGTCGACAGCTCGGCCAGCTGAGCCGCATCTGTGGCATCCGCCAGACCACCCGGTCGCAGCCCGTCACCAATGCTGAACGTCACGTCATGCCGACGCAGCACGTCACAGATGTCTTCCCAGTGAGTATACATCAGGTTCTGCGAATTGTGCTGGATCATCCACTTGGCCAGCAGCGAACCGCCGCGACTGACAATTCCAATCAGCCGGTCCTTCACCAGCGGCAAATGCTCCTGCAGCACACCGGCATGAATCGTGAAATAGTCCACACCCTGCTGCGCCTGATGCTCCAGACACTCCAGCACAATCTGAATGTTCAGCTGCTCAATCCGTCGCCCGATGATCATCGAATAAATCGGCACAGTCCCAATCGGCACCGTGCTGTTGCGGATAATCGCGTCACGACAGGCGTCCAGATCGCCGCCCGTCGAAAGATCCATCACCGTATCCGCTCCCCAGCGTTCCGCCCACTTCAGCTTCTCAACTTCCTCGTCCGTCCCCGAAGAAATCGGCGACGCACCCATGTTGGCGTTGATCTTCGTTGTCGATGCCCGGCCAATACACATCGGATCCAGCCGGTATTGCAAATGCTGACGATTGGCCGGAATCACCATCCGGCCCGCCGCTACCTCATCGCGGACCTGCTCAGCCGTCAGATGCGGCTCACGCTCCGCAACACGCTGCATCTGCGGAGTAATCATGCCGAGGCGAGCATACTCAAGCTGAGTACACGGCTGAAATCCGGCCGGCGGCTGCCACGCTTCAGGCACCTCGTAAGCGGACTCAAAACCCGGTCGCAGAGACCAGTCAGCCGGCATAAAGTCCCAGGCCGTTTTTTCAGATGGAACCGGCATTCCGGGAGTATCCGGGGAGGCGTAGGTCAATGCACCGGCTCGCCCAGCTGCCAGCCTGGGAGCACGGGAAAAACTGCCTGGAGTCGTTCCGGTGGGCTGGCTGGCCGGGCTGGAAGCTTCAATCTGAGGCAGATAACCGGCGGCTCGTTCAGCGTGATTCATTGCATATATCCTGTAGACAGTCGCAAAGGCTCTGGACCCTCGGCAATGTCTGCGTCAAGAAGATCTCTCTGGCAGGCTCGCAGCAAAGCTGCTGCACTCCGAATCCTAGTGGGAAAGGGGTGATTTGCAAACTGCGGCTGAAATCCCGGGCCGCGATTCCAGTTTCAGACCAACCGCAAATACGGACTCCCAGGTCAGATTTTTATCCGCTCCATTCGCCCGCCAGCCCGAAAAGCCGTTTGGGGAACCCGCTCCACCTGCTAGAATTCCACACCACGCCAGTAACCCCTGTACGGTTGCAGCCCCCTGTTCAAAACTCGGAACTTCAGGAATGAGCCTGCCGGAGCAAGCTTCTGCCGCTGACGCCGCTTACCACGCTGCCATCACATGGCTGTACGACCGGATCGACTACGAACGCACACGGCCGGTCAGCCAGGAACCGTTCCGGCTGGAACGAATTCAGCGACTGCTGACGCTGATCGGTTCACCACACCTGCGGATTCCCGCCATCCATATCGCCGGCACCAAAGGCAAAGGCTCCACTGCCGCGATGATCGAATCCATCGCCCGACATGCCGGCATTCGCACCGGACTGTTCACTTCGCCACATATCGAACAGTTCGAAGAACGGATGCGAGTCAACAGTCACATGCCCTCCCCCGAAACACTCACTCGACTGGTACGGCAGCTGCGCAACCTGCTGGAATCGCCACAGGTCGACGACGCTGACCGCATGCCCACCTTCTTCGAAGCCGCCACACTGCTGGCCTGGATGCTGTTCGACGAACAGCACGTGCAGCTGGCTGTACTGGAAACCGGACTGGGAGGCCGACTGGACTGCACCAATGTCTGCAGCCCCGTCGTCACCGTGATCACCAGTATCGGCTTCGACCACATGGCCATTCTCGGCAATACACTGGACCTCATCGCCTCGGAAAAAGCCGGCATCATCAAAGCCGGTGTGCCGGTCGTGCAGGGCATGCTGCCCGCTGAAGCCGACGCTGTTGTCGCCTCGCGCGCCGCCGAACTGGGCTGCCGACGCTATGTCTGCGGTACCGACTTCACCTGGACAGAAGACGCCTTCGCCGATGCGCGTCACGTCCGCCGTCGCTCTCAGCAGCTCGAATTCTGGACACCCGCTGCAGTCTGCCGCACCGCGACTTTGCCCCTGCTGGGAAAACATCAGGCTCACAACGCCAGCCTCGCTGTGATGGCAGCCGAACTGGCTGCCACGCACTGGCCGCAAATCGATCAGCAGGCCATTCGCTCCGGACTCACGGAAACTCGCTGGCCGCTCCGCTTCGAAGTCCTCGAAAGTCAGCCGACCGTGGTCCTCGATGCCGCACACAATACAGACTCGCTGAAAGCCCTGGTACAGGTGCTGACCGTCGCCGAATGGCAGCGGCGGCAGCGAGTCCTCGTGTTTGCCGTGTCATCCGACAAGGACTACCCCGCAATGCTGCGGGAAATTCTGCCGCATTTTGACCACGTTGTCCTGACCCGCTTCAGCATCAACCCCCGCAGCGTGCCCCCCGAAACGCTGGCCGGACTGGCCGCCGAGCTGGCTGGCAGCGGGCTGCAGGTCCCGCCGCTGCAGCTGGCAGATTCCGCCG
>Ga0172372_10011026_pt1 | contig 11519 bp, 13 predicted proteins | sample LakKiv5m_2_FD_114544 | JGI IMG/M metagenome (GOLD analysis project Ga0172372, IMG submission 114544) | Freshwater microbial communities from Kabuno Bay, South-Kivu, Congo - kab_092012_9.5m | ecosystem: Environmental > Aquatic > Freshwater > Lake | place: Democratic Republic of the Congo... | reverse complement strand
AGACCTCGACGCCCAAAGCCTGGACGCCAAGAAGGCCCGCGCCCGGGCATGGTTCGAAAGCCTGCGCGACCAGATCTGCGCCGAGTTCGAGCGCCTGGAGGACGAGGCCCCGGCGGACCTCTATCCCGGCGCGCCCGGCCGCTTCGAGAAGAAACCTTGGACCCGCGAAGCCGGCGGCGGCGGCGTCATGGGCATGATGCATGGCCGCCTGTTCGAGAAGGTCGGCGTCCACGTCTCGACCGTGCACGGGACCTTCACGCCCGAGATGGCCAAGAACATGCCGGGCGCCGACCAGGATCCGCGCTTCTTCGCCACCGGCATCAGCCTGATCGCGCACATGACCAACCCGCGCGTGCCGGCCGTGCACATGAACACCCGCTTCATCGCCACGACCAAGAGCTGGTTCGGCGGCGGCGGCGACCTGACGCCGCTGCTGGGCTACCAGCGCCAACAGGACTTCCCGGACGCCATCGACTTCCACGCCGCCTACCAGCGCGCCTGCGACAAGTACGATCCGGCCTGGCATGCGAAGTACAAGGCCTGGTGCGACGAGTACTTCTTCCTGCCGCACCGGAACGAGCCGCGCGGCGTCGGCGGCATCTTCTACGACCACCACGACAGCGGCGACTGGGAGCGCGACTTCGCCTTCACCCAGGACGTCGGCCGCGCCTTCCTCGAGATCTATCCGACGCTGGTGCGTCGCCGCATGGGCGAGGCCTGGACGCCGGAAGAGCGCGAACAGCAGTTGGTCCAGCGCGGCCGCTATGTCGAGTTCAACCTGCTGTACGACCGCGGCACGACCTTCGGCCTGAAGACCGGCGGCAATGTCGAGTCGATCCTCAGCTCCATGCCGCCGGCGGTGAAATGGCCCTGATCAGGGCCTGGAAGCCGCCTGAGCCAGGAAACGGTTGATCCACTCGGCCATCCGGGCGCGGTCGTTCGCCTGGCTCAGGCTGGCGATCGCCGCGTCGGCCTGTTCCTCGGAAAAGCGCGTCCCGCGGCGAGCCTCGATCAGGGCCTTGGCGTAGGCCGGATCGAACTCCGGGTGGAACTGCATCGAGATCGCCCTGGCCTCGTCGTAGGACAGGATGCCGTAGGGCGTAAAGGCGCTTCCCCCGAGAACCCGGGCGTCGGACGGAATCTCGACGACCTGGTCCTGGTGCGAGGCCGGCACGGCGACGGCGGCGCCGTCCATCCACGGGGCGGGATCGATCACGTCATAGGCGTGCAGGCCGACGCCCCAACCCTTGTCGGACTTCACCACCTTGCCGCCGAACGCCTCGGCCATGATCTGGTGGCCAAAGCAGACGCCGACCAGCGGCGTCCCGCCCTTGGCCTGGCGCAGAAACGTCTTGAGGGGCTCGATCCACGGCAGCGGGTCATAGACGCCGGCCGCCGAGCCGGTGATCACATAGGCGTCGTTCTCGGCCGGGTCCGTGGGCAGCTCGCCGCGCTGGACGTCGTAGGCGCGGTAGATGTGGCTAGACCCCAGCAGCGCCTGGAACATCGCGCCATAGCCGCCATAGGCTTGCAGCAGGTCGCCCGGCGGTTCGCCGGTCTCGAGCAGCCCGATCTTCAAGCGCGTCTCCGTCATCTGGCTCAATAGACCATGCCCTGGGCGACGGCCTTCAGGCGTTCGATGACGCTGAACTTGTCGTCGATGAAGTCCTGGTCGATCCACCAGAGCTCGACCTCGCGCATCACCTTGCCGACCATCGGCCCCTTGGGCACGCCGGCCTTCAGGATTTCCTCGCCGGACAGCGGCAGGGCGGGCGGCGTCCAGGTCTCGGCCAGGGCCAGCAGCGCGCGCCATTGCGGCGCGGTCGAGGCGCGCTCAGACCCAGCCCAGGCCAGCTTGACCTGGTCGCGGAAGGCGCGCGGGCCGATCGCATAGATCGCCCGGCGGGCCTCGCGCGGGCTCATCCACGAGACGATCCTTGGACCGTCGGTCTTGGCCTCGACGATGCGATCGCGGTCGGCGTTGGACAGGCGCAGGCGCTCGGCCAACGCCTTGGCCTCCCCGTCGTCGGGCGTCATGGCGGCGAAGCGCAGCAGGGCGTCGGTCTCGAACAACTGCTCGGTCTCGATGGCGACCAGGGCGTCGAAGCGGGCTAGCGACTGCACCGTCGGCAGGATCGCGGCCAGGATACCGGTGGCGGCCATCAGGCGGAAGGCGGGGCGCGGATCATCGGCGGCCAGCGTCTTCAGCAGCTCCTTCTGAATGCGCTCGGCCGTGCCGCCCAGCAGCATGTCCTTCAGCGCCGCGCAGGCGGCCAGGGCCTCGGCGTCCGGCTCGCCCCGGCCGTACCAGGCCTGGAAGCGGAAGAAGCGCAGGATGCGCAGATAGTCCTCGCGGATGCGGGTCATCGGATCGCCGACGAAGACCACCCGTCCCGCCCGCGCATCTTCGATACCCTGACCGACCGGATCGTAGACCCTCCCCTCGGCGTCCGCGTAGAGGGCGTTGAACCGGAAGTCGCGGCGCTCGGCGTCCTCGGCCCAGTCCAGGGTGAAGGCGACCACCGCCCGGCGGCCGTCGGTGGCGACGTCGCGGCGCAGGGTCGTGACCTCATAGGGCCGACCGCCGGACAGCGCCGTGACCGTGCCGTGCTCGACGCCGGTTGGTACGGCGCGCAGCCCGGCCTGCTCGATCGCCTCGATGATCTGGTCCGGCGTCAGGGTGGTGGCGATGTCGACGTCGTCGACCGGCTTGCCCATCAGGGCGTTGCGAACGCAACCGCCGACGAAGCGCGCGCAGCCAGCGCCGCCCTTGGCCTCGAGGGCGGCGATCACCGCCTGAGTCTGGGGCAGCGCCATCCAGGGGGGCACGCCGATCGATACGCCGCTCAAGCCTTGTTCTCCCTCAGCCCGTCAGCGCCTCGGGCGCGTCGTCATACAGCCGCTCATACAGCGACCGCAGCATGCCCGCCGTCGCGCCCCAGATGAAGCGGTCGTTCCACGGCATGGCGTAGAAGTGCCGCCGCTCGCCGCCGGGCGCCTCGCGGTGCTGGCGCTGGTGGTTGGCCGGATCCATCAGGAAGTCGAACGGCGTCTCGAAGACGTCCGCCACCTCTTCCGGACTAGGGACGAAGGTCGCGCGCGGGTCGATGAAGCCGACCACCGGCGTCACGTGGAAGCCGGTCACGGTCTGGTAGCCATGCAGCAGGCCCGCAAGGGTCACGCAGGCCGGGTCGAGGCCCACCTCTTCGTTGGCCTCGCGCAGGGCCGTGGTCCAGGGCGTCTCGCCAGGGTCGCAGCGGCCGCCCGGAAAGGCGATCTGGCCGGTGTGGCTGCGCAGGGTGTCCGAGCGCCGGGTCAGCAGGACGGTCAGGCCCTCCTCATGCTCGACCAGCCCGACCAGCACGGCGGCGGGACGCAGGGCGTGGGGATTATCGACCTTCAGGCCCGGATTGAGATCGAAGTCCGACCGCAGCGGATTGGCGAGGCTGGGATCGTATTGGTCGATCGGGTCGAGGCGGCTGGCGATCCAGGCGCGGCGTTCGTCTCGCGTCATGCCGGCGCTGACCCCGGAGGCGCGATCGGGAAGAAGGCGCCGTTCGACGTCACGCCCCAGACGCCGTCCTTCGGCGTCGCCAGTTCGGCCAGCTCGTAGAACACCGGCCGGGCGATCAGGGCTTCAAGGCCGCGACGCACGTGCACATAGGGCCGCGGCTCGCCGGTCGCCGGGTCGATCTCGACGCGGATGGCGTCGTCGGGACCGGCGACGACGGTGTCGCCGACATTGGTCTGGAAGACGAGCGTGTCGCCCTCCTGGTCGACGCGCGTGGCGATGAACGGCGCGTCCTCGACCGTGATCTTCATCTTCTCGACGGGCGTGACCAGGTGATAGCCGTCCGGGTCGAGCCGCAGGACCGTCGAGAACAGCCGCACCAGCGCCTCGCGGCCGATGGGCGTCCCCTCGTGGAACCAGGTCCCGTCCTTGGCGATGCGGATGTCGATCTCGCCGCAATGAGGGGGATTCCACAGCCATACCGGCGGCAGGCCGCGTTCGCCGGAGGCCCCCGCGTTCTTGGCGGCCTGGGCGACGCCTTCCAGACCAGTCTTGGCGGGTGCGTCGGTCATACCGATCAGTTAGGCCGTCCCGCCGTCCGGCTCAAGCGATCATGACGTCGCGCGTCGGCCCGGAGCGATGGCGACGGGACCGGAGAGCCCCTCGTCGCCGCCCTCGCGCAGCGGCAGCAGAAGCACCCGGCGCTGATCCACCGGCCCCGGCATGGTCACGTCGGCCGTGTGGGCGTTGGTGAAGCCGATCCGGCCGAAATAGGGGCCATCGCCGACCAGCAGCACCGCGCGCCAGCCCGCCGCGCGGGCGGTCTCGCAGGCGCTCTCGACCAGGGCCTGGCCCAGGCCCGCGCTGCGCTCATCCGGATCGACGGCCAATGGGCCGAGGAAGGCCACGGCCTCGCCGCCGATCGTCACCGGCCACATCCGGCAGCAGCCCACCGGCCGCCCGTCCCGCAAGGCGACGAACGAGCAGTCGGCCAGCAGGGTGTTGCCCTCGCGCAGGCGCTCGGACGACTTGGCGAAACGGCCAGGGCCGAACACCCGGTCGATCAGGGCGGTGACGGAGGCCTCCATCGCCGGGGTCTCAAGGACCAGCGGCGGATAGGCGGGCGAAGTGTCGAGGGTCTTTGGAACGGAGGTCATCGGCCTTCGGGAAATGCGAAAGAACGTCGGGGGCTCCCGACGCGAAGGCGCGAGGGAAGAGGTTCAGATCGTGGCGCGTTCGCGCGGCATTCGTCGCAGGCGCATGGCCCAACATCCCCTATTGGTCCGGATCGAGGCTTCGCCACGCTCCGAGGCTCCAAAAGATGCGCGCGCTGTAGGGCCAAGCGTTTCTCAGGTCAACAACGTTGCGGCCTCGGAGCTTCGCCCTATGTTGCGACCCAATGTCCGATCCCGCCTCAGCCGACGCCGCCGACACGTCTACCCGCGCCTTGTTGCGGGAGCGTGACTTCCTCCTGTTCTGGGTGGCGCGGTTCAGCTCGACCTTGGGCGTGCAGATCCAGTCGGTGGCCCTGGGATGGCAGGTCTACGCGATCGCCCGCATGACCAAGTCGGTCGGCGAGTCGGCCTTCATGGTCAGCATGATCGGCCTGGCGCAGTTCCTGCCGCTGTTCCTGCTGACCTTGGTCGCCGGCGAGACGGCGGACCGCCGGACCCGCAAGCTGATCGTCGCCGCGACCCTGGCCCTGGACGCCGTCAGCGCCGGCGTCCTTCTGGTCCTGGCCCTGATGGGCTCGCACCAGCTGTGGCCGATCTTCGCCATCTCGGTGATGTTCGGGGCCAGCCGCGCGTTCCTGTCGCCCGCCAGCAGCGCCATGGGCCCGATGCTGGTGCCGCGCCCCCTGCTGCCGCGCGCCATCGCCTGGAACTCGCTGTCCTGGCAGGCCGGTTCGATCGTCGGCCCGGCCCTGGGCGGCCTGCTGCTGATCCACTCCCCGGCCCTGGCGTTCGGCGCGTCGTTCGGCCTGTACCTGACGGCCGCCTCTCTGGCCCTGCTGATCCGCAAGACCACCAAGCCCGAGCAGCAGCCTGGCTCGCGCATGGAGCTGATCAAGGAGGGCCTGTCCTACGTCTGGAACAACAAGATCGTGTTCGGCTCGATCTCGCTGGACCTGTTCGCGGTGATCCTGGGCGGGGCCACCGCCCTGCTGCCGGTGTTCGCCAAGGACGTCCTGCACATCGGTCCCGGCGGCTTTGGCCTGCTGCGCGCCTCGCCCGCGATCGGGGCCACCCTGGTCGGCCTCTATCTCGCCGCCAACCCGATCCGCCGCAACGCCGGCCTGATCATGTTCTCGGGCGTCGCCGTCTTCGGCCTGGCGACCGTGATCTTCGGCCTCTCCAAGGTGGAGTGGCTGTCGGTGGCGGCGCTCGCGGTGCTGGGCGGCGCCGACATGCTGTCGGTCTATGTCCGCCAGACCCTGGTCCAGATCGTGACGCCCGACGCCATGCGCGGCCGCGTCGCCGCCGTCTCGGGCGTGTTCATCAGCGCCTCCAACGAGCTCGGCGAGGTCGAGAGCGGCGCGGCGGCCTGGCTGCTGGGCCCGGTGGGCGCGGCGGTGTTCGGCGGCGTGGGGGCCATGGCCGTCACCGGGCTTTGGGCCTTCCTGTTCCCCGACCTGCGCAAGGCCGACCAGCTGGAATAGGCGTCACCCGCCAGCCAGCTTACGCAGCGCCTCGCCGGTGAGCCGGCGGATGATCCACTCGTCCATCGAGGCCGCGCCGAGGCTGTCGTAGAAGGCGATCGACGGCGCGTTCCAGTCGAGCACCGACCACTCCAGGCGGCCGAGGCCCTCGTCGACGCAGCGCCTGGCGAGGTTGGCCAGCAGCGCCTTGCCCGCCCCCGCGCCTCGCGCGGCGGGCCGGACGAACAGGTCCTCCAGATAGATCCCGTGCCGGCCGACAAAGGTCGAATAGTTATAGAACCACAGGGCGAAACCGACCGGCTCGCCATCCAGCTCGGCGATGTCGGCGAAGGCGCGCGGCTGGGCGCCGAACAGCGCCGCCTCGGTGTCGGCTTGCGTCGCCTCGACCGTGTCGAGCAGCTTTTCATACTCGGCCAGATCGAGGATGAATTGGTGGATCAGCGCCGCGTCGGCGGCCGTGGCGGGGCGGACACTAACGGGCATGGCGGTCTCTGCGGACTATCGGGACTTCGTTCTGGAGCAATTGGCGCCGCTGGGCCAGGTCACCGCCCGCCGGATGTTCGGCGGTGTCGGAATCTATGCCAACGGCCTGTTCTTCGCCCTGATCGACGACGATGTCCTCTACCTGAAAGGCGACGAGTCGCTGAAGCCGGAGTTCGAGGCCGCCGGCTGCCACGCCTTCGCCCCGTTCGGCGCCGACAAGCCGATGAGCTATTGGACCGCCCCGACGGAGGCGTTGGACGACCAAGACATCCTGCTGGAGTGGGCGCGGAAGTCGCTCAAGGTGGCCGCTAAAAAACCCTCTCCCAAGGGGAGAGGGCGGGGCCCGCGCTGAAAGCGTGGGAGGGAGAGGGGTCAGACGTCGACCGGCGAAACCCCTCACCTCCCACCGCTTCGCGGCGGGTCCCTCCTCTCCCTCTGGGAGAGGGTTCAAATCAACCGATCTTGACCCCCGGCGGCGGGACGCTGTCCTCGGGCACGAAGAAGTCCGGCATCAGGGCGGCGGTCGGATCGACCTTGTAGTGATCGAAGTCGCGGACCCCCTCGCCGTACAGGAAGGTGTCGTCGATCAGGAACTGGCCCGAGAAGTCGCGCGAAGGCTTGTTGAAGATCGCATAGGCCGCGTCGGCCATGATCTCCGGTGTCCGGCAGTGGCGAAGGCCTTCCTCACCGGCCAGGGCGAACTGGATAGCGGCGGTGGCGATGCCGGTCCGGGGCCACAGGGCGTTGAAGGCGATTCCGTCGCTCTTGAACTCCTCGGCCATGCCCAGCACGCACATCGACATGCCGAACTTGGCCATGGTGTAGGCCACGTGCGGCCCGAACCAGCGCGGCGACATGTCCAGCGGCGGCGACAGCATCAGTACGTGCGGGTTCTCGGCCTTCTTCAGGTACGGGATGCAGGTCTTGGTGGTCAGGAACGTGCCGCGCGTATTGATCTGGTGCATCAGGTCGTAGCGCTTCATGTCGGTCGACAGCGTGCCGGTCAGCGAGATGGCCGACGCGTTGTTCACGCAGATGTCGATCCCGCCGAACGCGGCGACGGCCTTCTCGACCGCTTCCTGGACATTGGCCTCGTCGCGGACGTCGACGACCAGCGGCAAGGCCTTGCCGCCGGCGGCCTCGATCTCGGCGGCGGCGGTGTAGATGGTGCCCGGCAGCTTCGGATGCGCCTCGGCGGTCTTGGCGGCGACCACGACATTGGCGCCGTCGCGCGCGGCGCGCAGGGCGATGGCCAGGCCGATGCCCCGCGAGGCGCCGGTGACGAACAGGGTCTTGCCCTTGAGGCTCATGGCTTGTCTCCGCTTCAGGCGTCGGCGCCGGTGGTCTCGACCGAGAGCGCCCACAGCCGCTCGGCCGCCTCGGGATCGAGGGCGTGGGGCATGACGCCGACCCACGGCTGTTCCTTGCTCCACGGGACCGCCTGATTGCAATCCTCGAGATAGAGACCGCCAACGCCTTCCAGTTCGTCGCCAACCGCGGCCCAGACGCTGGTGGCCGCGCCCTGCTCGGTCGTCTTGAAGCCGTCGCGCGGCTTGCCGGCCTCGTCGATCCAGCCCAGAGCCTTTTGCTCCTCGATCGGCAGGTGGCGTTGCAGCGGGGTCATGATGCCGCCGGGCATGACGGCGTTGGCGTTGACGCCCTTGTTCCTGAACCGCTTGTCGAAGCCGACCGCGAACAGGCTGTTGGCCGTCTTGGCCTGGCCGTAGGCCTCCCACTTGTCGTAGGGCCGGGTCAGGTAGTTCGGGTCCTCGAAGTTCACGGGCGAGCGGCGATGGCCAATCGAGGACAGCGACACCAGCCGCGAGCGATGGCCGGAGTGCTCGGCCCCGTCGACCAGGTTCGGGGCCAGCAGCACCGACAGCAGGAAGTGGCCGAAGTGGTTGGTGCCGATCTGCAGCTCCAGCCCGTCGACCGTGCGTGACAGCGGGCAGGCCATGACCCCGGCGTTGTTGATCAGCAGGTTCAGCCGCCGATCGCCCCAGCGATGGGCGAAGTGGCGGACGGCTTCCAGGCTGGAGAGGTCCAGCATGCCGAAGCTGACCCGCTTCATGCCGACCTCTTCGTTGATCTGGTTGGCGACCTCCTCGCCCAGCTCCGGCTTGCGGGCGGCGATGATGACTTCCGCGCCGGCCTCGGCCAGGGCCCGCGCCGTCTCGACGCCGATGCCGGTGGCCGCGCCGGTGACGATCGCCACCCGGCCCGACAGGTCGTGGCCCGCGACCACCTCGCGCGCCGTCGACTTGGCCCCGAAGGGCGAGGTGATCCGATCCGCCATGGCGATCCTCCCAGATCGTGCTGTTGCGGGGAGAGCTTAGCCCACCTTCGTGAAGTCCGCTGGCCTGCGTTCCATGAAGGCCATGAACGCCTCGCGCGCCTCGGCGGTCTGCAGGCGAGCGGCGAACTCGGCGCCCTCGACGTCCATCAGGGCGGCGATCTTCTCGGCGTCGCGCATGAGGCGCTTGGTGGTGGTCAGGGCGCCCAGCGGACGCTTGGCTAGCTGGTCGGCGGCGGCGCGCGCCCTGGCCCGCAGCTCGCTGGCCTCGACCGCGGCGTTGGCGAGGCCCCAGGCCACGGCCGTGGCCCCATCCACCGCCTCGCCCAGGGCGAACATAGCGTAGGCGCGGGCGTGGCCGATACGCGCCGGCAGCAGCCAGCTGGACGCCGCTTCCGGCACCAGGGCCAGATTGACGAACGGCACGGTCAGCCGCGCGTCCGGCGTCACATAGACGAGGTCGCAGTGCAGCAGCATGGTCGTGCCGACGCCGACCGCCTGTCCCTGCACGGCGGCGACCAGCGGCCGTGTGGCGTGGGCCAGGGCCTTCAGGAACCGCCACACGTGGCGCTCGCCCGTGAAGCTGCCGGTCGCCTGGGCCGCGAAGTCCTGCAGGTCGTTGCCCGCGGTGAAGCTGTCGCCGTCCGCCTGAAAGACCACGACGCGGATCGCCGGGTCCTTCTCCGCCCGCTCCAGGCCGTCGGCCAGCGCGCCGTACATGGCGTTCGAGAGGGCGTTCTTCTTCTCCGGCCGCGCCAGGGTGAGGGTCATCACGCCGGCCTCGATCTCGACCTTCACGTGGTCCGTCATCTCAAGCGTCTCCCTTTGGAAATTTGGTTTGCAGGCTGGTCAACCAGCGCGCGACCACGTCGATCTCGTGGTCGGTGAAGCCTTCGACCAGTTGAGCCTTGATCCCCTGGAGTCCCGCCTTGGCCTCTTCCCGAGCCGCGCGCCCCTTGTCGGTCAGATGCAGGCGCATAGCCCGGCCATCCTTCGGGTCAGTCCGACGCTCGACGAGCTCGGCCCTAGCCATGCGATCAATCAGACCGGTCATGGCCGAGGGCGCGAGGTCCAGGGCGTCGGCCGCCTCGCCGATCAGGGCGCCGTCCTTGTCACCCAGAAAGAACAGGACGCCCGACTGCGCCGCGGTCAGGCCGCCCTTCGCCGCCATCCTGGCTTCCAGCCAGCGCTGCACGCGCCGATGGCCGGCGTTGAGCAGGAAGATCAGGCGGCGGTCTTGCGCGACAGGCATGGGTCAAGCGTCATGCTTCGCACGCGAAATGTCAAACGTGCGTTTTTAGTCTTCGCTAGAAATCGCCGCGTACCACGCGACGCCCTCGCCGTCGGTCGTGCGCTCGATCCGGCCGCGGCGGATCAGGCAGTTGAGGTGCGCCAGCGCCTCGCCCGTCGCCATGCCCAAGAGGTCCGGACCGATCGGCCGGGCGAACAGCGCGCCGAAGGTGTCGACCACCCGCTTGGGCTCGGCCAGCTTCTTCTCCAGCCGCGCCAGTCCGCGCTCGTGCCCCGAGATCAGGCCGTCGATCCGCGTGTGCAGCCCTTCGAACGGATCGTTGTGGGCCGGCAGGACGATCACATCGTCTGGAACCGTCGCCTTGACCTTGGCCAGGGAGCGCAGCCAGTCGCTCAGCGGGTCGGCGTCCGGCTCGGTCGGGAACACCGAGACGTTCGACGAGATGCGCGGCAGCACCTGGTCGCCCGAGATCAGGATGTTCAATTCAGGGCACCAGAGGCAGGCGTGGTCGGGCGAGTGCCCCTGCCCCGTGACGACCGTCCAGGTCCGGCCGCCGATCTCGAAATGCTCGCCGTCGGTCAGGCGACGATAGCTGTCGGGCAGGGCGTAGATCGCCTTGCCGAAGCCGCCGAAGCGGGCCTTGTAGTTCTCGATCGCGTCCTCATCCCAGCCGGCGGCGCGGAAGAACTTCACGCCGTCCTCGGGCGCCTCGCGGCCGGTGTCGGCCACCAGCATCCGGCACTGGAAGTACTCCAGCCGCGTCATCCAGAGGCGGCAGTCGAACTTGCGGGTGATCCAGCCCGCCAGGCCGATATGGTCAGGATGCAGATGGGTGACGATGACCCGGGTGATCGGCCGCCCGCCCATGGCCCCCGCGAAGGCCGCGCGCCAGGCCTGGCTGGTCTCGCGCGTCTGCACGCCGGTGTCGACGATCGCCCAGCCCTCGCCATCCTCGATCGCCCAGACATTGATGAACTGCAGCGACCCGCCCAGCGGCATGCGCAGCCAAAGCACGCCCGGAGCGACCTCGACCGCTTCGCCCGAGCCCTGCTCCGGCGCCGTCTCGAACGGATAGACCAGACGCCCAGCCTTCTTGGGCGCTTCGGCCTCGCCGCCCGCCTCGTCCTCGAACCCGTCGCGCATTCCGTCCCCTAACCCATTTTTTGCCCGCGAGGGCCGTCAAGATCGCGCCTATGTCGGACGGTATCTTGACCCCCGATGCAAGCACGCGCTTATGTCCGCGCGAGGAATCCACCCAGGAGATGTTTCCCATGAGGCCTTTCGCGATCGGCCTGTCGGCCGCCCTCGCGGTCGCCATTCT
>Ga0172372_10011023_pt1 | contig 11524 bp, 15 predicted proteins | sample LakKiv5m_2_FD_114544 | JGI IMG/M metagenome (GOLD analysis project Ga0172372, IMG submission 114544) | Freshwater microbial communities from Kabuno Bay, South-Kivu, Congo - kab_092012_9.5m | ecosystem: Environmental > Aquatic > Freshwater > Lake | place: Democratic Republic of the Congo... | reverse complement strand
GCCAGTATCAGGTGCCTCAGATGAGGTGATGTCTGACATCAAAAAGAAGACTTTAGCCAGGTTCTACTGTGCGAGGAAAAACCTACATACTGCATTACCATTACACCCCAGTCCAACGGTTCTCGGGCACACTCCGGGCGCAAAGATAAATGATCTAGCTACTGTAGCTAGCTAGTCTGAATGTCTGAATTGTCGTAGACCTCTTATTAGCTCAAGAAGAACAGTAGGTATTACCTCGCTTCTGAGAGACTTGATTTCTCACATAGCTCTCTGTTTTTAAAGATGAACACAAAGATTGGAAACCTTTGAATCTAGAAATTATGAGGAGGTTTACATTAGGTGTTCCATCTTCGACCTCCAACTTTCGCCATGGAATTTGACGGACGTCACTGCGAATCTTGCACGACCTACATGATTGAAGCACGACTGACTTGGGTCTGTGAAAAGACATTGTTCCCGCCATCACGGCAATCGAATTTACACAGGATTTTACACATTCTAGGTAACTTTCCCACCCCTGCTACGGGGTACCAAAGTAGGTAAAAAATACCTAGTTAACACATTTTTACACATGTAACCGTCTAGGTGATAACATGTGTAGGGCTAACTATTTTTGCTTTAAATCCTCATTCATTATTCCAGTCTTCTGTCACCTGAGGAAGCCGAGCGCTGAAGACCTTTTACACATTTTACCACATTGTTGACACAGTCTCTTACCGTCACCAGCACCTTTATTGCTACCTGCCTATTGAATCACCTTTTCTATCATATTTCTACTCAGTTTCTCACCCTCATTCGCACCTTCATTATTACCTTTCTATTGAATCAATTATTCACAAAGCAAGCAAATTTTTTTTACCTATATCATGTCATATTTTGTATTTATATAAAATCATCGCTTTTTAGTATAGTGATTATGTTTCTATTCGGAATGATCGCAGAAAATATACATATACACAAACTTATTTCCTTTCCTCTTCTGTTCTATATTGACTTCTTCAGACCATGTTTATTAGATCGTTAACATTCCACCGATGTAACCGTCGTAGATACTAAATTGTTGTTAGCACCTTAATCTGTTGAAACATCAGGTAGTGAATTGGCGCATGGATTTACCTATACTTTATCTGGTATCATTTTACCATTCAAGAGAAGAAAAAATAATAGTAATTTAGAGTTCATGGCCCATAAACACATTAACGTAATAAACTAAACTTTGATTCAATCTTAACTCACATTTCTCAACAGTCCCCGTGTAATGGAATGTATTCTCAATAATACGCTTTATACTGAACAGAGGATCAAAAAGTACTTGAGTCAATTTCACCGCAATTCGATAATATTCCATAATTGAACTGAAGCATGGACTTGCCTTTACTGTATATTTTAACATTATATCATTCAAGAGAAGATAATAGAGTAATAATGCCTGAGAGTAAATGAATCATAACCTAGTAGATATAAACTAAACTTTGATTCAATATTTTTACTTACATTTCTCAATAGTCCCTTGTAATGGAAACAGTTTTTGAGTCGATTATACTGCAATCTGTAACTTTTCTATAATCTGCGCACCCACGGTTGAATTTCATCTACTACTACTGCAACATCCTCTGATTAATTCACCTTGGAAAAAGGAGCCTTACATGAGCTTCACATCCCTTTGGAAATAACAAAGTCAGTTTAATTCTTACCTGTTTCTGCCATTCTCCATCTTTTCTATGTAGAGAAAGAGGTGGTTCGTTGATATACAATATACTATATCCTATGAAGAATGATTACACACACATACCGCTATCCGTAATCTGTTCCATGGTAACATAAGTAGGCTACATACGTTGATTTTGTAGCTACTAAATCTGTGAGGGTTCAGAAAATGGCGCACGGATCCGCTGACGTCTCTTGCACGTGGTTGCTGAGGCATCATCAAATGTGCCACGATAAGCCCCTTACGCTTCCCTTACTGATGCTGTATGTATGAACCATAGTACTGCACCGTGGGTAGCTGTTTGCGTCACTGGCGTAATGAATGTTGCAATATTTGTTGTCAACTTGATGTTTTAAAAGTATACTGTATTGCAATCATCATTTTTATCGTTCGTCTTCCTGTCAGCTAGAAGTGGTGTTGATATCTCCATCAGGGTTTATCCAATTATACATATTCGTACATTTGAAAATGAATCCCATGGACGAAGGAGAACAGCAGCAAAAAGAAGAGGATGAAGATGCCTTTGTACTGTTTCAGCAGTTGGATCCGATTCTTCGTAACTTGTTGAATACCATTCGACAAATGAAGACATGGACAAGTCTGTCAAACACTATTGGCGGCTCAGAAGCAGCAACAGTGGGAGAAACATCACAACACGCATCAAAAGATATGTCTATCCCTATGACGACTGAGCATTATTTTCGTTTATTAAGATTCCAACACCAACTGTTAGAAACGTTACATGAAACGCTAGTGAATCTGTTTTCATCGTCACAGGATGATCATCATTCAAAACAACAAGAACGATGACGATGGATCTTATTGACATTTATGGGAGAATATATTACCTTACCCTTGATTCTTGATTCACATACTCAACAACTATTCCTCACAGACAGACAAAGACTCAACAACAGAGACAGGGATGACACAGACTCCAGCACTACCTTTATCATCGAAGAATACTTCCACAGCTGTACAATTTACATTACAATGTGCATGTGTCGAGGAAACTTGTAATATTTTACGTTTTTTCTTTCATGAAATTTTTCTTCTTCTTAAACACAATCCTAGTTTCAGGGCTCTCTCTGCAATAAACCCAACTACAAGTATTACTACTACGACGATGACGACAAACAGGATAAACGCTATGGAAGTGAACATGGATACAACAGTCGATCCTAGAATGATAAATTATAATAAAACCTCACAACTCATTTTAAAGTTACGACAGAAATGTCTCATGTCTACTGTCTGGACATTGCATTCTATTTTGAAACGAATTCACATGATGACGAAAGATACAAAACAACAACAACAACAAGAAGAGCATCGACGACATGGTATAAAACAAAATTCTGATTATTTGTACAAGGGTAATGATTGTATTCAAAGTATATTTTCTTGTATTCAAGTTATTTTACTTGGATCATATTCGGATATGAAGAAGGGGGAGAATCGATGGACATTTGATGATTTACAATATGTGCAATCTTTGTATCATGAAATCTCATACACAAGAAGTAGACCAGAGACTCCAAGATCCTCTTCCAACATGTCCTTTTTAGATACCTCCCTTCTATGGGAGGAAGATGGGAGTTTGTTTATACTCTTGATTGAATCTTGTATTTCACTTCTACAAAACGAAGAAGAAGAAGAAGTATTAGGAGATTATTATAACAGCCACAACAATAACCATACACAGCAACCAACCACATCCTTTACTTATCACACATCATCGATAAACAAGAAAGCCAATACTACTACTACTGCTTCTGTTATACAGGTTGCATCATTACAAATCATAGAAATACTTTTGTACTATACAGATTGTACAACAACAACAACGGATTGTGAGAAAATAAGTAAACATACATGGATGATTGAAAAATGGAAATTAATCTTCCCAGGTTGTTTCGTCGTAAGTGTATATACTATTCATAGAGAGGTTATATATATGGAATTTTTTTCAGTAGATGATCATAGGAAAACCCTCACACACATAATTCTATTCATATACTAGGTACTTTGTCGATTATTTAGGACTTATAGATTAGAATCTCATACACAATCATCCACCAAGGTGATGGGACATTCTTTACTTGTTCTTACATGGATCATTCGTATCACCATGATTCCATCCTTGGATCCTGCAGGTATGATATTGGGCAATACACAAAGGAATATTACCAAAGTAGATATGCAGAGTTGGATACGGAGGATACAAACGAATTCTAATGCCCCCCAAGACTCTAGCAAGGATATGATGGTGAAAATGAAAGTAGAGAGAGTTGAACCTTTCTGGACCAATATGCGCAGTAAAGTTCCCTTCCATCTTGTACAGATTATCCACTTACTAGAGCATGAATCGTCTTTATCCGTGAATCGAATAGCCGTGGATTGTTTTTGTAGATGTATTTTAGTCGATACTTATGAATCGTGGATAGGAGGAAAGAGTAAACTCATTCAGGACCATGATGTAACAGGTACAGGTCTCGATGATATTTCATGGATTGATACAATCAAGGAATATTGTTTGACTATGATGATGTGTACCAAGGGTATGTGTAAATGCATTTTCTTTTCCCTGCGTCTTTAAATTCGTTTCATTTTATGGAGATAATGGAACATTAATTTTTAAAACATGTCAACCTCTTTTCACATTTCAGAGGATATAGCACTACAATCTAAGGAAGTAATTGTCCTTCAAGAATCATTGTTACCCATACCCCGTTGGAAACGGTACGGAGTACTGGTTGATAGGATTATAGATTTGATACAACGTCTACGAACCTTGGCACAAGCGCAAAGGAACGAGGAAGTGTCCACGACCATTCGTCTGATTTGTGGATACTTGTCTTTTATTGATACATGGAATACACCTATCATCGGCATTAGCGACTGCTATTTTACCATTGATCCTTAGCGATTCTATGTGGAATCTCCCAACGTTAGTCGAAGGTACCAAGATTGCAGGTGCCTTCGAGGTGTCCAACAAAGCGAAAGATGAACAGATTCTCTCTACATTGTTTAAGACTGACTTGCCGTTGTATAAACTGCCACAGTCCTCACGATATGCAAAAGATGTGTCATTACAGGCTCTTCAGGCCAATGCACTATTCCTTTCATTTACATTGGAAATGATAGGTTCGATGTCTTCCATACTACGTCATGATATTCTACGCTTCATCCCGTCGATTATGTATCCCATCATTCAGAAAGCTACAGACATGAATCACAGTTTTGTTCAACAGGCTGCGATGAAAACCATGCATAAAATAAGCATCGCTGCTGATTTTCCCTGTCTCGCAGAACTTTTCTCACAAAACTTTGACCTACTCATGGAGCATATCACGAGAGATCTGAATGCATCTAGAATCGATAATAATGCTGGGAATATTTATAATATAGTTATTGGTATAAACTGTATGCTCCGAGTCATCGAGCAGTTGATTTCTAAATATATGAGTGGATCACACAGAATCGAAGCTAACGAACAAGGTGCTACACAGAATCTACAACTACTCGACGTGACTGATAGTCTTATAGCTTGGTTCGCTACAAACTTTGACAAAAGCAAACAATCTCTCAACATGTTCATCGAAGTCCCGATTGGTCTTTTAAAAGTATTCATTATTAGCTCACAATATTTATCGACCTTGATTCCTTCAAATTCTCTATCAAAGGTTCAACATATGTCTTCTATGGAAACAAAAATGAATCCTACACCATGGATGGATTCATTACACGAATTCTTAGTAGAGCCGCATGGGTGTGTACAGAATGAGATTGATGATGACACTAGTGTTAGAGTAAGAGAGGAATCCGTGTATGTATCAAGTAATATGATTATCTTTATGAAACGAGCAGCGACGGCTTCAAGACGAATGATGAGCTTAACTTCATTTTTCTTCTCCTTGGATGATGTCCGAGTCCAGCGTCACATTTGCGAGGCATTGAAATATGCTCTCACCACTCTTGGGAAAATAGAGCGATACGTAAAGGTAAGTGCTCTCCAGTACGATGGATGCTTTTCTACATATCGTACCGTCTGACAGGAAATGAATTTCGTGTTGAATTATAGAATCATTCGATCGATGTGGATCATGAATCTGATCTCATGAGAATCGATTCTTTTTATTTCTTTCCTTCAAACGCTCTACCGAATAAATCATATAGTTCTTTGGGCCAAGAAGACACCGCAGTCTGTATATGGATGTATCCCATCAGCTATTATATCATCAACATTATTACGAACTGTACTGATAACAGTATTCGCTTATCTGGAGTTAAAGGATTGGATACAATATTAGCTCGTATAAAACCTGGATTCAAAATCTTCGTCATCAATCATCGAAACAAGCTTCTTCGTATTTGAATGAGTCTCATGCTGAAAAAATTCAAGGCTCCCCTTCTTCGTCGTTTTCATCCGAAACACTCGAAAAGCATATTTATACCTTCGCCCGACAGTGTCTTGATGTTTGTTTTTCTGTTTGGGAAAATGAAGCATGTCGACAAATAGTATATGCATTACCCAATCTTTTTCAGTCTGTTCTAGATGTGATGGATGATGTGGATAAGCTTAACAAAGAATTAGATCTTTTTAATCAAGCTGAAAACATTCACCTCTCGATAGAGTCGTTAGCTCAATATATATTGTCGCAGCCTCTTCACCGAAAGGTAATTCAATAATATGTATATATAGCAAAAATCATTATGATAGTTTATTTTTACGAGGTAATATGACCTGATTATTAAAAAATCAATTTTTATTTGCTGCTCAGGGACGATAAATATGTATAGCCTTGGAGTTTCTACTTCCGAAATTGGGTGCATCAAAATTACTGAAACTAAGTATTTCTAAGAATCCATCCGTAGTCACTTCACCTGCGGAGTTTTCATATGTCCATCCAACACTAATTACATCTTTGATATCTGGTTTATGTGAACGAGGGAAAGATGCACGTGCTACATGTGATCTTCTCATTCGCATTGTATCGCTCCTGAAAACAGAGATGCACAAGGAAGCAGGTATCAATTTGGAGGAAACTGTTAAAGAAAACAGGAAACAAAGGCGTAAGCGGGAATCTAATTCAATTCGGACCGGTATAGAAAGTACAATCATTTCGGTTGATCAAGGCCCATCGATGATCCTACCTTCTTGGACGAATCTTTGGATTGTGCCGATATGTTCAGCTTTATTGCAAGAGGATAAAAGTGCTCGATGGCAAGTATCGTCACTATTCCTACCAAACCTTTGTTCCATGATTGGTGGTAACATGCATAATTTATGTCATGTCTTCGCTTGTATCCTGGACGAGCTCGTTTTGCAATCCAAGATACGAGACTCTCCTAAAATTAGTGAAATTCTTCTGTGGGCTCAATTGGAGGTAGAAATGTTTTGCTTACTTTTTATCTCCATGTTTTATTATGTAAATCAACCCCTTATGATCAATATTTTCAACCGCTAGGTGTGCATTCATGCGACGAATCAATGCCATTCATCACAACCGAGCCTCATTTTGAGCGATACCATACATCGAATCATTGGACATAAGATCGACGAGGCTCTTCGGCATCTTAATCCCGACATAAGGCTCTCCGCCTTCCGATCTCTGCAGCTTGTTGTTTCAAGTACAAACGCCGTAAAACGTAACAGCGATATTATCAAGACACTACATAAGACTGAAGCGGAACATGGGCTGTATTTGGAGTCTGAGTATTGGAAAGATAACCTTCCATACGCCATCAAACTTGCAGATAAAGGTTATATTTCACATCTCCTTGCAAGTGCTATGCATCTTACAAATAGGCTGCTATCGGAAAGTTCGACCTTGTTTGAAGATTTCGTCATCGTCTTTCTCATAAGATCGATATTCCTTGACAAACTTGCATATCCCGGATCCGTTTCAGTAAAGGAGGAGTTTGGACTGCAACTTATTGAACATATATTCTCTTTCGTCGAGGCTCTTCAAGAATCTGTCGAAAAGTCTTCCGATTTCCAGCGTAGTGTCTCAGAGAAAGTGAGACAATCTTTAGTATGTGAAGACGTGCTAAATGCTTTACACAATATATTTGCCATTCATCATTGGAATCGTCTAGAGTGAACAGTTTTCAGTTACTATGCAAGCTCCTGAAAATGGCTAAGGTCAATGAGATTCCGGCACCCAAGAGTTGGAGTGGAAATTCAAGCATTGTCATGTTTAAACTTCGCGCATTTCATCTTGCGTCGTCACCTCGACCGAAGTAAGCTGATACTGGGGCGAGGATCCTAGCTACCTTATCAATACTAGACCCAACGCATTGTTGTAAGTCGCCCAACTTTATCTTCAGTTTTTATATCTATATCTTGTTGATATATTATTTATATCCGTTCAGATTGGGACATGGCTTCTTACAAAAGAAGCATGTGCTACCTTTGCATCTTTAATCAAATACTATCCAGGGGGGTGCTCCTTCGTATTTCATTGAATCGGCTGGTTACCGTCTCATATCTATTTTGATGGCCCTCAAACATCAAGTCGGCGCTCATGCTGCCCACAAAGCTTTGCAAGACATCGCATCTCTGTGCTATTTAGCTCCAACGAAAATCAAGAATAATGCTAAACACGATACCTCAGAGTGTACGCATGCCACCAGCATTAACTGCAACGAATCACCTCCCTATAATGAGAATTCCAGCGAAGGCATGTATCCTTTGAAATGGATTGAAACGGTATTAAGAGAAATCTCGATGACAGAAACCGTACGAGACTCTACTTTGAGAAGGTCAACCGGTTTTGCACTCGGAATACTCGCGCTACTAAGAAATGCACCTCACCACTTGGTTTCATGTGCCGATAATTACCTTGATGAATCGCTGTTGGAAAAGATCTTTTATTTTTCATCGTGGACGCATTGGCAACTTGCTTGCCCTCCGGCTTGTGCAGCTATCGCATTAGATATATGGTTTTCTTATTGTAAACGCTCGTCATTGGTTAGGGGCCATTGCTACCATGCTTTCTTTTATCAACATATCTGGAGGATTTCTTGTGTCGGGAAAAATGTTAGACTTATTCAAACGCCCAAATGACCCGAAAGATTTCTTTGAGCTTTATTCCATTCCGGTAGGGTTGGTTCTGGCAGCTTCCGCTTATACTCACTTCGGAATTCTAGCAAACTTGTCAGGTGTTGTCGCGTGAGTTTTTACCTGAATTATATTGACTGTTTTTATGATTTATTGTAATTTAAGAAAAATCTTTTTCTTTTCGTAGGATCGCATCAGCCGTGTGTTGCATCGCAGCGATCGCAGGCCTTGCAAACCAGCAAACAGCTCGAACTGGTAATATAATAGGAATTGCAGGTGTGACTTTTGGGTAAGCTTCAACTTTGGCTGATATGTAGATTATAGATTCTACCAGTATGATCCCTTTTCAGCAAGTCGGAATCCTTGCAGGCTTAGGCTCGCTGATTGGTTTGTTTCTTGCACAAAAAGTAGGCCCAACAGAGCTTTCCTCAAACTGTTGCAGCGTTTCATTCGTTAGTAGGTATTGCGGCTATGCTTGGAGCCATCGGGGAATACTTGAGTAACCCCTATGACGTCGACATTGGTACTTTGACTGCGATTCACTTGGCAACTTTTGTAGGTGGTATTACTGCGACAGGCTCGATGGTAGCCTTTGGAAAACTTTCAAATTTTCTTTCGGTATGTTGCTTCACATTATCCCCAAAATGTACATGTTTTGTTCCACTTCTCTAATTTTTCTGTAGCCCAAAGCTCTGTCATTACCAGGCAGAGATCAGCTGAACTTATAGGCATGGTTGGAATCTGTGCTATAGGAATGGTATTATTTTTAAATCCCTCACTTGCGAACAATATCGATATCAGCTCAGATATAGTTAGAGTTACGAGTCTGGGTGTGGCTGTCATGATATCCTCGGTTTTGGGTTTACATTTAACTGCATCAATAGGTGGAGCCGACATGCCGGTGGTCATCACTGTACTCAACTCATATTCGGGATGGGCTCTTTGTGCTGAAGCATTCATGTTAAAAAACCTCTTGCTGGCTCAAGTAGGAGCTCTCATCGGATTTTCAGGTGCGATTTTAACGTGGATCATGTGTCAATAAGCCATGGGAAGAAACATAATAAATGTCATTTTTGGAGGAGCAAGGACAAAAGTCCCCACAGCAGCTTCCTCTGTTCAAACTGAAGTTCAAGGTGAAGTTCGTATATCCACAGTCGACAATGTTGTGGAAACCTTGTCAGAAGCCAATAATATAATAATAGTGCCAGGATATGGACTAGCCGTCGCCCAAGCTCAGTTTGCAGTCGCTGATATCGCCAAGAAGTTAAAATCCATGGGAAAAAATATACGCTTCGGGTAAGTTATGGCTGATTCAAGTCCGGCATGTTTACGTTTCCTTTTAGATGTAACGATTTATTTTTTCTATTCATCTTAATAGTATTCATCCTATTGCAGGACGAATGCCAGGGCAACTGAATGTCCTCTTGGCTGAAGCTGGTGTTCCATACGATATGGTATTTGAAATGGAGGAAATTAATGATGACTTTGCCGAAACAGATGTGACTTTGGTAATAGGAGCTAGTGATACAGTCAGCAGGTAAAGCTTTTAATTATTGTTTCATGGATCCTTTCTTTTGAAAAGAGCCTTTGTTCTGATTCGTTTTTTTTTTAAAATTTATATTTACGTACTTTAATTACAGTGCTGCAGAAGATGATCCTAACTGTAGTATCTATGGAATGCCAATGCTTCGTGTATGGAAGAGCAAAGAAGTATTTGTGCTGAAAAGAACCATCGGAAACACTGGTAATGCGGGGATGGAAAATCCCATTCTATTCAAAGAAAGTACCAACGTGTTGCTAGGAGATGCCCACGATACATGTGAAGCTATTCGGACACATTTAAATGATATGATGGGACGATGATGAAGGCGCCGTCAAGGTGACTATACACCCGAAAATGAAAAAAATACTTGCGTATTTCTTTCGATTACAATCCATGGAAATATATTGATGTCAAGGTCTTTATAAAATAAGAACCTCGCGGTATTGAGAGAAAATCAAGTGTAGTAAATTAGTCTCTACGTGGTGAAGTATTCAGGTAGTAGGATAGACTTATTAATATATTCATAGTTGATGCGTAAGTAAAATCATAACAGTAATAATGAATGGTCTTAATTTATGAATAGTCTAACTATGAGTGTGAGAAGGAGTAAGTACTATGGTTAGATCGCAACTGCCATGCGCATATGAGTTCGATAACTTCATTGTTGAATCCTCATACAAGAAATTATCTTTCACTTTTAACTTTTGAAACACCGAAATAGAACGAAACTTAACAAAATATTTGTCATCATACAAATCATTTTTTTACACGTGTCGATCGAAGATACTCTTTACAAAGCTGAGAATCCAAGACATGAAGAGTAATAGTACCCTTTTCCTCTATCTGGATATGCGTGAAAAAATCAGTTTTTGACGAAACACTGGAGTGATCCTTCTACTCCTTTCAACCAATAAGATAAGATTTCAGTCATTCGTTTGGATTTTTCTTTTGCAATGGTACTCAAGTGTAGCTGTGTTGTCTCAAAAAACCAATTCTCTCACAGCACCTTTTTGAATTCCACTTTCATTGATATCAGGATATGTAATGGATGCAGGAGCGTCCAATGTGGACTAGCCATGGAGACCGAAGAGAGAGAGAGCATTCGTTTCTTCCTCCATCGCTCTCTCGTGTTTTAGAAAGAAGGCAACTGCTCTCTCAAATCAAAATCCAACGAAGTGCAACAGTTGTCAATGGTTCCAGATAGATT
>Ga0172372_10011020_pt1 | contig 11528 bp, 7 predicted proteins | sample LakKiv5m_2_FD_114544 | JGI IMG/M metagenome (GOLD analysis project Ga0172372, IMG submission 114544) | Freshwater microbial communities from Kabuno Bay, South-Kivu, Congo - kab_092012_9.5m | ecosystem: Environmental > Aquatic > Freshwater > Lake | place: Democratic Republic of the Congo... | reverse complement strand
CGGCGTGGCACTCGGCGTGGCACTCGGCGTGGCACTCGGCGTGGCACTCGGCGTGGCACTCGGCGTGGCACTCGGCGTGGCACTCGGCGTGGCACTCGGCGTGGACTGTCGATCGCATCCTACGGGAAGGGTCGCTATCGCAAGGAGCATCAACAAGGCGCAGGGATTTCCTCTTCCGAAGCCGAACCACTTTCTCATGGCGGATAAACAACGGGCTGCGGATTTCTTTCTCCGATTCTGTTTTGTAAAAAAACTTTTCTGTCTGCGGATGAGGATATGTTTTGTCTTTTGCATGGTAGGATGTTGAGGGCGGTTTGCGTGGCCGGGTTCAGCGGTTTTGGGTTGTGTTCAGGCTGGAACTGACCACTTCCGCGCTCATGTCAAAATTCAGTTGCAGCCGACTTTTTCCGTAGAGAGGGGACGCGGGGAGAAGCCCGCCCCATGCGGAAGGCCCGAAGGGTGATGATATTGCATCCACATCGCGCAAGGCCCATGTCCGCATGAGTCCGGCGGAAGCGATCGCGTGGAGCCTCATTGGGGGGATTGATTTGCCGTCTCCCCATGGTTGGAAAATCGTGCCGTCTGGCAGTTTGACATCTCTATTAATAATGTAGCTCGGGAACTTGCCGTTGTTCGGGTCCGGATTCATTCTCCACCAAGCCGGCCCAGCCATGGCTTTGATCGGCTGCCAACCCCACCCGACTGGAGTGACGCCTAGATAGGGGTAGATGTAACTGCCCAGAAAAGCCGTATCGTTCGGTCGGAATCGCGGCCACTGGCCGTAGAGGAAACCAAGGCCTCCCGGCAGTGACTGGTTGTTGTCTGTGGCATACAGGCTCGTGGCCACGCCGATTTGTTTCAGGCTGGAAAGCCCGCCGACGAGATCCGCCTTGCTCCGCGCGCCCGCGAGCGCCGGCAGCGCGAACGCGACCAACACCGCCAAGATGGCAATAACAACAAGCAACTCGACCAAGGTAACAGCAGGGGGTGGTTTTCGGGGTGGGAGCATCCGACTACTAAACCCGCAAAATCCGCTTGCAACAAGGGTAAATTTAGTTTCTCAATTGAACGATGTCCCACGCTCCCCATCTCCGAATCACCCAGAAGGAAGTTGCCAAGGAGGCAGGGGTCTCCCATTCGACCGTTTCGCTCGCCCTACGAGGTCACAGCGGCATTCCCTCCTCCACACGCCGGCGCATCGAGGCGATTGCACGGCGTCTTGGTTACACTCCTGACCCGATGCTCAAGGCGCTTTCATCTTATCGACGACTGCAGAAGCCCGCTGCTTTTCAAGCGAACCTGGGTTGGCTTAACGCCTATCCGCAAGCCCCCGAGAAGTTTGACCACGAGGATTTCCGGTCGTATTTTCTGTCCGCCAAAGCCAGGGCCGCAGAGTTGGGTTTCGGGCTTGATGTTTTCAATCTGGTCGAATACGAAGCCAAGCAGGGGTTTCTTGAGCGTGTGCTCAAGGCCCGCAACATCCGAGGCCTCATTGTAGGGCCGCTTCAAAATCCTTTCGCGCACATCAATCTCGACTGGTCGCTCTATTCGGCCGTGCGGCTCGGCTACAGCATGCGCGACACCGTGCTCCACACGGTCATGAACTCCCAATATCGCAGCGCCTACACGGCGGTGGAAAATCTCGTGCGCTTGGGCTACCGGCGCATCGGCTACATCGGGTTTAATGATTTCAGGTGCGGAGGGCATTTTCTGGGGGGCTACTTGAGCGCCTGCGAGCAGTCTGGAACCGAGCCGGTGCCGACCCTGAAAATGGATGCTGATGCCCCCGGGTATTCTGGGAATGCGGGATGGCAGGGTGTGCGGCGCTGGTTGAAATCCGTGAAGCCGGATGCCGTTTTGGCTCCGGATTATTTGATTCCCGTCTTTGAGACTTGGGGATACTCCGTGCCTGGAGTCCTCGGGGTTGCCAGCCTTGCAGTCAACGGAACCACACAGGCAATCAGCGGGATCAATCAGAATGCCAGTGGCGTAGGCCAAGCCGCTGTCGATCTCCTCGTCTCGCTGCTGGAGAAGGGGGAAACCGGCATTCCCGCAAGTCCGATGCATCTGTTGGTGGATGGCTGGTGGAACCCCGGTCGAACCACAAGGGAGATTTCCAAAGGCGTGGCGGGAAAGAGACCGGTGGGCCTTATTCAAATGATAAAATAAAATCAAGGTTGTTGGGAATTTGTGCTTAGGGCATTTCTGCAGGCTATGAAATGTTCTTTCCCCACCCGCCTCGCCACTCTTCCGTTGGCTCTCTGTCTGTCCGGAAGCCATCTTCTCCAAGCCGCAATCCTCCCGATCTACGTTGAAGCTCCATCAAGTGCGCCGAACATTCCGCCTTCGGAAATCCAACGGGGAACAAACCGGAATGCGGCCGGAAACTCGATCGACTTCAACAGCCAATATTATCTGAAGGATGGCGCCCCCTGGCTTCCTGTGATGGGCGAGGTTCATTACAGCCGTGTTCCGCGGGAATCGTGGGATGACATCCTTGACAAGATCAAAGCGTCCGGAATCGACATTGTGGCCACTTATGTGTTCTGGATTCACCATGAAGAGTCCGAGGGGGACTGGGATTGGAGCGGAAACAAGGATCTCGGCGCGTTTCTGGACCTGTGCAAAAAAAAGGGTCTCTTGGTGTGGCTGCGCGTCGGACCATGGTGCCACGGCGAGGTTCGCAACGGAGGATTCCCCGACTGGCTTTACAAAAAAGGGGCAAAGCTCAGGACCAACGATCCAAAATTTCTGGAAATCTGCAAAAAGCATTTCACCCAAGTGGCCGAGCAAATGAATGGACGATATTTCAAGGACGGCGGACCGATCATCGGAATCCAACTTGAAAACGAATTCGGTTGGAATTCCGCCCCGGCGGCTGAGTATATGTATGCTCTCAAGAAAATGGCGGTGGAACTGGGAATGGATGTCCCGATCTACAGTCAATTCTCGCCCGAATATCCACCCGACCAAACGGATTTCATTACAATGATGGGTGGCTATTGCGATGCACCCTGGGGGAAGGGGACCCAGCGACAGATTCGTGAATTCCCCTACCATTTTGGCGGCGTTGTCTATGACCCCGAGGTGGGCTCCGACCTGTTCGGGGAGCGGAAAGAGACTGTTGGCAAAAAGTCTTTCCCGAGTGGAATGGCCGAATTTGGCGGGGGCTTCCAAGTGTGTTACCAGCGCCGCCCGTGTCTTTTCCCGGGGGACATCGCGGCAGCGGCCTATGTGAAAGTCGGCAGCGGTGCGAATCTCTTGGGTTACTACATGTTTCATGGAGGCACCAACCCGCTTGGCAAGTTTTCCACACTGCAGGAATCCCGCGCGACGAAGTATCCCAACGATTATCCGCTCCTCTCTTACGACTTCCAGGCTCCGATCGGGGAGTGGGGGCAGGCGAATGGGGATCTCGCGGATTTGCGCTTGCTCCACTTGGCGCTCAAGGATTTCGGAGGGCGTATTGCGCGGATGAAGCCTTATGTGACTAAAAAAAACACTTTGAAGGGGCTAAGACACGCCGTGCGCGTGGCGGGTGATGAAGGATGTGTGTTTTTCAACAACCACGCCCGCTACCTGCCCTCGACGGAGATTGCGGATGTGGCCTTTGAACTCAAGTCCAAGAATGGCGAGAGTGTCGTCTGGCCCGGCAAGCCCGTCACGATCCAACCGGATGTCTATGGTTTTTTCCCGTTTGGATGGAAGTTGGACGGGGTGCGCTTGAATTGGGCCACGGCGCAGCCCGTCTGTGTCCTCGAGAACGGTGGCCGGAAAACATGGGTGTTCAAGGAAATCCCTGGCATCCCGCCGGAATTTGATTTTGCGTCCGATTCCCTGAAGGAGAAAAAAGTCGACGGGAATCTCACGGAAATCACGACTCCCGACGGCAAACAAATACGGGTTCTGACACTGACGCATGCGGAAGCGCTCGAGGTGCACAAAATCCGCTGGAACAACGGGGATTACCTTGTGCTTTCGAATGCCATGGTCACGCACCAGGACAACCAGATTCGATTCCAGTTGTGGAACGGCCGCGAGTTGCATTGGAAAAGCCACCCGGCGCTGCCTGTGACCGAAGCTGCCCGTTTGAAGACCTCCGGCCATTTCGCAGAGGGTAGCCATGTTTTTCCCGTGAGCGGGGTGGAGGTGCGCGCAACAAATCCTGTAAGTGCCGGGCCGATGCCGGATGATGTTGCAGCCAAGCCGCAAACAGGCCCCCTCTATGGTGCCGCCTACAGCCCCGTGGCCGGCTCGACGACATGGGACTTGAGCGTATCCCGGACAAACGACAGTGCATGGGATTATCTCGTTGAAGTGGATTTCAACGGAGACACGATGGCACTCTATCGGGACGGGAAAATCGCTGCCGATGATTTCCAACGCGGGTTGCCGATGCGGTTTCTCTTGAATCGCGTCCTTGGAAAGGATACCGGGGCGGCCCGGGCACAACTTCAGATTGTGCCTTTCACCAATGCGAGAGATGTCTACTTGGAAAAGCCCGAGCTGAAGACGGACGGCCTTGTCGCCGCCATCAAATCCATCAAGGTGAATCCTGTCTATGAAATCGCTTTCACACTCAGTGCTGTTTCTAATCCGAATGAATAAACATCGGCGTTTTTGAAACAGTCTCTCCATCTCATAGAAGAATTTCAAATGAAGCATCCCATAAAAAGCCGCACCTTGGCAGCGCTCACCTTCATCATCCTCTTGACCGGAAATTTGAACACCCAAGCCCAGCCGACCGAAACCAAGGAACAGCGCGACGCCCGCATGGGTTGGTGGCGCGACGCAAGGTTTGGGATGTTTGTGCACTGGGGGCTATACTCGGGCTTGGCAGGAAATTGGAACGGCAAACCCGTTGGCAAGAGTGGCGGCATGGAATGGATTCAGCAGCTTGTCAAGGCCGACACCGAGACCTACGCCGCCGCCGCGTTGCCGAAATTTCAACCAAGGCCCGGCTTCGCGCGCGAATGGGCGAAGCTCGCGAAGCAAGCGGGCTGCCGTTATCTCGTTTTCACCACCAAGCATCACGAGGGGTTCGGACTCTATGCATCGAAATTCGGGGACTACAACGCCGGCGCAAAATTGAACCGCGACCTAGTGAAAGAAATTGTTGAGGCCTGCCGCGCGGAAGGATTGCGCGTGGGCTTTTACCACTCGCTGATTGACTGGCATCACGATCAATACGATTACACCCGTGCCAAAGGTTTGCCGTATCCGCTTGCGGGCCGGCCGTCGCCGAACGGTCCGCGCGACCATGCCAAATACATTGATTACCTCCACCAGCAAGTCGGCGAACTCATGTCGAACTACGGACCGGTGGATGTCATCTGGTGGGATTTCAGCGCGAAGGATTTTCAAGGGGATGAGGCGTGGCGCGCGACCGATCTGATCCGCGAAGTTCGCGCGAAGCAGCCGCAGATCGTTATGAACAACCGGCTGTTCTCCGCCGCCACTGTCACTCCCTCCGACGAGCACCAGAAGTTCACCACGGACCGGGGCGATTTCACGACGCCGGAGCAGCAAATACCGGCGACGGGAATGCCCGGTGTGGATTGGGAAACGTGCATGACGCTCAACACCACCTGGGGCTACAGCGAACACGATCACGCGTGGAAATCGGACCGCGCGCTCATTCGCAACTTGATTGATATTGCCAGCAAGGGCGGAAATTATCTGCTGAACATCGGCCCCAAGGGCGACGGCAGCCTCACGCCGGAAACGGTGCAGTCCTTCCAAGCCATCGGCGCGTGGATGAAGGTGAATGGCGAGGCGATCTACGGTTGCGGACCGACAGCGTTTGGAGGGGAAGTCGGCGCGTTCGATGCGGAGAAGAAGGACAAGCACGGCAAGCCACTCTTCATACCGGCCTGGGATTGGCGCTGCACGACCAAGCCCGGAAAACTCTACATCCATATTTTCCAGTGGCCGGAAAATGGGAAATTCGAAATCCCTGCGGTGAAGGGGAAAATCACCAACGCCTACCTGCTGGCCGACCCGCAACAAACGGCACTCAAAGCCACCCAATCCGACACAGGCGTCTCGATCTCCCTGCCGGAGAAAGCCCCCGATGCGATCGCCTCGGTCGTCTGTGTCGAAACCAAAGAATAAAACCATGAACCCGAAAAACCACACCATGAAAACCACCCCCACACTCGTCATCGCAGCGGTCCTGGCCGGAACCTTCAACATCCACGCCCAGCCCGCCGAAACCAAGGAACAGCGCGATGCCCGCCTCGCCTGGTGGCGCGAGGCGAAGTTCGGGATGTTTATTCATTGGGGCGTCTATTCTCAAGCGGGTGGTGAGTGGAAAGGCTCCACGAATCACGCCGAGTGGCTGCAGTTGACTGCCAAGATTCCCATCGCGGAATACACGGAACTGGCGCGGACATTCAACCCGGTCAAGTTCGACGCGGATGCGTGGGCCAAGGTCGCCAAAGAGGCCGGCATGAAGTATGTGGTCATTACTTCCAAGCATCACGACGGCTTCGCCATGTATGATTCGCCGAGCGATCCGTATAACATCGTCAAGGTAACCCCATTCAATCGTGATCCCCTCAAGGAACTGGCTGCGGCGTGCCGCAAAGAAGGCCTCCTGTTCTGCGTTTATTACTCGCTGGGCCGTGACTGGCACGATCCCGATGTGCCGACGGGCAGTCCAGGCAATCTTCAATTCCCGCCCGGCAGCCGAAGCAACCTGGTCGATTTTCCTGATGAGAGCACAAAGGTCTTCTCTCGGTATTACGAGCGCAAGGTCAAGCCGCAGGTGCGGGAATTGCTGACGCAACTCGGTCCGATCGGAATCCTCTGGTTTGATACGCCGGAGAAAATCAGCAAGGAGGAAAGCCGGGAACTGCTCGCAATGATTCGCCATTTGCAACCCGAATGCATCGTCAACAATCGCATCGGCAACGGTTTTGGCGACTATGGCACGCCCGAGCAGGAGATTCCATCCGCCAAGTCCACCAAGGCGTGGGAAACATGCATGACCTTGAATTGGCACTGGGGATACAACAAATCCGATCAGAATTGGAAAACCACCGAAGTATTGCTCCGCAACCTGATTGACATCGTGAGCAAAGGGGGCAACTACCTGCTCAACATCGGGCCGACCGGAGAGGGTATCATCCCCGCACCAAGCGTTGAGCGGCTCAAGGCCATCGGCGCATGGATGAAAGTCAACGGCGAAGCCATCTACGGCACCGGCCCCACGCCGTTCGGCGCCGAGGCAGGCAAAGACGATCCCGTGCTGCGACATGAAAAGGGCAATCCGAAAAAAATCATCCCTCCTGATTCGCCGGCTTACAAAGATGCCGAGCCACTCTTCAATCCGGCCTGGGTCTGGCGCTGCACGACCAAGCCTGGGAAACTCTTCATTCACCTCTTCGACTGGCCGGGGAATGGCCAATTTGAGTTGCCCCCGGTGAAGGAGAAAATCACGAAAGCCTACCTGATTGCCGATCCGCAAAGGACTGACCTGAAAACGACCCAATCCGAATCCGGAGTTTCCATCGCGCTGCCGGAGAAAGCCCCCGACCCCATCGCCTCGGTCGTTTGCCTTGAAACCGAGCCATGATGCGACATCTCCGTCGTTCCCAATTCCTAGGAAGCCGAATCCGGCCATGGAAAAAATCATGACAGAAGGAACCGGAACACCAGAGCGATCTAACAAATCTTGTCGTCCCAGAAACTTCCTTTGCTTCCAGTTCGTCCTTCAATCCATTGTTTCATTTTCTTAATTTTGTCTAACTCAATTTGGAAAATTCCTCATGGCGCAATAATCCCCCCATTCGGGGCGTTGCAACGAAAAGCGTTTTGATATTTTTTTTAGAGTGTTCCAATCGATAGCAATCCCTTCCATCCAAAACAAAGCAACGCTCGCAATGGCATTCCTTGCAGTGATCTCGTCCTTTGGTTGTCGAAAAAATACCGCCACTTCCTCGGTCCCCGTCGTTCCCGCACCCTCACGCGTGGGGCTGTGTCTCTGGCTGGATGCAAGCGACACCAGCACGCTTGAGGTTCAAAGCGGCGCCGTCACGCGATGGCGGGATAAATCAGGCGCTGGCAACGATGCGGTCGCGGTGGGGAACCCCATATTGTTGCCGGACAATTTTAATGGTCATTCCGCCATCCGTTTCTCGGGCCGGGAGAAATTCCATGTTGCCCCCTTGGCAAGTGAAGTTGGATGGATGACGGTTTTCGTCGTCTCTCGCCGCTTGGAAACCCAGGCAGGTGGTAATGGCTGGCAACGCCTTGTTTCCATTCGTTCAGGTGAGGCTGCAGATGAAAAGCCACCGAATCTCTGTCTTGCAGGTAATGAAAAATCCCCCGCCTATGCTGCCACGGTGAGGGTCGTATCCAAGGAGCATGTTGCCCCTGGCTTTGTGGGCATTGGCGCAGTGGCCGACTCGAACCCGCCGAGCCAGGCATTTCAGGGCGACATTGCGGAAGTGCTGGTTTACGATCGCTGGTTCGTGAGTGAAGCCGCCCTGCGTGAAGTGATGGACTATCTCGCCGCCAAGTGGGGTGCGTCAGTGGACCGTAAGGACTTGGGTTGGACCCGCAATGGGCCCCTTGGCTCCATGCCTCGACATGCAAGAGCCGATTTACCTCTGTCCGACCAGCAGAATCACGGCGGGTGGACCGGATTTGAGCCTTTCAGCGACGAGTTTGGTGGCACCGCTCTGGACGCGAACAAATGGGAACCGTTTCTTCGAATCTGGAAAGGACGCCAACCAGGACTGTTTCATAGTCCCAATGTCATGGTCGAGAACGGTTGTCTGGCTCTGACCATGCGCAAGGAAACCGTGCCGGAAATGAAGCAAGATCCGTCCTACCACACCTACACCTGTGCCGTTGTGGCAAGCACTCAATACACCCGATACGGATACTTTGAAATCCGGGCGAGGGCCATGGCTTCGGCCGGGTCGAGTTCCTTCTGGTTCTTCGGTAGCACCAAGGATTGGTGGATCGAGGTTGATGTCTTCGAATTGGGCGGCAAAGCCCCCGGGCACGAGCAAGCCTATAACATGAATGCGCATGTCTTTAAAGAAAACGGCAAGGCTGACCACTGGAACACCGGTGGCACTTGGCAGGCTCCCTGGCGCGTCGCTGACGACTTTCATGTGTATGGCTTCGAATGGTCGCCGCAACAGCTTTCCTACTATGTGGACGGCGTGCTGGTCCGGACGCTTACCAATACCAACTGGCACCAGCCAATGCGGATGGTTTTTGATTCCGAGACAATGCCGGATTGGTTCGGCTTGCCCAAGGACGAAGATCTGCCATCCACTTACCGTATTGATTATGTCCGTGCATGGAAACGGCCTGGTTGGGACGGAGTGGTTGGCGAGGAACAAGTGAAATCGAAAACGTGGACCCCTGAAAAGTAAATAAAACAAACATAAATAACAACATATGAAAAAAACTAGCATTTTGCTGATCGCCGCGCTGGCCGCACCCCTGGCCACAACATTTGCTGCCGATACGCCCGTGGACGCGGCGGGAACCAAGGCCGGAGTGGAGGGCTATGAAGCGCTTTATGGCGGAAACAAAGACAAAGTGACGGGCGGCGTGGAGTTGCCGGGCAAATGGATTCCTACAATCGCGCCGAATCCCCATCCGGACGCCCAGTGGTTTCGCCAGGCAGCACTCGGCTTGTTCATGCACTGGGGCATCGTCAGTGGCTCCCCGCGCGGGGAGGCCTGGGATCAACGCATCTATCTTAAGGAAGGCGAGGACAACAGCAAAGCGCTGGAAAACAGAATCTCGCCGGAAAAAATGTTTGCCCGTGCCAATGATTTCAACCCGGCCAACTACCATCCCGGCCACTGGATGAAGGCCGCGAGAGCGGCAGGCTTTCGCTACGCGGTGCTGACCACCCGCCATCACGACGCCTATTTTCTTGGAGACAGCCAGTTCGGCGAATGGCACGCCGGCCACTACCTCAAGAAAGACCTGATCGCGCCCTACGTGGATGCCTGTCGCAGCAATGACATCAAGGTGGGTTTCTATTTTTCCGGACCGGACTGGTATCACGGGCATGAGTATCAGAGCTACAACTTCCCCGATGCCAAGAAGCCTCCCTTCTACAATTGGAAGCATGAAAAGGTGGATTCCATTCCGCAGATGCCAGAGGCGGTGAGGAAGGAAACCCAAGCCATCACAATGGGTCAAATCCGAGAGCTTCTGACGAAATACGGGAAAATCGACTTGTTCTGGCCCGATGGAGGCATGGGCGCGTTCACGGTTGAGGAAGCGAGGGAGCTGCAACCGGGAATCATTGTCGGGCGCATGTTCGAGTATGCCACGCCGGAAGGTTGGGAAATGATGAAAATGGAATACATCAAAGAGGCCAACCGTCGTGGTTATCCCTGGGAGGCCTGCACCATCGGCCACGACGGTTCTTGGCACTGGAGCGAAAAGGCGGAGCAGAACGGCACCGGCGCAGCCAGTTTGATTCAGCAACTGGCCCAAGTGCGGGCGCGTGGCGGCAATTTGCTCATCAACATCGCGCCCCGCCCCGACGGCGAAATGCCGCACTGGTTCTATCCGCTGTGCGAGGAACTCGCGGGCTGGATGCAGACGGGTGCGGAGGCGATCTACGACATCGACGTCTCGGGGCCGTTTCCCTATCCCGACCAGTGCGCGCAGCCAATCACCACCAGCTCCAATGCCTGGTATGTGTTTCCGAGCGTGAAGCCAGAGACCTTCTCGCAAGGTATCGTGATCAGGGAAGTGGAGAAACCCGCCAGCGCCACCCTGCTGCGCACCGGCTCTGCCGTGCCGTTTGACTACGCCAACCGGACCGTCACGCTGCACATCCCCTCCGACCAGCGCACCAGCTTACCGGATGTCGTGAAATTGCAATGGAACAAGTAGAGAACCTCCATGAGACCCCTGCTGTGGAACTCGCGAAGTGCCACAAGCAAGCGTGTGACCGTTGAGTTTAAAGGGGTCAGGAATTAATTATTGACATATTTGTATTTCAAAAAATGAAACTCAAAGGGGTTAGCAAAAAGCTTCAAATAAGCCGAAAGAGTTAGCAAATAGGGTGGCGAGGACAGAAATAATGTCAATATATTATTCCTGACACCTTTTACCCCGAATTTTTTCTTCGCCAAATTTAAAACCTGTTTCTTTTGGTGTGATGGATTTTTCCCCAAAAGTTTTTGAAAAAAGCAGAGTCCCTATCGAGGACCTTGCACCTGCCCGGTCCAGGGTTTCCAGACCGGGCTCAGTTTTTTTGATGTTGTCCGAAACACCTGACTTGCGGAGATGCCGGCGTCAGGCGAGCGGGTCGACTGTGACCCATTTGCGTTCGGCCCAGCTTTTGAGGCCGAGTTCGGCGAATTGGACGCCTTTGGCGCCGCGCAGGAGGTCCCACGGGAAGGGTTCGTTGAGGACGAGGTGGCGCAGGAAGAGTTCCCACTGGATTTTGAAGGCGTTGTCGTAGGTCTCCTGATCGGGGACTTTGGACCAGCCTTCAAAGAAGTTGATGGGCTGCGGAATGTCGGGGTTCCAGG
>Ga0172372_10011015_pt1 | contig 11532 bp, 10 predicted proteins | sample LakKiv5m_2_FD_114544 | JGI IMG/M metagenome (GOLD analysis project Ga0172372, IMG submission 114544) | Freshwater microbial communities from Kabuno Bay, South-Kivu, Congo - kab_092012_9.5m | ecosystem: Environmental > Aquatic > Freshwater > Lake | place: Democratic Republic of the Congo... | reverse complement strand
TTTGCGAGTTGCCTCGTGGCGTTGAAATGCGCTGAGTACCGCACGCAGTGATGCCGTGATGGTGTTCGGGTCGATGCCCACGCCCCAACGGTTGTGGCCGCTGTCGTCGCCGGTCTCTACGTAAGCGACTGCAGTGGCTTGTGATCCCTGGCCAAGCGCGTGCTCGGTGTAGTCCTTCACATCGAGGTGACCACTGAACTGCCCACGAATGGCGTGAACGAATGCATCGATTGGACCGTTGCCTTTGCCCATGAACGTTTGTCGGGTGCCGTTGATGTCGATTTGGGCTGTTATCTCGGTATGTCCGGTTACTGACTCGCTCTTCAGTTCGTGGCTAACCAAGTTGTACGCAGGAAATTCAGGGAGGTATTCATGCTTGAATGCGTCCCACAACATCATCGGACTGATTTCGGTTCCCGAATCTTCAGTGATGTGCTGAATGTTTTGCGAGAACTCAATTTGTAAACGTCGAGGAAGATCAAAACCATGCTCTGCCTTCATGATGTACGCAACACCGCCCTTGCCCGACTGGCTGTTTACACGAACAACCGATTCGTATGAACGGCCAACATGCTTTGGATCAAGCGGCAAGTAAGGAACACCCCATTGGTCGTAGCTGTCGGAAAGAGCCTCGAAGCCTTTCTTGATTGCGTCCTGGTGACTGCCAGAAAATGCGGTGTACACCAAGTCGCCAACGTATGGCTGGCGCTCGGGAACAGGCAGGCGATTGCAATATTCAGCATCGCGGCGCAGTGCATCGATGTCGGTGATATCGAGTTCTGGGTCGACGCCATTCACGAACAAGTTCATGGCCAACGTAATAAGGTCGACGTTTCCGGTGCGCTCGCCGTTGCCGAACAATGTTCCCTCAACGCGATCTGCGCCAGCCATAACGCCAAACTCTGCTGCAGCAACTGCGCATCCGCGGTCGTTGTGTGGGTGCAACGAAATGATGACTGTGTCGCGCTTGGCAATGGTGCGAATGAACCATTCAATAACGTCGCCGTACACGTTTGGTGTGTAGCACTCAACTGTTGCTGGCAAATTCAAAATCAGTTTCTTTGCGCTAGTTGGTTGAATGACCGACATCACTGCTTCACAGATTTCAATGGCAAACTCTGGCTCTGTCAGCGTGAAACTTTCTGGCGAATACTCGTAGCGAACATCGGTGCCAGGCAGCAGATGTTCCAAGTCTTTGCACAACGTTGCAGCCTTCACCGCAATGTCGATGACACCTTGCTTGTCGAGACCGAATACCACCCGGCGCTGTAGTGGATTAGTGGAGTTGTAAAAGTGCACGATGGCGCGCTTCACACCCTTCAAACATTCATACGTGCGCTTCAATAAATCTTCGCGGCACTGCACCAATACTTGAATAGTGACATCGTCGGGAATGAGATCTTGTTCAATCAGCAAGCGAACGAAATCGAAATCGGGCTGCGAAGCAGAAGGGAATCCAACTTCAATTTCTTTGAAGCCCATTTTTACGAGTGTGTTGAACATGCGCAGTTTGCGCTCGGGATCCATTGGGTCGATGAGCGCTTGATTGCCGTCGCGAAGGTCGACTGAGCACCACAACGGTGCCTTCGTGGTGACGTTGTTCGGCCAGGTGCGGTCCTTCAGCACCACCGGTATAAACGGTGTGTACTTTTCGAATGGCATCTTTTTTGGGGTTACGGGCTTTGGGGCCATGTTGCGTTTCTTTCTCGGTAATGAAAAAACCCTCTGACCTTTCGGTTCAGAGGGTTTCGGCGACAGCGAATATGGGGCTGGCGCCGTTATGTAAGTAGAAGGTCCAAAACTTGCGCTTGCATGATGAAACCAGCCTAGCGGTGGTTTTAGCGAGGTGTCGGACTGAGGAAGTTGGCGAACTGCCAAGGATCCGTGAGGTCCAACAAACTGTCGTCATTACCGAATCCTGGGAACGGATCGAAGCGTTCGGACAGCGGGGTCCAGTCGGCTGCTGCCGAGTGAATTTCGCCGATGTATGGACGAGTCCACTCCAAAAGCTCGCGCCATGGAAGGTCGTCGGGCACGCACACGCCAGCAGATGGGTAGGTGAGTAGCCAGCGAACTGCCGCAACGACTGAACCACCAACCTGCAGCGTGGTTGCACTTTGGCCAGGAAGAATGCTGCGCGCTTGGTCGATGTCGAGCAACGAGCCCGTCCACCATGACTTGTAGTCGTGACCCATGAGCAATACGCCAAGTTCGTCGCGACCGCTGATGATCTCGTTATTCAAGATGCGCTCGCGGTCTTGCATCTTCCAATTGCGCATACGCAATTCCAGCACGCTGTCAATTGCAACATCGGATGGGTGATAGGCGTAGTGCACGGTTGGTCGGTATGCGTCGGTGCCGTCTGCGTTTTTTACCGTGAGGTGTTTGCACATGGTGTAGGACTCGCCGTGGCGAATCACCATGCCGAGGTTTTGACCGCTTGGCACCCAACTTCGTACCCACGTTTCCATTCCTGGTTGCGCAATGCAGATTTGATTGCGGGGGCCATCGTCATGATGCTCGTGCGCATTTTTTGGCATCCACTTTTCGTGCGTGCCCCAACCAAGTTCTGCTGGTGCAATTCCTTCTTCGTAAAAACCTTCAACCGACCAGGTATTGCAAAACTCGTTTACTTCTTTTGGCTTGTTGGTGATTTGCGTATCACGTTCGGCAATGTGGATGACCTTGGTGCCGGTGAGTTGTGCGAGCACATTGAACTGCTCGGCTTCCAGTGCTGTCTGCAATTTTGCTGAGCGGCTTCCTGCCTTGCCGTCTTTCAGCAATGCAGTAGTGATGTCGACAAGAGCTTGTTTCACCAGATGGCTCACCATTCCAGGGTTTGCACCGTGTTCAACCACTGCCGATGGACCGTTATTCGAACCCCAGCGCTCGATCATTTTGCGCATTTCCTGGTGACGCACATAGAGCGTGCGGTCTTGAGGGGTGGTGGTCTGCATGTCTTGGTATGGGTCCCACAACTCCACTGAAGTGTTGAGGTAGCGAACGCCATGATCGCGACACCATTCAATAATGGTTGGGCCATCAATGTTCCATGCAAGGTCAAGCAGAATGTCGCCGTTACCTACGCGTGCACTGAGGAACGAATCGAGATTGTCGCGCGTAACGCGATCTTGTTCGTATCCAACACCCATTGCCAACGCGTCGGCAACACGATGACGGTTGTCGCGGAAATCAACAATGTTGATGGTTTTTGGGTCAAACTTGAGATCGCGAATCATCAATGGAATCGCACATTGCGCAACAGATCCACAGCCAAGCACCAAGGTGCGTTTTGGATGTTGGAATGTTACGGAAGCTGGTGCGTTCACTTCGACGCAGACGGCGACATCTGGTCGCCTGCATCGATTGCGCTCAACATTGTTTCGAGCGTTGCTTCAAAGACAGTGTCTGAAGGAATGAGCAACTGCTGCCAGTCGTATGCAATTCCTTTACGACCCGTGAAGGTTGGCTCGATACTGGTATGGCGATTCTCCAGGAATGATTCCTCGGACTTGAAATTGTCGATTGGCATGAGCACCTCCTTAGGGTCGTTAAATACAGAATTTTGACTTTATAAGTTTTTGACGCCTCTGCACACTATTTCTGACTATCTCTTTGGCGCTCGGAGATGGTTGGTAGCGTGACAGCACTCGTGACGACGCCTCAACCTGACTCCAAACCGGCAACCACGGTGACCACACCTACTGGGTTCGCCGACCTGGGAGTGCCTGCCAACATCGACACAGGGCTTGCAGCAGCGGGCTTTGCTGGTCCGTTCGCCATTCAAACCGAAGCGATTCCTGTCGCGCTTGCTGGCCACGATGTGTGTGGTCGTGCTCGCACTGGCTCGGGCAAGACACTGGCATTTGGTGTGCCAATGATGTCAAAAATTTCTGTGCCAGCAGCCCCGGGGAAGCCTCATGGCCTGGTGCTGGTGCCAACTCGCGAGCTTGCGCTGCAGGTTTCTGAAGTGCTCGGACCAATTGGCAAGCAGTGCGGCATTCGCGTGCTTGCTGTTTATGGTGGCGCCGACAGACACAAGCAAGTAGTCGACATTGAACAAGGTGTGGAAATCATCGTTGCAACTCCATTGCGACTGATCGACCTCATGAAGTCAAACGAGTGCGACCTCAGTGCAATTCAAGTTGTGGCGATTGACGAAGCTGACCGCATGGCAGATGAAGGTTTCATGCCGCAAGTGGAATGGATTATGCGCCACGTCACCGGCGAGCATCAAACCATGTTGTTCTCGGCAACGCTTGATGGCCAAGTTGGCAACTTAGTGAAGCGTTACATGAAAGATCCGAAAGAAGTGTCGATTGATTCACCAACCGACACGGTTGGAACCATGCGCCATTTGTTTTTAGCAATTCATCACATGGATAAAGATCGCGTGATTGCAAATATTGCTGCCGCTCATGGTCAAACCGTGGTGTTTTGCGACACGAAGCGCGTGTGCGACAAAGTTGCCGAAGCGCTGCAGAAGCTTGGCGCAAAGGCATCGGCGCTGCATGGTGACATGCCGCAGAACGCACGTGAAAAAGCGTTAAGCAAGTTTGAAAAGAACGAATTGAAAATTCTTGTGGCAACCGATGTTGCGGCCCGCGGAATTGACATTGACGATGTTGCAGTGGTTATTCACTACGTGCCACCTCTAGATGTGAAGACGTACTTGCATCGATCTGGTCGCACCGCGCGCGCCGGACGTGACGGTTGGGCAGTAACGCTCGCCGAATACAACCAGCACACCACGTGTCGCATTATTCAACGAGGTCTGCGACTTGAACCGCAAGCTCCGATTGAAGTGTTTTCAAACGATGCGCGCCTGCGCGATCTGTTTACTTTTCTCTCAGATTAATTAGGAAATTCTCTTCCAATTGTGGCTATTGATATCCACATAAACGGCATGACGGGAATTGATATATTCATCGATGTGGGCCAATCGGACAAAAGACAAGTTGAATTAGTGCCTCGCTTTGTTGAAAATTACGAATCCGCTCGTTTGACCTGGCTAAATAGGATCCGAGCGGAATCAGTTTGGACCACCAATTCAATGACGGCCAAGGACGCAATTCTCAAAGATCGAATTGAAAATAATTCGTGACGGGACTGGTGCTCGACGCATCAGGTGCAATTGAAATTGTTTGTGAAACCGAATTAGGTGAGAACCTATTCAATGTTTTGAGCCGCTTTAGTCCGTGGTGGGTTCCAGATCATTTTCATATTGAAGCAGCTGCCGGTCTTCGAAATTTGTATGTGAGGAATCTGCTCACGTCTGATGTCGCATCTACTGCACTACATCGAGTGCTGGAGATGCCACTGTTCGTTGAGAGGTCGTTACCCAATATTCCGCATGCGTGGAACCTCAAGGACAATCTCACAATTCAAGATTCGCTTTATGTGCTCCTTGCCAGAAAACTTGGTCTGCCTTTACTGACGAGTGATCAGCGGCTGATTCGGTCGCCACATCTTGGCGTAGTGGTACTTCAAAGCGACGACTTTTAACGCTGGTTTAGCCAGGCGGGGCGGGACGTCTCGAAACTCGAGATTGCATCGCTCTTTGTCATGGTGATGCCAACATCATCAAGGCCGCGGATGAAGCGGTCTTGCGTAGAAGCGTCCATGTCAAACTTCTCGGTGATTCCGGCGCTTGGAATTTCAACAGTCAAGCGCTGAATGTCGATCGTGATTTCAGCAGTTGGATCGGATTCGAGGACAGTCCAAATGCGGTTGACCGTTGGCTCCGACAACACAACAGGAACAAGTCCGTTCTTGGTGCAGTTGTTGCGGAAGATGTCGGAAAAACTTGGTGCAATGACCGCGTTGAATCCGCCTTGCAAAATTGCCCACACTGCGTGCTCACGTGATGAACCAACACCAAAACTTGGGCCAGCAACTAACACGGATGCCCCTGCATAGCGTTCGTCGTTCAGAACGAAGTTGCGATCATCGCGCCAAGTGGAAAACAATCCCTTTTCAAAACCGGTGCGTTCAACACGCTTCAACCATTCTGCTGGAATGATCTGGTCGGTATCCACGTCGGAACGCTTCAGTGGAACGCCGCGTCCAGTAATGATGCTGACAGCCTTCATGCCAAGTCTCCTGGAGTAGCGAAGTGGCCAGCAACAGCGGTTGCTGCGGCAACTTCTGGCGAAACGAGGTGAGTGCGGCCACCGCGGCCCTGACGGCCTTCAAAGTTGCGGTTGCTGGTGCTCGCTGCGCGCTCACCAGGTGCAAGTTTGTCTGGGTTCATTGCCAAACACATGGAGCAACCAGGCTCACGCCAGTCGATTCCTGCAGCAATGAAAATCTTGTCGAGGCCTTCGGCTTCGGCTTGTTTTTTCACTTGGTGACTTCCCGGCACCACCATGACGCGCTTCACCGAAACGGTGCGACCCTTCACCACGGCTGCTGCAGCACGTAAGTCTTCAATGCGACTGTTGGTGCATGAACCGATAAACACGGTGTCTACTTTTACGTCGCGAATTGGAGTGCCAGCTGTGAGGCCCATGTATTCGAGTGCGCGTTCAACAGTGTTGCGAGCAGTTGCGTCTGCGTAATCGGCAGGGTTTGGAATTTTTCCATCAATGCCAATTCCTTGTGCAGGGTTGGTTCCCCACGTTACGAATGGTGTGAGTGACGAAGCATCGATGACCACTTCGGTGTCCCAAACAGCGCCGTCATCGGTGCGCAGTGTTTTCCAATCGGCAACTGCTGTATCCCACTCTGAGCCAGTTGGTGCATGTTCGCGACCCTTCAAGTATTCGAAGGTCACGTCGTCTGGGGCAACAAGGCCTGCGCGTGCTCCAGCTTCAATTGACATGTTGCAGATGGTCATGCGACCTTCCATCGACATTGCGCGAATTGCTGAACCGCGGTATTCGATGACATGACCGATGCCGCCACCCGTACCAATTTTTGCAATGACGGCAAGGATGATGTCTTTGGCAGTTACGCCTGGTGCAAGAGTTCCGTCAACAGTGACGCTCATCCACTTTGGACGCGATTGCGGAAGTGTTTGCGTTGCAAGAACGTGTTCAACTTCGCTGGTGCCAATTCCGAATGCGAGTGCACCGAAAGCACCGTGTGTTGCCGTGTGGCTGTCGCCGCACACAATGGTCATGCCGGGAAGTGTGCGACCTTGTTCTGGTCCAATGACGTGCACAATGCCTTGCTTGGCATGGCCCATTGGATACAACGTGACGCCGAACTCTTTTGCGTTTGCACGCAACACTTCAATTTGCTTTGACGAAATTTCGTCGGCAATAGGCAAGTGAATGTTCTCGGTTGGAACGTTGTGGTCTTCGGTTGCCACCGTGAGATCGGGGCGTCGCACGGTGCGGCCGTTAATGCGCAGGCCGTCAAATGCCTGAGGGCTCGTCACTTCATGAACAAGGTGAAGATCGATGTACAACAGGTCTGGTTCGCCGGGTGAACTTTGCACCACGTGGCGGTCCCAGACTTTTTGAGGAAGCGTGAGGGGCTTGCCGTTTGAATTGGCCATGCCTCTATTCTGCCGTGAATTGCCCGAATTGGCTCAAATCAATGTCCGCATTAGGGATTCACGCCACACATCGGGGCATGACACAACACACCATTAGCCCAGTCACACTCGCCACTTGCGTAGAACACAGCCTGCACATATCACTTGATGGTTTCGATCTTTCACGGGCACGCCTGTATGGCATCAGCATTGTTAACGAAGAAGCCGCCGCACGCAATGAAGACGGTGCGTTACGAATCACGTTTCTTGCAGAGCACGGCGATGTGTACGAATTGCTTGAAGCTCAAACGAGTGCCATCGTGCGCATGTTCGACGCCGCAGTGGTGTTGACGTGTGGGTGGGCCGCTCCAATTCGAGATGACGATGATGAAGATGAAGAAACGTCAATGCCGCCTAGTCAACATCCAGAACGGAGGCGAGTTCGTTTAGTTGTCGTGGTAGGTGATGGCGGCGTTGGCTCGGTGTTGCGGTTTGCCGATACCCCGAATGATGTGGTCACCGATGCGGGGGCAGCGAGAGGCAGCCTGGCCGATGCGGTCACCAATTTATGGTTCGACTGCCCCGTGAATGTTGCCCAAAACCCCACAGATTCGGCATTGCAGGAGTAGCCGATAACTTGAATGTGTGAGTTCAAGCATCGCCAACAGCGTTGACTACGGCCCTAAGTCTGCGTGGGCCGAGGAAGTTCGTGCGCTAGCCAAAGAGCGCGATGCAGTCATTCTTGCGCACAACTATCAGGTGCCAGAGATTCAGGAAATTGCGCACCATGTTGGCGACTCGTTAGCGCTTTCTCGAATTGCCGCACAAGTAGATGCCAGCACCATCATTTTCTGTGGCGTGCACTTCATGGCAGAGACCGCAAAAATTTTGAGCTACGACAAAACGGTGATCATTCCCGATGCCGCTGCCGGATGTTCCCTCGCCGACACCATCAATGCCGATCAGCTCCGTGCGTGGAAGGCCGAGCATCCAGGTGCAGCAGTAGTGAGTTACGTCAACACGACTGCAGCCGTAAAAGCTGAAACCGATATTTGCTGCACGTCTTCGAATGCGGTTGAAGTGGTGCAATCAATTCCGCTTGACCAAGAAATTTTGTTCTGCCCAGATCAGTTTCTCGGCGCGCATGCACAGCGCGAAACCGGACGAACCAACATGCACATTTGGATGGGTGAGTGCCATGTGCATGCCGGAATTAACGGACAAGATTTGAAGAACATGGTTGCTGCAGAGCCTGAAGCAGAACTGTTCATTCACCCAGAATGCGGATGCGCAACTTCGGCAATGTATTTGGCTTCAAGTGAAGCAGTACCAGCAGAGCGCACGCACATTCTTTCCACTTCAGGAATGATTACCGCTGCGCAAAACACAGATGCCAAAAAAGTGTTGGTTGCGACGGAGACAGGAATGCTGCATCAGTTGCGCAAGGCAAACCCGCTAGTCATTTTTGAGCCGGTAAACCGCGCAGCAGTGTGCAAGTACATGAAAATGATTACTCCAGAAAAACTGCTTCGTTCATTGCGTGACGGCACCGCTGTGGTTGATGTTCCGCGTGACATTGCAGACAAAGCACGTGCTTCGGTAGAGCGCATGATTGCCATTGGCACGCCTTCGCGTACGAAGGAATAGTCACAGTGCCGACAGGTTCGCGCGTTCATCAGATACCTGTGAATTTGCCAACTCAACTTGCTGCTCCAGCGGTTTCCTGGACTCGTGAAGTTGATGTTGTTGTGCTTGGATCTGGTGCGGCAGGGCTTGCTGCGGCGTTAGCAGCTCGACCAGTAAGGGACGTATTGATCATTACGAAAGACACGCTTGATGCTGGAAGCACTGCATGGGCGCAGGGCGGGTTAGCTGCGGTTCTTGACCCAGCCGACACTTTTGGCGAGCATGTGCGCGACACGCTTGAAGCAGGCGCAGGTTTGTGTGACGAGGCGGCTGTTACTTCGCTGGTGCGCGACGCTCCAACCGCCATTCAGTATTTGGAAAAGTTGGGCGCAGCATTCGACCCAGGCAGTGACGGCTTGCGTGCACTCACACGCGAAGGTGGCCACTCACGCTCGCGCATTGTGCATGCCGGTGGCGATCAATCTGGCGCTGAAGTGCAGCGCACACTCGACATGAACGCCATTAACGCAGGTGTTGAAGTAATGGACCACGCCTTTGCTTTGGACTTGGTGTTTGGCAAGTCGTCTGGAGGACGCCGCCGTATTGCCGGTGTGCGAATTGCAAAACTTGATGCGCAAGGCAACGTTGAAAGCGTTGGGTTGGTGAAAGCCCCAGCAGTAGTTATTGCAACTGGTGGATATGGGCAAGTGTTTGCAAGCACATCAAACCCTCCAGCAGTTACTGGTGATGGTCATGCGCTTGCATTGCGCGCAGGACTTACGTTGCGAGATCTTGAGTTTGTGCAGTTTCACCCAACCGTGTTATGGCACTCGGCAAGTTCGACTCAGCAACAGATGTTGATTAGCGAAGCAGTGCGCGGCGAAGGAGCAATTCTCTTTGACGCTGCTGGAGAGCGAATTATGCAAGGTGCGCACCCGCAGGAAGATCTTGCACCACGAGATGTGGTTGCATCTGCCATCAGTGCACGTATGGCGCAAGCGCCAGTAGGCGTTGATGATCACGTGTATTTGGACGCCACCGGCATTGAGAATTTTGAAGAACGCTTTCCGTTCATTACTAAGGCTTGCCGCGCAGCCGGAATTGACCCGCTCACACAACGAATTCCTGTTGCGCCTGCGGCGCACTACACATGCGGCGGAATTGATTCGAACCTCGATGGCATTACTGAAGTTGATGGTCTGTATGCCGTCGGTGAAGTGGCGTACACAGGTGTGCATGGAGCTAATCGCTTGGCATCAAATTCACTGACCGAAAGCTTGGTGGTGGGAACACGAGTAGGTCGCAACCTGGCGTGGAAAATGCCAGAACGCGTAGAGCCCGAAGAGACTGTTGAATCGGATGTTGCAGGACTGCTTGATGATTCGTTGCGCACTCACGTGCGAACACTGATGAGCAAGCACGTAGGCGTGCTTCGCAGGCCAGAAGGATTGCAACATGCGCTTGATGCGTTAGCAATAGCTGCCGAAAAAGTTGATGCGAGCTTGGTTCCTTCGCGGCGCAATTTTGAAGCAACCAACATATTGACCGTTGCCACGGCAGTTGCTGCAAGCGCGCTCGCACGCACAGAGAGCCGTGGTTGTCACCGCCGCACAGATACGGCAGAACAACGTGAAATTTGGGTTCGACACCTTGAGGTTTCTTTGCGCAGTGGTTCGTTGTCAATTAGTGGAATTCCAAACGAGGCGTAACCATGATGCACCACAAGCTCTCTGATGATTCTGCTCAGCGCATTACTGCAGTGGGTTTAGAAGTTGATGCTGTGCGTCGTCTTATTTCGGTTGCCCTAGACGAAGACTTGCACAATGGCCCTGACGTCACCACAAATTCAACAGTGCCTGCGAAGCAGCGAAGTGCTGGTGCGTTCGCATCTCGACAAACGGGTTGTATTGCTGGTTTGTCAATTGCTGGCGCAGTATTCGACATGGTGTGTGGTGCAGAGAACGTGGTGTTCTCACAGTTGGTTGCCGACGGAGCACGCGTTGAACCCGGAACTCGCGTGGCAAGCGTTGAAGGACCGACTCGCGGGTTGCTTACAGCAGAGCGCACTGCGCTGAATTTGCTCGGGCATTTATCGGGAGTAGCAACTGCTACAAGCCAATGGGCTGATGCCATTGCCTCAACAAATGCAAAGGTTCGCGACACTCGCAAGACCACCCCAGGAATGCGTGCGCTTGAAAAATACGCAGTGCGTTGTGGCGGTGGAGTGAATCACCGCATGTCGCTTTCGGACGCTGCTTTGGTGAAAGACAACCACATTGTGGCTGCGGGTGGAGTGGCTGAAGCGTTTGCTGCGGTTCGTGCTGCTGCACCATCAATTGTGTTGGAAATTGAAGTGGACACCATTGATCAGTTGCGCACAGCACTTGCTGCGGGCGCCGACTTGGTGCTGCTCGACAACATGA
>Ga0172372_10011011_pt1 | contig 11533 bp, 14 predicted proteins | sample LakKiv5m_2_FD_114544 | JGI IMG/M metagenome (GOLD analysis project Ga0172372, IMG submission 114544) | Freshwater microbial communities from Kabuno Bay, South-Kivu, Congo - kab_092012_9.5m | ecosystem: Environmental > Aquatic > Freshwater > Lake | place: Democratic Republic of the Congo... | reverse complement strand
CCCTCCGGCCGGGCCTGCGATGCGCGCAGGTCCGGCCGAGGTGTGCTCAGGCCCCGGGGAGCCGGGACAGGAAGCGCTCGCGGTCGACCACCACGCGGGTCACCTCGCCCGTGGCGACGAGCGCCGTGGCCCCACCCACCCGGTGCTCGGCCGCCACGCTGAAGCGGACCAGGCGGCCGTCGACGTTCACGACCGTCGCCGTCACCCGCACGTCCGCTCCGACCGGGCTCGCCGCGCGGTGCTCCAGGGAGACGCGGGTGCCGACCGACGTCGACTCGGCTGGGAGGCTGTCGGCCAGGGCGGCGCAGGTCGCCGCCTCGCACCAGGCGAGCAGGCGCGGCGTCCCGAGCACGGCGAGGTCACCGGACCCGACCGCCCGTGCGGTGTCGTCGTCGGTCACGACGAACGCGAGCTCCGAGCGCGCCGCCGGGTCGATCGCGGGCGCGCTCACGACGCCGACCCGCACGAGGAGACGACGAGACCCCCGGCCGTACGGCGCGGGGGTCCGGTCTGGGTGCGTGCGTTCACGCGTTGGGGCGCTTGCCGTGGTTCGCGCCCTTCTTCTTCCGCGCGCGGCGCTTGCGGCCGGTCTTGCCCATGGCTCCTCCTCGGACTCAGCGGTCCGGGCGGTGCCGGACCGCCGGTCAGTCTCCCAGGTCGGCGCGCGAGCGCCAAACCCGGTCCGCTCCGCGGGGCCGCGGACGCGCCGGGTCGCCGGCGGTCACTCGCCGGAGAACTCCGCGCGGATGGTCACCTCGCGGATCCGCAGGAGCACCCGCTCGCGCAGCGGCTCCGGGGCGCGCTCGCTGCACGAGCGCGACACCAGCTCGCGGACGAGGCGCTCGAGGTCGTACGCGTCCAGACAGCTGCCGCAGGCGTCGACGTGTCGCTGGATCTCCTCGCAGGTGGCGGTGTCGATCTCGGAGTCGAGGAAGAGGTAGAGCTGCTCGAGCGCCTGCGTGCAGTCGCAGCCGCAGTCCTCACCGAGCGGGCCGCTCACGACGCGCCTCCCTGGTCCTCGGGCACGCGGATGCCGCGGTCGCGGGCGTAGTCGGTGAGGAGCGCACGCAGCTGGCGCCGGCCGCGGTGCAGCCGGGACATCACCGTGCCGATGGGCGTGTCCATGATCTCGGCGATCTCCTTGTAGGGGAAACCCTCCACGTCGGCGAGGTAGACGGCGAGCCGGAAGTCCTCGGGCAGCGCCTGCAGCGCGTCCTTCACGTCCGAGTCGGGCAGGCGCTCGAGGGCCTCCATCTCGGCGGACTTCAGACCGCTGGAGGTGTGCGACTCCGCGCGGGCCAGCTGCCAGTCCTCGACGTCCTCGGTCATCGCCTGCTGCGGCTGCCGCTGCTTCTTGCGGTAGTTGTTGATGAAGGTGTTCGTCAGGATCCGGTAGAGCCAGGCCTTGAGGTTCGTGCCGGGCCGGAACTGGTGGAAGGACGAGTACGCCTTCGCGAACGTCTCCTGGACCAGGTCCTCGGCGTCGGCGGGATTGCGGGTCATCCGCATCGCCGCGCCGTAGAGCTGGTCGAGGAAGGGCAGGGCGTCGCGCTCGAACCGCGCCGCACGCTGCTCGAGGGTCTCGGTCTCGAGATCGACCTCGTCGGCCGGCGGGGCCTGGTCGTCACTCGTCAGGAAGCTCATCGCCGCCCAGCCTAGAGGCTCGGTGGTCGGACGCATCTCCATCGTCAGCACACCGGTCCAACGCCGCGGACGTCGCCGACATTCCCCCGCGGCGCCGGAGCGTGTCGGGGAGATCAGGGGCTGATGCCGAGGACCTCGCGGTCGAGCCACTCCTCGGTGGCCTCCACGATCACCCCGGCGACGTCGTCGGCGTCGAGGTCCGAGCGGCGTGGCACCGCGAAGGAGTGGTCGGCGTCCGGCACCGCCACCAGACGGCGGCGGGCGGTGTCCGGTGGGAACTCGTCGGGGCGGCCGAAGGTGTCGCGCTCCCCCTGCAGCACCAGGGTCGGCAGCCGGGTGCCGAGCAGCTCGTCGACCCGGCTGGACTCCGGTCGGCCGGGCGGGTGCAGCGGGAACGCGAGCGCGAGGCAGCCCACGGCGCCGAGCGTGCGGGCGCAGCGGGCGGCGCTGCGGGCGCCGGCACTGCGACCGCCCACGACGAGCGGGGTGCGGGTACGCAGGCGCGGGGCGGCGGCGACCAGCGCCTCGTCGAGCGAGGCCGGCGGGCCCGCCACCCGTCGCCCGGCGACCCGCCACGGCTGCTCGAGCCGGATGACGCTCACGCCGCGACCGGGCATGGCCCGGGCCAGCGCGACCAGGTCGGGCGCCTCCACCCCGCCGCCGGCGCCGTGACCGAGCAGGAGGGTCGCGCGGGGACGACGCGAGCGGTCGATCCACAGTCGCGCCGGTCCCTGCGGGGTGTCGACCACCCGCTGCTGGGTGGTCATCAGCCCTCCACCAGCGCCTCGGACAGCGGGATCGGCTCGACGAGACCGGGACCGTTGTGCGCCACGTTGCCCACGGCGGTGGAGACGGGGTGGGCCCGCAGCCGACCGGGCGCGGGCGGTCGAAGGAGTCCGGCGACCTCGGTGCCGGGCAGCGTCGGGTCGAGCCACGCCGCGCGGTCGGCCCCGTCGATTAGGACCGGCGAGCGGTCGTGGATGCGGCCCAGCTCGTCCTCGGCGGTGGTCGTCAGGATCGTGCACGTCCACCGGAACCGGTCCTCGGCGTCCTCGGGCTTCGCCGGGTCGCGCCAGATCTCGTACAGGCCCGCCATCGCCATGACCCCACCGTCGGACGGGTGGATGAAGAAGGGCTGCTTGCGCGGCTTCCCGCGGGCGTCGGGGGCGCCGGCGTACCACTCGTAGTAGCCGTCGGCCGGCAGCAGGCAGCGGCGAGTGGCGAACGCCTTGCGGAACGCCGGCTTCTCGGCCACCGTCTCGGTCCGGGCGTTGATCATCCGGCTGCCGATGCCCGGGTCCTTGGCCCACGAGGGGACCAGGCCCCAGGTCAGGACGCGCAGCTGTCGCTCCGCCTCCGGCCGGTCGCGCTCCGGGGCGGGCGGCCGCTCGAGGACGGCGTAGACCTCCTTGGTGGGGGCGACGTTGTAGTCGGCGGGCAGCCCGGCGCCGACCAGGCTCACCGCCACGTCGAACTCGTCGACGAGGTCGTCCGGCTCCCGGCTGGAGGCGTACCGTCCGCACATGCCGACCACCCTAGGAGGTGGCACCGGCATCCGGGTCGGGACCGGCGCCCGAAACGGGGCGGTCACCGCCCGATCACGGGCCGGCCGACGGCGTACGCGGCCGCGGCATGGGGTAGGAAGGGGCGCATGACGCTCACTCGGTTGGTCGCCCGTCCCCTCCTCGCCTCGATGTTCATCGTGGGCGGGGCGAACTCGCTGAAGAACTCCGCAGCGCTGGCGCCCGCGGCCGCTCCCGTCGCCGACAACGTCGTCCCGCTGGCACAGAAGGCGGCCCCGCAACTGCCGATCCCGCGCGACCCCCAGAGCCTCGTCCGCCTCAACGGCGCCATCCACGTCGTCGCCGGCCTGGCGCTCGCCACCGGCCGCGCCCCTCGCCTCTCCGCGGCCGTGCTGGCCGCGACGGTCGCCCCCACGACGGCGGCCGGCCACCGGTTCTGGGAGGAGTCCGACCCGGGCGCGAAGGCCAACCAGCGGGTGCACTTCGTCAAGAACCTCTCGATCCTCGGCGGGCTGCTGCTCGCCGCGGTCGACACCGACGGGAAGCCCGGTATGGCCTGGCGGGCCAAGCACGCCGCCACCGACGTCAAGCGCGAGGCGCAGCACGTGCGGGCGACCGCGCGACGCGAGGCCAAGCACGCCGCCCGGGCCGCCCGCCGCGAGGCCAAGCGCGCCCGCGCCCAGATCGGCTGATCCGCTGGGCGCCCACAGCCACGGGCCCGGCGCGGGTCACGGCCACTCGCACGGCCACTCGCACCGTGCGGACGACCTCGACCACGGCGGTCGCATCGACCTCCCCCGGCGGGCCGTCGTGGCGCTCTCCGCCGTCGTGCTGCCCCTCGTGGCGATCACGGCGGTCGCGCTGGCGGTGCTGTGGCCCACGGGCGACGCCGAGCGGCCGGCCGGCTACGAGCGCCCCGACCGGGTGACCGGGACGGTCCTCGAGGTACGCCCGTGCTCGCCGGCCCTGGAGTCCGTCGTGGGCCCGGGCCCGACCGGCGAGTGCCGCTCCACCTTCGTCCGGCTCGACGACAACGCCGAGCGCACGGGCGCGACCCCCGGCGAGGTGGTCGAGGCGCCCGTCCCGCTCGGCGCCGGTGCGCCCCGCGTCGAGGCCGGCGACGACGTGGTCCTCTTCTACTCCCCCGGTGGGCTCGAGGCGGTCCAGTGGTCCATCGCGGACTTCGACCGCTCGACGCCGATGTACCTCCTCGTGGTGGTCTTCGCGCTCGCGGTCATCGCCCTCTCCCGATGGCGCGGCGTGGCGGCCCTGCTCAGCCTCGGGGCCTCGCTCGCGCTGGTGCTGTGGTTCGTCCTGCCGAACCTCCTGGAGGGGAGGTCGCCGCTGCTGGTCGCCATCGTGGCCGCCTCGGGGGTGATGATCGTGACGCTGTACCTGGGTCACGGCATCCGCGCGGTGACCTCGGTCGCCCTCATCGGCACCCTGATCTCGCTCGTCCTCGCCGGCGTGCTCGGGGCGTACTTCTCCGCGGCCGCCCAGTTCACCGGCTTCAGCAACGAGTCGGTGAGCTTCCTGAGCGCCCTGCGCGGCGACCTCGACTACGAGGGACTGATCCTCGCCGGGCTGATCATCGGCGCGCTCGGCGTGCTCGACGACATCACGGTCACCCAGGCCGCCGCCGTCTGGGAGCTGCGCGGCGCCGACCCGTCCATGTCGCGGCGCCGGGTGTTCAACGCCGCGATGCGCATCGGGCGCTCCCACGTGACGGCCGCGGTCAACACGCTGTGCCTGGCGTACGCCTCCTCGATGCTGCCGCTGCTGCTCCTGCTCAGCCTGACGTCCTCGGACTTCACGAGCGCGCTGCTCTCCGACGGGATCGGCCAGGAGGTGCTGCGCGGGCTGGTCGGCAGCCTCGGGATCGTCGCGGCCGTCCCGATCACCACCGCGATCGGTGTGCTCGTGGTCGGCGGTCCGAGCGAGCGGGACGACGAGCCGGTCGAGCCCACCGCGGGCGACGCCGGCGACCCCGAGGCCACGCCCGCCTAGACTCACCCGTGATGACCGCCTCCGTCGCACCCGCGCTGTGGCCCGCGCCGTACGCCGAGACGCCCGTGCGCGCCGACGTCCGGCTCCCCGGCTCGAAGTCGCTGACCAACCGCGCGTTGCTCCTGGCGGCGCTGGCCGACGGCCCCTCGGTGGTCCGACGGGCGCTGCGCTCGCGCGACAGTGACCTCATGGCGGACGCCCTGCGCGCCCTGGGGTGCGAGATCGACGCCTCCGGACCCGACTGGGCGGTCACGCCGGGCCGACGCACCGGCCCCGCGACGGTGGACTGCGGCCTCGCCGGCACCGTGATGCGCTTCGTGCCCCCGGTCGCGGCGCTGGCCCAGGGGCCGATCGCCTTCGACGGCGACCCGCATGCGCGGACCCGCCCGATGGGGGCCGTCCTCGGCGCGCTGCGCGACCTCGGCGTCCGGGTCGACGACGAGGGCCGCGGCACGCTGCCCTTCACGGTGCACGGCACGGGCACCGTGCGCGGCGGGGCGGTGACGATCGACGCCTCGGCCTCCAGCCAGTTCGTCTCCGCACTGCTCCTCGCCGGGGCGGCCTACGAGGACGGCATCGAGGTGCGGCACCGGGGTGAGGGGCTGCCCTCGCTCCCCCACATCGCGATGACGGTCGCGGCGCTCCGCGAGCGCGGCGTCGCGGTCGACGACGACGAGCCCGCCCGCTGGGCCGTGGCGCCGGGCCCGGTCGCGGCGCTCGACGTCACCATCGAGCCGGACCTGTCCAACGCCGGACCCTTCCTCGCGGCCGCCGTCGCGACCGGTGGCAGCGTCCTGGTGCACGACTGGCCGGAGGCCACGACCCAGGCCGGCGCCGCCTGGCGCGAGCTCCTGCCCGCGATGGGCGCCGAGGTGGTGCTCGAGCCCGAGGGGCTCCGGGTGGGCGGTCCGCCCGGAGCGGGTCTGCAGGGCCTCGACGTCGACCTGCACGACGTCGGTGAGCTCACGCCGGTGGTCGCCGCGCTGTGCGCGCTCGCCGAGACCCCCTCGACACTGCGCGGCATCGCGCACATCCGCGGCCACGAGACCGACCGGCTCCGAGCGCTGGCGACCGAGCTGAACCGCCTCGGCGGCGACGTCGAGGAGACCGCCGACGGGCTGCGCATCACCCCACGACCGCTGAGCCCCGGTGTCTTCCGCACCTACGCCGACCACCGGATGGCCCACGCCGCCGTCGTCGTCGGCGCGCGGGTGCGCGGCGTGGAGGTGGAGGACGTCGCGACGACCGCCAAGACCTTCCCCGGCTTCGCCGACGCCTGGTCGGCGTTGTTCCCGTGACCCCACCGACGGCCCGCCGATGAGCCCGCGCTACGACGCCCACGACCCGGAGGCGTACGAGCGACCGCGCCGGCGCACCCGCCCGCGGACGAAGGACCGCCCGACCTACGACGACGCCGTGTCCGGCCGCGTGGTCACGGTCGATCGCGGTCGTCTCACCTGCCTGCTCGAGGACGGCACGGTCGTCACCGCGATGAAGGCGCGGCCCCTGGGCCGCAAGGGCGTCGTGGTCGGCGACCGGGTGCGGATCGTCGGCGACACCTCGGGCGCGGACGGCAGCCTCGCCCGGATCGTCGAGGTGGAGGAGCGGACGACCGTGCTGCGACGCACGGCCGACGACGACGACCCCGTCGAGCGCGTCATCGTCGCCAACGCCGACCAGCTCGTCGTGGTCGCCGCCCTCGCCGACCCCGAGCCGCGACCGCGGCTGATCGACCGCGCGCTGGTCGCGGCGTACGACGCGGGGATGGATCCGCTGCTGTGCCTGACCAAGCCGGACCTCGCCGACCCCGAGACGCTGCTGTCGGTCTACCGACCCCTCGACGTGCCGTGGGTCGTCACCCGGGCCGGCACCGAGCTCGGCGACCTGCGCGACCGGCTCGCCGGGCGGACCAGCGTGCTGATCGGCCACAGCGGGGTCGGCAAGTCCACCCTCGTCAACGGCCTCGTGCCCGGCACCGACCGGGCCATCGGTCACGTCAACGCGGTGACGGGCCGCGGGCGCCACACGTCGACGTCGGCGCTCATGCTCGCGCTGCCCGGCCCCGGACCCGGCGACGCGCCGTCGGGGTGGATCGTCGACACGCCCGGGATCCGCTCCTTCGGCCTGGCCCACGTCGACGCCGACCGGCTCATCCACCACTTCCCCGACCTCGCCGACCTCACCGAGACCTGCTCGCGCGGCTGCACCCACGGGTACGACGCACCCGAGTGCGGGCTCGACGACGCCGTCGCCGCCGGCGCCACCACCCCCGAGCGTCTCGACTCCTTCCGGCGCCTCCTCGCCAGCCGGGAGCGCGGCGACGGCGACTGAGCCGCGGGCGAAGTCACCCCTTAAGGGGTGACTTGCTCCCTGGGGAGCCACTCGAGGCCGCTCCGGGGAGCACTTCGCCACCACAGTGCCCGCCGAGGGACACGGCGGGGCCTCGCGGCATGCCCACCGGCCGCTACGGTGGCGCCATGCCCACCACGCGCAGCGACGGTCGATCCGGCGACTACACCGACGACCTCCGGCTCGCGCACGTGCTCGCCGACGACGCGGACTCCCTGACGACCGACCGGTTCAAGGCGCTCGACCTCCACGTGGCCCGCAAGCCCGACCTCACGCCCGTGACCGACGCCGACGAGGCGGTCGAGGAGGGCATCCGCCGGACGCTGTCCCGGGCTCGCCCGCGCGACGCGGTCACCGGGGAGGAGCAGGGCAGCAGCGGACACGGCAGCCGACGCTGGATCGTCGACCCGATCGACGGGACGAAGAACTTCGTCCGCGGCGTCCCGGTCTGGGCGACGCTGATCGCGCTGGCCGTCGACGACGAGGTCGTCGTCGGCGTCGTCTCGGCGCCCCAGCTGCAGCGGCGGTGGTGGGCCTCAGCCGGGTCGGGCGCGTGGACGGGCCGGTCGATCCTCAAGGCGTCGCCGTGCCGGGTCTCCGACGTCGACGACCTGCGCGACGCGTCGCTGTCGTACTCCTCGCTCACCGGCTGGGAGGAGCGCGACCAGCTCGGCGACTTCCTGGCGCTGCAGCGCCGTTGCTGGCGCAGCCGGGCGTACGGCGACTTCTGGTCCTACATGCTGGTGGCCGAGGGGGCCGTCGACCTGGCCGCGGAGCCGGAGCTCGAGACCTACGACATGGCCGCGCTGGACGTGATCGTCCGCGAGGCGGGGGGGACGTTCACCTCCCTCGCGGGCGCGCCCGGACCCTGGGGCGGCAACGCGATCGCCAGCAACGGCCGCCTGCACGACCAGGCGCTGTCCTTCCTCGGCTCGATCACCGAGGACGAGGACCCCGACGCCGTACGCCCGGGGCCCGGGGCCGTGCACGACCTCGCCGCCCGCCGTCGGCGGTCCGAGAGCGGCGGTGCGGGCGCCGACGGGCTCGCGCCGTCGGACCGCCCCGTCGACTGACCGCCCGACGAGCGGGCGCGCCCCTTCCGCCGGGACGCCCACGTCGGTACGGTCGGGGCCTGCCGACCAGGAGGTGCCCGATGCGCATCAGCGACGTACTCCAGGCCAAGGCGATCCGCGAGGTCGTCACCGTCTCCCCCGACGCGGGGGTCCGCGACCTGCTCGCGCTGCTCGCCGAGCACAACGTCGGCGCGCTCGTCGTCAGCGCCGACGGCTCCTCCCTGGACGGCATCGTCAGCGAGCGGGACATCGTGCGGCACCTGCACCACGACGGCACGGTCGTCAACAACACCGTCGGCGCGATCATGACGAGCGTGGTGCGCACCTGCGCCCCGGACACCGACCTCGACGAGCTGATGGCCACCATGACCGAGATGCGGATCCGGCACGTCCCGGTCGTCGACGACGGCGCCGTCGTCGGGATCGTGAGCATCGGCGACGTGGTCAAGCACAAGATCGACCAGCTGCAGTTCGAGCGCGACCAGCTCGACTCCTACGTCAACCAGGGCGCCTGAGTCCCGGCGCACGCCCCCGACCCGACCCGAGATCGGCGACCGCCGTGGCCTAGGGTCGAGCGCTGGCCATCCGTCCCCGACGGCCGCCGCCGCGCGCGCCGACGAAGGAGCAGCACCCATGAGCGAGAAGCCCGAGATCGACTTCCCCGGCGAGGCGCCGAGCGACCTGGTCGTGACCGACGTGACCGTCGGCGACGGCGACGAGGCCACGGCCGGCTCGACCGTCCGCGTCCACTACGTCGGCGTCGCCCACTCCACGGGCGAGGAGTTCGATGCCTCCTACAACCGCGGTGAGCCGCTGTCCTTCCGCCTCGGCGTCGGCCAGGTCATCGCGGGCTGGGACCAGGGCGTCCAGGGCATGCGCGTCGGGGGCCGGCGTCAGCTGACGATCCCGCCGCACCTGGGGTACGGCGACCGCGGAGCGGGAGCGGTCATCAAGCCCGGCGAGACGCTGATCTTCGTCGTGGACCTGCTCGCCGTCTCCTGACGCCTACCAGGGCAGGTCGTCGGCGACCGGACCGTCGACGACGCGGACGGCCTGACCGGCGTGGAGGACGAGGTCGCCGGCGACGAGCTGGCGACCTCGTCGCGTCTCCACCTCGTCGTTGACGCGCACCAGCCCCTCGGCGATGACGCGCTTGGCGTCGGCGCCGTGCTCGACGAGGTCGGCGAGCTTGAGGAACTGCCCCAACCGGATCGTCGCGTCGCGCAGGCCGACCTCGCGGATCTCCATGCGACCAGCCTAGAGGGGCCCGGGCGCCCTCAGAGCAGGTCGCTGATCCCGTGGATCAGCAGGCCGACCAGGCCGCCGACGATGGTGCCGTTGATCCGGATGAACTGCAGGTCGCGGCCCACGTGCAGCTCGATCTTGCGCGCCGCCTCGTCGCCGTCCCACTGCTCGACCGTGGTGGTGATGACGGTGGTGAGCTCACTGCCGTACCGCTCGATGCCGAAGACCACGAGGTCGGCGGCCCGCCGGTCCAACCGGTCCTGGAGCTCGGCGTCGGTCGCCAGGCGTCCGCCCCACGCCGCCACCTCGGCGACGGCCCGGCGCCGCACCTCGCCCTCGGGGTCGGCCAGGGAGTCGCGCAGCGCGCGCCGCAGGGCGGCCCACAGCGACAGTCCGCTCTCCACCAGGGCGGGCTGGTCGAGCAGTCGCTCCTTGAGCCGCTCGGCACGCTCCTGGGTCGCCGGGTCGGCGAGGAGGTCGTGGGCGAGCTGTCCGAGCAGGCTGTCGAGCGCGTGCCGGGCGGAGTGGTGGGGGTCGCGGCGGATGTCCTCCAGCCACCGGACGGCCTCGACGTGCAGCCGCCGTGTGACTGCGTCGTTGAGCCGCTCCGGCGCCCACCACGGCGCCCGCTCCCCGACGACGGCGACGAAGGTCTCGTCGTGGGTCACCAGCCAGCGATGACCCTCCTCGAGGACGAGGTCGACCAGACCGTGGTGCGCCCCGTCGCGGACCACCTCGGCGAGCAGGCTGCCGGCGACCGGGCTGATCGGCTCGGCGCGCAGGCGCGGGAGGAGCCCCTCGACGACGAGCGCGCGGACGTCCTCGTCGCGGATCCGGGTGAGGAGCAGGTGGAGCAGGCTCGCGGCCTCGTCGACGACGCGTCGGGCGTGCTGCTCCTCGCTGAGCCACGCACCGAGCCGCCGGGTCGGAGCCGCGGCGGTGACCCGGTCCCGCAGGATCGCCTCGTGGAGGAAGTTCTCCCCCACGAACTCCTCCAGGCTGCGCCCCAGCATCGCCTTCTTGCGGGGCACCAGGGCGGTGTGCGGGATCGGGAGGCCGAGCGGATGGCGGAACAGCGCGGTGACGGCGAACCAGTCGGCGATCGCGCCGACCATCGACGCCTCCGCCGCGGCGTTGACGTAGCCCCAGGCGCCCTCGCCGTCGTGGGTGAGGACGTACACGATCGCGGCGAGGACCAGCAGCGAGGTGGCGACGGCGCGCATACGGCGCAGCGCCCGGCGGCGCTCGGCGTCGGCGGCGGGGTCGGGCGTGACCAGGGGGATCGAGGACATCGGCGCGAACCTACCGCTCCACCCGAGGGCGCGGGACGCGTGCAAGGATGCGCGCCATGAACGAGCAGTCGGGCCGGGGGCCGCAGGAGGCCGCGCGCCGCGCGCGCACCGTGGTCACGTTCGGCACCTTCGACGTCTTCCATGTCGGCCACCTGCGCGTCATCCAGCGCGCCGCGTCGCTCGGCGACCGACTGGTCGTCGGCGTCTCCGCCGACGCGCTCAACATCCGCAAGAAGGGCCGCGCGCCGGTCTTCTCCCAGGGCGAGCGGATGGAGATCGTCGCCGCGCTGAAGCCGGTCTCGGCGGTCTTCCTCGAGGAGAGCCTCGAGCAGAAGCGCGACTACCTGGTCGACCAGCAGGCCGACGTGCTCGTCATGGGTGACGACTGGGCGGGCAAGTT
>Ga0172372_10011010_pt1 | contig 11534 bp, 10 predicted proteins | sample LakKiv5m_2_FD_114544 | JGI IMG/M metagenome (GOLD analysis project Ga0172372, IMG submission 114544) | Freshwater microbial communities from Kabuno Bay, South-Kivu, Congo - kab_092012_9.5m | ecosystem: Environmental > Aquatic > Freshwater > Lake | place: Democratic Republic of the Congo... | reverse complement strand
GTCGCAACTATTATGGCAGTTCTCGGTAAGGATCCGGATTGGTGTCTACCAATGTCGTGGCGGGTGGAGCACTAGGCTTCAAACGTGACACAGAACGAGCATGTCTTTCGAACCCACGAGGAAATCGAGGCGGCAGCATCCATTTCTCAAATCTTTTCCTCAAATCCAGATCCCATTTCGATCCGGTTGGAAAATTTTCCAAAATATGTTCGGCGACAGCACCTGAAGCGTTTTCTCGCCTTGTACGAGATTTTCAAAATGGTGTTGCCGATCAAGGGTTCCGTAGTCGAGTGTGGCGTCTTTCGTGGTTTTGGACTTATGTCATGGGCAAAACTCAGCACGATCCTCGAACCGGAGAACCTAACTCGACGGATCTACGGCTTTGACACGTTCGACGGATTTCCGGACGTCAGCTCACAGGATGACAATCGTTTTAGGTCGGCAATCGAAGGTGATTTACGCGCCGATTCATACTCGGAACTACTACAACTGGTTGCGGAGTATGACAAGGATCGTTTTTTGGGTCATATTCCAAAGGTAGAATTGATCAAGGGCGACATAACCCAGACTGCTCCGCTCTTTCTGGAGACTCATCCGCATCTTGTTGTCAGTCTTCTCTTCATCGACTGCGATCTTTTTGACCCGACGCTCGCTGCACTGAAGACCTTTGTCCCTCGAATGCCGAAAGGGGCATTGCTTGTCTTCGATGAGTTGGACAATCCAATTTGGCCCGGAGAGACGCGAGCTCTTCTGGACGAATTGGGTCTCAATTCTCTCCGCCTCGAACGAATTGAGTGGGATCCCTACATTTCCTTCGCTCGCATTGGGTCATGAAGAAAGGTCAGTTGGTGAAGATCCCGTTTTTTAACTATGCAGGGGCATTTCAGAGCCTTGAGGAAGATTTTGTCACCATTTTTCGCGATGTGATCAAGCGCGGAGCGTTCATCCAACAATCTGACCTGGCTGATTTCGAGCAACATCTCGCAGATTACCTCGGTGTAAGGCATGCGTTCGGTGTTGCGAATGCAACCGATGGGCTCACGATGATTTGGAGGTCGGTCGGCCTAGCAGCCGGTGATGAAGTGATATTTCCCTCCCACACGATGGTCGCTACAGCAGCAGCGATTGTTCACGCCGGAGGAGTGCCGGTAGCGGCAGACTGCGGAGATGATCACCTGATCGATCCGCACTCCATCGAGCGTGCGCTTACGAGCAGAACTCGAGCCGTGTGTCCAGTTCAGTTGAATGGTCGCACCGCCGAGATGGACGCCATCAAGGAAATTTGCGAACGGCATGGTCTATTACTTGTTGAGGATGCGGCCCAAGCCCTTGGCTCTAAATTTAACAACCAACTTGCCGGAACTTTTGGCGCCGCAGCAGCATTCAGCTTTTACCCGGCAAAACTTCTTGGCTGTCTCGGGGATGGTGGTGCGGTTGTCACCAACGACGATGAGATTGCCGCTCAAATTGAACTTCTTCGTGATCACGGGCGTTCGGCGGCAACCGGCGAAGTGCTGACGTGGGGTTACAATTCGCGCTTAGACAACTTGCAGGCCGCGTTTCTCGATAGGCAGCTGCGTGATTACTCAGAATATGTAGATGTTCGTCGATCGATTGCGCGAACATATTGCGAAGGTCTAGCCGATGTACCGGGCCTAAGGTTGCCGCCGCATCCTGACGCGGATGCCCGCCACTTCGATGTCTTCCAGAATTTTGAGATTGAGACGGAGCGAAGACATGAACTCCAGACATACCTCGCCGAACATGGTGTCGGAACGATCCGACAGTGGGGTGGTCGGGCGGTTCATCAGTTCAATTCTTTGGGTGTGCGCGGTGATTGCGATCGAACAGAACTGCTGTTCGAACGCTGCTTGATGTTGCCCATGAACATCATGGTTACGTCCGCCGAAGCTGAATACGTGGTCAGTTGCATACGCGAGTTTCATGGGGTCTGAAATTGCATTCTAGTGTTGATCTCGCGCGAGATATCCGAGTCGACATTGTTCGGATGACCAACCTCGGCAAAAGTTCGCACGTAGCGTCCGGACTCTCGATAGCCGACATTATGGCCGTGCTCTACAGCCGAGTTATGAGTTTTGATCCAAGTGAGCCAAGTTCGCATTTGCGAGATCGATTCATTCTGAGCAAAGGCCATGCGGGCGCAGCGGTGTACGCGACGCTTGCACGCGTTGGCTTCTTTGAGCCCGATCTTCTCAGGACGCACTGTGGAGAGAATTCGAAGTTGAGTGGTCACGTTTCGCACGTGGATGTCCCTGGAGTTGAATTTTCTACCGGATCGCTCGGACATGGTCTTGGCGTTGGCACGGGAATGGCTCTCGCCCTGAAGCGATTGGCGAAATCTCAACGAGTCTTTGTCTTGATGAGCGATGGTGAGTGTGACGAAGGCTCAGTCTGGGAAGCCGCCTTGTTTGCTGCGCATCACGACCTGAACGGTCTTACTGCGATTATCGACTACAACAAGCTCCAAAGCTTGAAATCAGTCAACGAGACACTTCGATTGGAGCCTTTTGCCGACAAGTGGCAGTCATTTGGCTGGCAAGTTCATCAAGTTGATGGACATGACCACGATGAACTTGCTGCGGTGCTCAACTCGCGTGATGATCAGCGACCATCAGTGGTAATTGCCCATACGACCAAAGGACGTGGCGTAAGTTTTATGGAGAACAGCGTGCTCTGGCATTACCGCTCTCCGCAGGCGGACGAATTCGAGGCCGCTTTGACTGAATTGGGCAATCTGTGAGGGATGTTTTTGTCGAAGCACTCATTGAGGAGATGCGAGTCCGCAAGGACATCTTTTTGCTGACCGCTGACCTTGGCTTTGGAGTCCTTCACAAAGTCGAAGACGAATTTCCGAATCGCTTTCTGAACGTCGGAATAGCCGAACAAAACATGGCATCGGTCGCTGCCGGGATGGCCATGGAGGGATTGACCGTGGTCTGCTACTCCATAGGCAACTTCCCGACGTTGCGATGCCTTGAGCAACTACGCAATGACATCGGGTACCACAAAGCAAATGTCAAAGTCGTCACTGTAGGTGGTGGTTTTAGTTATGGACCACTTGGTATGAGTCATCATGCAACTGAGGATCTTTCGATCTTGCGAGCGCTGCCCAATTTTGACGTAATTGTTCCCTCGAGCATGTGGGAAGTTGCCCAATGCGTGCGCGTCATGTTCGAAGTTGATGGTCCGGCTTATCTTCGACTTGATAAATCGAACATGCCCGATGATTCCGCGGCGACGAGTGAGCTCGTACGTGGGGAAATCAGGTGTGTGAGGTCAGGGACCGATGTAGCCCTCGTGGGATGCGGTGGGGTGATGGGAAACGCGATAGATGCCGCGGTGAAGTTGGAACGCGAAGGCATCAGCGTTGCGGTGTTCACGGTTCCTTTTGTCGAACCGCTTGACTTTGCTTCATTTGTCTCTAACGGACTCACTCAAGCCGTGGTGGTCACAATTGAAGAAAATGCACTTGCCGGCGGTCTCGGCTCGAAGATTCTTGAGCTATTTGCCGATGCCGGTAGACAAACAAGTGGCCTTCGTCGGATTGGATTGAAACGCGCATACGAATCAACGGTTGGCTCCCAAGAGTTCCTCCGGGAGCGCCACGGTCTAGACACAGAATCGATCTTGGCGACCTTGCGCCGCGCAGTCGGACAGTGAGATAGGCAACTCGCAACCATGAGACTTCCGGGGTTACGAGGTACGCGGCCAACTGCGACGCTCCGAAACTCTGGATCAATGATTCTTGGGACCGCAATTTCTCAAATTGCTATCGCAGCATCGATACCCATCATCACGCGCCTTTATTCGGTCTCCGAATTGGGAACTAGTGCCGTGCTTGTGTCCTTGTTCTCAACGCTATCTATCATCGGCTGTTTCCGATATGAAATCGCTATTCCGCTCCCCAAAGCAACTGACCATGCAATCGCACTTGTTCGAGCTGCAGTTGTCATATGCACGATCTTTGCGTTGGTGTTGGCGTGCTTTCAAGGAATGTTTATCATCTTTTATCGTCCACGCTTTGCAGATATAGACATTTTTGGGCTTTTCATCGCTGTTGGGTATTTCCATGCGACGTCACTGATGTCAATCGGAAACATGACGGCGATTCGTTCTGAGAGATACTCAACGATTAGCAGGGCTCGAATTCTTGTGCTGATTTTGCAGGTGCCCTTGCAGCTCATTCTTGGACTGATCGGTGCAAACACGATCGGACTCCTTGTCGGCTATGCGACAGCCAACTATGGGGCGAGTCTGTACATGCTTCTCAAGTGGCGGAACGCTAACCGGACTAGAGTCCCATCGGCGCTCACACGACACGTGCTGGCGGATTATCGTGGGTATCCGCTTCATACGTCTTGGGCCGCAATACTCAATACCGTGTCGCTTGAGGCGCCGCTTCTCTATTTCGGTATCAGATACAGCACGTCTCGCGCAGGCTATGTTGGGATGGTCCAAACGATTGTTGCTGTGCCACTTTCGCTTGTCACTTCGTCCGTCGGACTAGCAATCTACGGTGAATGGGGTAAGGGAAGAATCCTTACCGGAGACCATGTCCTGACATTGCGAGCCCAGACTAAATGGCTCCTGTTGCGCACAGCCGCTTTATCGATTTGCTACGTAGCAGTAGCGGCAATCGCAACCAGGGTGCTTGCAACGCCTGTGCTTGGACAAGATTGGGCCGCACTTTGGCAATACGTGATCGCAATTGGGCCATTCTACGGTGCGATTGCGATCGCCAACCCAACGGGGTGGCTGCTCGAACTGTTTGGAGAGACGAGATTAACTCTGACGAGATCAGCATCACGAATAGTTTCGCTGGCCGGGACAATCTTGATACTCGAAGTACTGCGACCCTCCACCCTCGACGCAGCACGCATTTTGTCTGTCTACGGAATCATCGCTGCCGGCCTCTTCATTCTATTTTCTATACGGCCGTTAATTCACCCTAGACACACTGACCTAGAGGAAAGATGATGAGGAATAAGCCATTGGCTAGAGAGATCGGAATACAATTTGTTCCACTAACTCAGAGTTCCAACGTTGCGATGTCGACAATTGAAATGCAAATGAGTTGGAGCAGATACTCGCGCTTGCGCTCCATTTCAACGGGTGCGGTCGTTCTCGAAGTGGGTTGCGGTCAAGGTCTGGCGACGGATTACATCTCATCCGTGGCATCAAGTTTCATACAAATTGATTACTCATTTCTGAACACGCAGATTGCTCATTCTGAGAATAATGCAAATGTTGTGTGCGCGTCTGCAGATCGCTTACCAATTGCTGATGCCTCGGTAGATATAGTTGCAGCGTTGGAGATGTTCTACTACCTCTCGAACCAAGAGGGCTTCCTGTCGGAATGTCGACGTGTTCTATCGCCAACCGGAATGCTGTACCTGACGATGCCAAATCCAGCACGTAAAGGATTTCATCGGTCACCACATTCAACGCGATATCCAACAGCAGCCGAAATTCATCACATGATGGCGGATGCGGGATTTGAAGCAAAAGTAGAGATGGCATTTGCAATGTCGGATGGAGTTGGTTCAAGAGCATTGCGATCGATTTTTGCTCTCGCTGAAAAACTACGGCTCGTCCCGAGATCACTAAAGGGCCGGGCCCGATTGAAGCGAGTCATTCAAGGAAAGACGACTGCATTTCCTGGTTTGTTCGAACTTGGACGGAGATTTGAGCACATTGGAGATGGAGTTGCCACAAGCGATCCGTCCGACGGAAAACAATGGTCACTGATTTATGTGACCGCAAGGTTGCGTCCGTGAATGTATGGCTGATTCAGGTCGGCGAACCGCTGCCGATTGATGAACCGACTCCGCGTCTCATGAGAACCGGACAGCTGGCTCAAAAAATGACAGAGTGTGGACATCAAACGACGTGGTGGACATCAGCCTTCTCTCACCAAATGAAGAAAATGCGAAGTGTCGGCGATCATATTGTGAATCACCGATCAGGGTCTTACCGACTCAAAGTGGTTCCAGCTCTCGGTTATCAGCGACATCTGTCGCTTCGCCGATGGGCTGATGAGAAGTTTGTCGCCAGAAAGATTCTGCGAGGTGCTTCTCGCGAAGACAGACCTGATGTCATTATCGCCAGCTTGCCCACCCTGGCGGGTGTCCATGTCGCGGCCCGATTGGCAAGAAGATTTGAGTGCCGACTGATCATTGACGTGAGGGATCTTTGGCCTGACATACTCGTCGAAAAAGTACCTCCCGGTCTGGCCCCGATGGCCAGACTTGTCGTCAAAGTCATGAGAATGAGACTTTCGGTGGCGATGAAGGTTGCTTCAGCGATTCATGCGCCATCCGAAGACTTCGTTAAGTGGGGGTTGGCTCTAACTTCCCGCGAACAGACAAAGTACGATAGGGACTTCCCGCTCGCTTACGCAGATTTGTCCATTGAGCAACCCGCCTTTCCTCAGGCAGAACCGCTGATTAGTGGGTCTGATACACAGCGCAAGGTCGCAGTTTTTGTAGGCACTTTGGTTCCTCAATTCAACTTTGAAGTATTGCTAGACCTAGCGCGCTTGATGACCGATGTTGACTTCGTAATCTGTGGAGCGGGACCGCTGTACGACACACTCCTCGCAGAATCTCCAACGAACATGAAACTAAGGGGATGGCTCGGTGCGGCCGAGTTGAAACAGGTGCTTAACGCGGCTGACGTCGGTTTGGCACCTTATGTTTCAACGAAAGACTTCGAAGGAAACATCCCGAATAAAATTGTGGAATATTTGGCATGTGGTTTGCCCATAGTCACCTCGATACAAAATGGACCGGTGGTGGAAATCTTGGAATCAGAAAGAGTTGGAACGGTTGCTTCACCTGCAGACGTGAAGTCGTGGTCCGATGCAGTACAGTCCTGGCTCGTTCTCTCGGATAGCGAGTTGGAGAGTGTGCGACTTCGATGCCGGGAGCTCTTTCTGGAGCAGTTTGACGCGGAAAGTGTCTCACTAAACATCGTCCACACTGTGGAAGAATTAGTTAGTGAAATCAACCATAGCGCGTAAGCGCTCCCTCTTGATTCCATGCGTTCCACTCGCGCACGCAATTTTCGTTGTCCTGACGAACCGTCGCCACGAGAGCGACCTGCTAATACTTTCGTCAGAGGCCGCTTGCCTGATGCTTACCGCGTGGTTGATTGACTCCAAGTACGGACTTCGCGGCATCTCACGTGGATTTGTACAGGTGTTTCTCCTCATCTATGCCTGCGTGTTCTTTCTTGGAGTGCCAAATGCATATGACAATCTCCTCTTGGAAGATCCCTTGGCTGCGAGACAGTTCTTGCTTGGATCTTTGAGTGTCATTCCGGTTATGACATGCTCCGCTATCGGATTCTTGGCCCTTTTGAGACGCAGATCAACTGGTGCAGGTCGCACTGAAAGCACCCGCAAGAATCCGTCGAAGAAAATCATGTGGGCCTGCGTCATTCTCGGTACGGTGATCTTTGCTTGGTACCTGTGGCAAACACGGCGTGCCATTCCGTTGATAGATACATTGCGAGGAGCGAATCCAACCGAAGCAACACGCCTTAGACGTAATGCCCTAGCAGATCTCAAGCCAGCAAGTCTCGCCACTTTGTTTCAATACACCCGAGACTTTCTTCTTCCCACTGCTGCCGCTTTTTCTTTCATAGGGTGGTTGAGCACCCCTCGACTTCGGAGTGGAGTTCTTGCGATAGTGACCTTATCTATCGCGGCGTTAAGCGCAGTGGCAACTCTCGAAAAATCTCCGCTAATCAATCTTGCGCTTATGTTAGGGGCAATATTTGCGGTTGCTCCGAATCGGCCACCGCGATGGCTCATCGTTTCCTTGGTCGGGGTCTGCACCACCGGTGTTTTCTTGCTGACGAAACTCACGAATGCTTCAGATCGAACCTTTGGAAATCTAGTCGAGGGGTTGTATCGACGCGTTGTCTTGGGTCCGGCTGCAGTAGCAAGCGAATATTTTGCGTGGGCACCCAAGGTTTCAAATGGGTATTTGCGCGGGTCGGGTCTTCCTCTGCTGCATAATTTCTCGTCAAGGGGCACCGTCGACGTTCCACGGGAGATATACAGATTCATGCGTCCCGCGGAGACTACACCGGGCTCGGCGAACGGCGCGTTTCATGCAATGGCGTGGGTTGAATTTGGGTGGATCGGCGTAATTGCTTCGGCTGCTTGTGTCGGCATTATTCTTGTTGGTATCGGGGTATTGATCGAACGTTCCCATCACATTGAAGTGCGGCTTGTTGCTGTGGGGCTTACGACTGTTGCAATTATGAAGGCAGTGTCAACTTCTTTGAACTCCAGTCTGTTTGGGGTTGGACTCGGTTACGTTGACTCTGTGGCAATCATATTGATTATCGATTGGTTCGCTTCGCGCCGAACAAGAGGTATTACGCTTCGTGAACACCTCAGAAGACGTCCGTGAAGAGACCACCATGTCCCAGATTTATCAACTTTCCGCATTAGATTTTCTCGCGCTGATTCGGCGCAAACGTCGGTACGTTCTGGCTTGTGGCGCAATCGGGGCAATCGGATTGGTATCTGCTCTGGGCGTATCTTCTCGGTCGTCGACCGAGGAGAGCGTTTCATCACCTACGCATACGGTAGTTGGCCAGCCGGTCGTCTTCTTAGTCGACGGCTTTGCGATGCTTAGCCAAGCGTTGTCTTTGGCCGGAGTAACTGAGGATGCCACTGCAAAGCTTTTCTTCCCAGCGAATTCGGATGTCGTTAAAGAGTTTGAAGCGAATCGGGCTCAATATGACACGAACAACGAACTGCGCACTTGCGAATTTCAAAGCCCTTCAAATGTTGTCTTTGTGAAGTGCATGAATCGCACGGTGTCTATTGCTCATATCAATCGTTCTATCCAGGGGGCCTATAACGCACTATTCGAAGAACGCCTTGGGCCAATTGCAGACTTGCTCGCCCGAATCAAGGATGACGTGGGTCTGAGTCAATCCTCAATCGTCCGAGAACTTCTTGCGTCGCCTGTGAATCTCTCAGTCAAAAAAGACACCTCAGAAGTGACAGACAAAGCACCTGTAGTTAAGTCCACTGTGTCGCCAATGTCATTTACTCTTCGTAACGCGATCGCACTCGGAGTAGGTGGATTCATCGTTGGCTACGTGTGCGCATTGCTACTCCTTTTCGTTATCGGTATCAAATCCAAAAGGATTCTTTCGATCGAGGGTTTGAAGCGCGCGACAGCACAAGGGCTTCCAGTCTTCGACCTCAATAGTGAAGGCCCTGAACTAGTAGGCCTACAAATCTTCCAAGGCAGGGATAGAAGCAGCGATCAGGGCTTTCAAATACTCGCACTCGATGGCGTTGATGAGTCAACTTTGTTCCGCGCGTGGTCAGAATTTTGCGGCTCAAAGTATCAAACCGGAATCGAGATAGGGACTGCCAACCAGCTGATCAAGAAACTGTCAGATCGACCAGGCTCCTCCGTAATTGTGGTTGGCGCAATTGGTGCAACAACTGTGGCCGATATGCAACGAGTGATTCGAGCGGCAGAACTCTCGGCAAGAGAGGTAGCTGGAGTTGTTGGCGTCACCCTCAATTAATCGTCATCTGACCAGGGATTCAGCATTTCTGAATCCTTTTCTTGCGCTGCTGCTCTTTCATGTTGGTCAGCTGGTCTTTCTGGTGTTCATGGAGTCAATCAACTTTGCGCTTCTGATCGGATGGCTGTTCTCATTCAGCGCCATTGCGGTCATGGCACTCGTAGGTAGTGTCTCAACCGTATTCAACCTTAGATCGCCAAGTCTTGTGGGCGTCTTTGGGCTGTCTTTCGCAATTTTCGTTCTTCTTCCGCTACCTAGCGTCGTGCGAGATGGAATCGGAACACAAGGCGGTGACCCGATAATCTTTTGTGCGGCAACGGTAATCGCATTTTTCGTAACGATTTTTGTTTCGTTTGTCGCAGCGCACGCGCTCAACGGATTCAGAATTCAAAATAGCCATGCGAATCGGCAATCAAATGTTGAAAATTTAATCCTGCTACTTTTTGTTGCATCCTCGCTTAGCGTTCTTTGGTTTGTTCTTACCGTAAAGAGTGACCTGCCAATTTTCCTGAAGGTTTCGGGGCATGGGACTCAAGAGGTCATGGACGCCAGAAGTGCTGCATTGACGGGTCGATCTGGATCACTTCTTGCCTACCTATTCGAGTTTTCGAGAAATTTTGCGTTGCCGGTAGTTTCGGCCTATTCCGTGGTCTCCTTCAAGAGAAGCAGATCCTTTGAAGCCGGTGTAATTGCCGCAGTTTTCCTCTCCGTAGCAACCGTGGCATCGGTTCTTACGCTCGAGAAGAGTCCGCTGGTTCGCTTGATGGTTGTTTGTCTTGTTGCTTGGGCATGGGAGGGACGCTCGATAAGTCGCCGAGTCGTCCTCGTCGGGACACTGAGTGTCTTTGTCACGTTTCTCGCGCTCGTCAGGGTTGGTATCGGGAACGGTGGAACAAGCAACGAACTGGGGCGTGTCCTGACAGCTGCTTGGCAACGCGTGGCGGATGGTCCGACAAGAATTGCTGGTGATTATTTTGCATGGCACGATGAATCGCGATCTGCGTTTGGCCTAGGTCGCTCTACATCTCCTCTAAGTCGAATGTTGACCGATTCATCGGTTGATCCCGCCGCTCTCGTCTACGCCTATGCTGAACCGACCGGCACCTTAAAAGGGTCTGCGAATGGTGCGTTTTTCGCTCAACTCTGGGTGGACTTCGGATGGTTTGGAATTCTCGTAGGAAGCACCATCGTCGGTGCCGGTATCTCAACTATTCAGTTCGTTATCCAACGGATCGAGAACTCAATTATTCGATCCGCGCTTTTCGGACTGTTTGCTGTGCAGACAGCGTTTCTGATTCTGACCGCCGCGTCGGAGAGCATTTTTAGTATCGGTTTTGGTGCGCTTGACTTAATATTTCTTGCGGTCGCCTGGCAACGGATGCCAACAAATTGTCAAAGTGAGCAAAAGTTTTCGTAGAGAGTGAGCCCAAATCGGTGACTCTTCTCTGGATGAAATTGGACTCCCATAACGTTGCCATCTGAAATCGCAGCCGTAACGGTCGAGTCAACCCTTAACGTCGCAAGAAGGCTTGACTCGTCATTACAGTGGGCAGCATAAGAATGTACAAAGTAAAACCTTGAGTCGCGTTCAAGGCCGTTGAAAAGCGGATGTTGGTTTCGAATAATGAGTTCGCGCCAACCCATATTTGGCACTTTGTAATGTTCAGTTGGCGAAAGTCGTCGGCATCGGCCCGGAATAAGGCTAAGTCCCATCGATGAGCCCTCATCACTTCCGTCCAACAAAAGTTGCATTCCCAGGCATACTCCCAGAAGAAATGAGCCATTTTGTTTAACAGCTCTTTGAAGTGGTTCGACTAGGTCCATGCGACTTAGCTGAGCCATCCCCGAGTCGAATGCACCAACACCGACGAGAATTAGGTGTGATGCTCGCGAGATGTCTTCCGGATTGCGCGAAATAAGCGGTTCGTGGCCGAGGCGCCGAATCATAT
>Ga0172372_10011009_pt1 | contig 11534 bp, 9 predicted proteins | sample LakKiv5m_2_FD_114544 | JGI IMG/M metagenome (GOLD analysis project Ga0172372, IMG submission 114544) | Freshwater microbial communities from Kabuno Bay, South-Kivu, Congo - kab_092012_9.5m | ecosystem: Environmental > Aquatic > Freshwater > Lake | place: Democratic Republic of the Congo... | reverse complement strand
TTCGTGTTCGCGGGGTTGCCCACGACCAGCACCTTCACCGACTTCCGGGCGTTGTCGTTGATGGCCCTGCCCTGCGGCTTGAAGATCCCGCCGTTCGCGCTCAGCAGGTCGGAGCGCTCCATGCCGTCCTTGCGGGGCATGGCCCCCACGAGCATGGCGACGTCGGCGTCGCCGAACGCGACCGCCGGATCGTCGGTCGCCACGACGTCGACGAGGTTCGGAAACGCGCAGTCGTCCAGCTCCATCCGCACGCCACCGAGTGCGCCGAGCGCGGGCGTGACCTCCAGCAGCTGCAGGATGACCTTCGTGTCGGGGCCGAGCATGGCGCCCGAGGCGACGCGGAACAGGAGGCTGTATCCGATCTGGCCGGCGGCGCCGGTGATCGCGACTCTCACGGGGGATGACATGCCCGCGATGCTAGTTGGCTACCTGCCGATGGCCTGCATGAGCACGTCGGAGTAGAAGACCTGCCCCTCCTCCGTGAGGTGCGTGCGATCCTTGTAGAGGTACCCGAGGTTCTTCGACGCAACGTCAAACCAGTCGAGGATCTTCACGTTCTCGTACCGGTTGGGCAGGTCGCGGATCAACAGGTTGTTCGGGTCCTGCCAGGCCTTGTCGGGCACGAGCACCGTGAGGAACACCACGAGGTCGACGTCGGCAAGGGGCACCATGATCTCGTCGAGCGTCGCCTTGTCGACGTAGTTGTTGGTGCCGAGATGGATGATGACCACCTCGCCGAGGCGGCCCACCGACTTCAGGTAGTTGACGATCTCGAGCACCTGGCGGAACGGTCTGCTCTTCAGCGCGTCGACCGTGACGCCGCGGGACACGAGGATGTCCGTTGCGCCGAGCATCACCGAGTCGCCGATCGCCAGGATCGGGATCGGCTGGCCGTCGAGCGTCGTGGTGCCCGGCGCGGGCGCGACGGTCTCCCCCGGCGCGACGGTCGTGCCGGGTTCGGGAGGAAGCGTCGTCGCCGAGCCGAGGACATCCGTCACGGCATCCTCGTTGTCGGCGAGGCTCTGGCTGATCTCGTCGAGGCGCAGGGGCGCCGTGGCCAGCGTCGCCGCCGCCGCCGCGGGGAAGCCGACGATCGCGACCAGCGCCAGCGCCGCGACCGGACGCCGCACCGAGAACGGATCCCACCCGCGCAGCGACGCCCAGATCCTCGATAGCCCGCCCTCGCGGATCGGCACCTCGATGAAGCGGTACGACGCCTCCGTCACCACCGCAGTGACGGCGAGGAGCGCGACGAACTCGACGGGGTCGAGCTTGCGTCCCGCGACCCCGCGGTAGAACTGGAACACCGGCCAGTGGTACAGGTACAGCCCGTACGAACGACGTCCGATCGTCGCGAGGACCCGGTTGCCGAGCAGCCAGCCGGACTGGATCGTGCCAGGGTGCACCGCCGAGGCGATCGCCGCGACGCTCGCGATGCCGACCATCAGGAAGCCGCCACGGAAGAGCGGGTCGTAGCCGCGCGTCCCCCCTGCAATCGTGCCCTCGACGACGTCGCGCATGCTCACCATCAGGTAGGCCAGCGCGCCGAGCCCGACCATGCCCACCGTCGAGACGAACGCCTGCTGTGCGCGTGGGCGCGTCATCACGAACAGCGACGGACGGAACCAGAACGCGAGCGACGCGCCGATGAACAGGCCGCCGGCCCGGCCCAGCGTGCCGAGAAAGAGGAAGTCGAGGCGCAGCACCGGCTGGCCGAAGAGGTTGAGGTAGTGCCCGGGCGTCTCGAGCACCGTGCCCGGCACGCCCTGCGTGTAGGTGGTGGCGACGTACGCGGCCACCGCGCCCGTCGCGGCGAGGAACAGCAGACCGAGCAGCCACGACCTGCGCCCCACGATGCGCAGCAGCACGGCGATGAGGATCGGCCAGACCAGGTAGAACTGCTCCTCCACGGCCAGCGACCAGAGGTGGCGCAGCGGCACGAGCCCGAGCTGCCCGAAGTACGACGTCCCCACCCAGACCTGGAACCAGTTGAAGCCGTACACGACCGCCGCCACGACGTCGCCGCGCAGCTGGCCGAGTGCGTCGCGCTCAAAGGCGGCGCACCACAGCACCACCATCACGAGCATCGTCCAGAGCGCGGGCAGCAGGCGGCGCGCGCGGCGGATCCAGAACTGGCGCAGGCTGATCGAGCCCGTGCGCTCCGACTCGTTGAGCAGCAGCGTCGTGATCAGGTAGCCGCTGATCACGAAGAACACCTCGACGCCGAGGAACCCGCCGCCCAGCCACGACTTGTTCGCGTGGTACACGATGACGGCGAGGACCGACAGCGCACGGAGCCCGTCGAGACCCGGCAGGTAGGCGAGGTGGCCGGGGTTCCCGACGGGGACGGGCGTGCCCGCAGTAGGGGTGCTCATGGGAATCGGTTGACGATCGTACCGACCGGCGTGCAGCCAGTTCGTGCAGGTGCTAGCGGCGAAGTCCCGCGACGATCTCCGCCATCAACGAACCGGCCTCGGTGGGGTTCAATCCGACGCGGACGCCAGCGCCGCGGAGCGCGTCCATCTTCCCCTGCGCGGTGCCCTTGCCGCCCGACACGATCGCACCGGCGTGGCCCATCTTCTTGCCGGGCGGCGCGGTCACGCCCGCGATGTAGGCGCTCATCGGCTTCGTCACGTTTGCGGCGATGAACTCGGCGGCCTCCTCCTCGGCCGACCCGCCGATCTCGCCGATCATCATGATCGCGTGCGTCTCAGGGTCGGCCTCGAACTCGGCGAGGCAGTCGACGAACGAGGTGCCCGGCACCGGATCGCCGCCGATGCCGACGCACGTGCTGACGCCGATGCCCTGCTGCTTGAGCTCGTACAGCGCCTGGTAGGTGAGCGTGCCCGACCGCGAGACGATGCCTACGTTCGGCCCCTGCGCGGACGGCGGCAGCGCGATCTCGCCGGCGGTGATGCCGATGTTGCACTTGCCGGGGCTGATCACGCCCGGGCAGTTCGGCCCGAGGAGCCGCGTGCCGGGAAAGTCCCGCTGCAGCGTCGCGAACGTGCGCGCCTCGTCCTGTGCCGGGATGCCCTCCGTGATGCACACGACGAATCGCACGCCCGCGCGGGCCGCCTCGAGGATCGCCGCGGGCGCCGCCTTCGGCGGAACCGCGACGAACGACGCCGTGGCGCCGGTCGCGGCCACCGCGTCAGCGACCGAGTCGTAGACGGGGATGCCCTCGACGTCCTGTCCCGCCTTGCCGGGCGTCACGCCGGCCACCACCTTGGTGCCGTAGGCGCGGTTGCGGAGGCCGTGGTAGCGGCCCTGCCCGCCGGTCAGTCCCTGCACCAGCACCGTGGTGCGTTCGTCGACGAAGATCGCCATGGTCATCTCCCCGCAATCGCCACCGCGGCGCGCGCGGCTTCCAGCATGGTCGGCTTGCTCGTCAGGACGGACTCCGGGATCCCGGCCTCCGCGAGGATGCGTCGTCCCTCGTCGGCGTTCGTACCGTCCAACCGGATCACGATCGGCGCGCGCAACGACACGCGCGAGACCGCCTCGACGATCCCCTTGGCGACTTCCTCGCCGCGGGTGATGCCGCCGAAGATGTTGATGAGGATGCTCCGCACCTTCTGGTCGGAGTTGATCACCTCGAGCGCCCCCGCCATCACCTCGGCGTTCGCGCCGCCGCCGATGTCGAGGAAGTTGGCGGCACTGCCGCCCACCTGGTTCACGACGTCCAGCGTGCTCATCGCAAGCCCCGCGCCATTGGCGATGATGCCCACGGTGCCGTCGAGGCCGATGTACTGCAGGTTCTTCTCCCGCGCGAGCCGCTCGCGGTCGTCGAGCTCGACGGTCGCGGCGAACTCGTCCCACTCGGGGTGCCGGAAGGATGCGTTTGCGTCGAGCGAGACCTTCGCGTCGAGCGCGTGCACCTCGCCGGTCGGCTTCAGGATCAGCGGGTTGATCTCCGCCAGGTCGCAGTCGCCCGCGGTGAAGCACTCGTAGAGCTGCACGAGGATGGACGCCACGCCCGCCTGAGCCCGCTCGGGGATGCGCGCCTCGGCCGCGGCCGCGCGGGCGGCCGCCTCGGAGAGACCCTCGATCGGATTGACGTGCAGCCGCACGATCGCGCCCGGGTCCTTGGCCGCGACCTCCTCGATGTCGACGCCGCCCTGTGCCGACAGCATCAGGAGGTGCCGTTTGGCCGCCCTGTCGAGCGTGAACGACGCGTAGTACTCCTCGGCGATGTCGCTGGCCCGCTCGACCCACACCCGGCGCACGACGTGGCCCTTGATGTCCATGCCCAGGATGTTGCCCGCGTGCACGCGCGCCTCGGCCGCGTCCGACGCGAGCTTGATGCCACCCGCCTTGCCGCGTCCGCCCACCTGCACCTGCGCCTTGACGACGACCGGGTAGCCGATGCGCTCTGCGATCGCGACGGCGTCGTCGACGGTCGTCGCGACGTCGCCCGCCGACACGGGGATGCCGTATCGGGCGAAGTACTGCTTGCCTTGGTACTCGAACAGATCCATGTCCGGTCCTCCTAGACCTCAACCGCTTCGCGCCGATCCAATTCGGCCTCCAGCCACGCCGCGATGTCCTTCAGCGACGAGCCCGGCCCGAAGACCGCGGCGACGCCCTGGTCCCTCAGCGCACGGGCGTCCGCATCGGGGATGACGCCGCCACCGAATACCAGCACGTCACCCATGTCGCGGCTGCGCAGTTCCTCCATCACCCGCGGAAAGAGCGTCAGGTGCGCGCCGGAGAGCAGCGACAAGCCGACGCCGTCGGCGTCCTCCTGCAGCACCGTCTCGGCGATCTGCTCGGGCGTCTGGTGGAGCCCCGTGTAGATGACCTCGAAGCCGTGGTCCCGCAGCGCCCGCGTGATGGTCTTTGCGCCGCGGTCGTGGCCGTCGAGCCCCGGCTTGGCGACGACGATCCGGTACGGGCGCTTCACGACGACGGAACCCTACGCTGTCCGGCATGGCCGGCTCCACCCCGTTCCGGCGCCTGCGCCGTCCGCGGTCGCTCGTGGCACGGGCGGTCCTTCCCGTCGCCGGGGGTGTCGCCGTGATCGCCGCGCTGTTCGCCGCGACCTGGGTGCTCGCGTCGATCTCGACCGACCGGCAGCGTCAGGTTCCCCGTCCACGGACCTTCGTCGTCGGCGCGGTGGACGACGTGGCCGCGTCGATCGACGAGCGCGGACCGATCCTCTACCCGGACCTCCGCGACGCGACCGGCGAGCGGTCGATCGTCATCGACCACACGGGCGGCGATCCCGCGAGGGGCTGGCAGCTGTACTCCGCGTTTCCGGCCGGCCGCGACTGGACGTGCCCCGTCGAACAGGTCGAGGGCACGCGGACCTTCACGGACTGCGACGGCCGCACCATCGACGTGACCGACCTGGCGCTGCCCGACGACGCGCGTCCGATCGTCGAGAACTCGACGACGCTGCTGATCGACCTGCGTTAGCCGCGGACGATCTTCGTCAGCGGCGCCCAGTCCAGCGCCAGGTGCTTCGTGCCGGCGTCCGCGAAGCGCACCGACGCCTCTGCCGATGCGCCCGTACCCCGAATCTCGATGATGATGCCGTCGCCGAACGACGGATGGCGGACGTCGTCGCCGACCCGCAGGCCCGCGTTCGCCGACGTCTGTGGGACGGCGGCCGGCGCGGTTCGGGTGTCGGGGTCGCGACGGCGGACCGGCGCGTCCCCGCCGAACTGCGAGCCACGGTTCGCCCGGGCCACGAAGCCCGGCGGATCGCCGAACTCGTCCGGCTCGAACAGCGCCGCCGGGATCGCGGTGAGGAACGGCGACGGCGGGTTGTACTGCGTCGCGCCGTACATCGACCGGCGGCTCGCGTGGGTGAGGATCAGCAGCTCGCGCGCCCGGGTGATGCCCACGTAGGCGAGGCGCCGCTCCTCCTCCATCTCCGACAGATCGGCGTGCGAACGCGAGTGCGGAAACACCCCGTCCTCCATCCCCACGATCGCCACGACGGAGTACTCGAGCCCCTTCGCCGCGTGCATGGTCATGAGCGACACGCGGTCGGACGACTCGAGCTCGTCGGTGTCCGCGACGAGCGCGACGCGCTCGAGGAAGTCGTCGACCGTGTCGTAGCCACCCGCGTAGCCGATGAGCTCCTCGAGGTTCTCCCGCCTGCCCTCGGACTCGACGGTGTCCTCGGCCACGAGCTCCTGCAGGTAGCCGCTCGCGTCGAGCGCGTGCCGCAGCACGGTGCCCGGTCCGTCGACGAGGCGCGCCGCGCAGCCGTCCAGCACCTCGACGTACTCGCGAAGGCCGCGTGCGGCCTTCGCGCCGAGCGGGGGCGGATCGCGCAGGACGTCGGCGAGCGCGCAACCGCGGGCCCTGGCCGCCTCGTCGAGGGCCTCGATGGACGTCTCTCCGATCCCCCGCTTCGGCACGTTGATCGTGCGCCGGATGGCGACCTCGTCCGCGGGGTTTGCGGCCAGCCTGAGGTAGGCGAGCGCGTCGCGCACTTCGCGTCGGTCGTAGAACTTGGTGCCACCGATCACGACGTACGGGATGCGGTACCCGAGCAGCGCCTCGTCGAGCACGCGGCTCTGCGCGTTCGTCCGGTACAGCACGGCCATGTCGCCCCACGGGCGGCCGTCCGCGTGCAGCGAGGCGAGTCGCTCCGCGACGAAGTCGGCCTCCTCGCGCTCGTCGTCCGCGAGGTGGGCGACGATCCGGGTGCCGGGACCGGCGTCGGTCCAGAGGTTCTTCGGCTGGCGGCCCGTGTTCATGCCGATCACGGCGTTCGCGGCGTCGAGAATGGTCTGCGTGCTTCGGTAGTTCTGGTCGAGCACGACGGTCGTCGCGTCGGGGAATGCCTCCTCGAAGCGGACGAAGTTCGTGTAGTCCGCGCCGCGGAAGCGGTAGATGGACTGGTCGGTGTCGCCGACGATGCAGGCGTTCCGGTGGACGGCCGACAGCATAAGCACGATGGCGTTCTGCGCCACGTTGGTGTCCTGGTACTCGTCGACCAGCAGGTGCTCGAACCGCTCCTGGTAGCGCGCGAGCACGTCGGGGCGGGTGCGGAACAGCGCGACGGTATTGACCAGCAGGTCGTCGAAGTCCATCGCCCCCGCCGACGCCAGCCGGCGCTGGTACTCGCGGAAGGCGCCGACCAGCGCCTCCTCGTACGACGACTCGGGTCGGACGTCGGACGGCCCGCGCAGCTCGTTCTTCCACGCGCTCACCCGGGCGGCGACGCCGCGCACGGGGAAGCGCCGGGGGTCGAGTCCCGCGTCGCGCAGGACGTGCCCGAACAGGCGCCGCGCGTCGTCGGCGTCGTAGATCGAGAACGTGCGCGGATAGCCGACGTGCTCGGCCTCTGCGCGCAGGATGCGCACGCACGCCGAGTGGAACGTGCTCACCCACATCGCCCTGATGCCCGCGCCGACGAGCGCCTCGACGCGCTCGCGCATCTCGTTGGCCGCCTTGTTGGTGAACGTGATCGCCATGATCCGGCTCGGGTGCACGCCCGTCGCAACGAGGTGCGCGATTCGGTGCGTGAGCACCCTGGTCTTGCCCGATCCGGCCCCGGCGACGACGACCAGCGGCGTCCCGCGGTGCAGGACCGCCTCGCGCTGGTCCGGATTGAGGCCGGAGACGTCGACGGAGACCGGTGACACCGGCTACGCGCGCCGTGCCGCGGACCGCGCGGCACGCGCACCGCCTCGGACCGCACGGTGCGGGACCGGATGTGCGCTGACGACCATTCCGCAAACTCTATTGCGGGGTGCGTCAGACTTGACCTCCGTGGCTGCCGGACTCGCACCTGCAAACAGGATCGCGATCCTCCTTCCCCCGTCGGAGGGCAAGGCGGAAGGCGGCGACACCCGCGAGGTGTGGGACCCGCACGAAGGTTCGTACGGTCCCCGTCTCGGCGACATGCGTCTGGTCGTCGCCCGCGAACTGCGGCGGCTCCGCGGCGGCGACGCCGCGCTGCTCGGCGTGCAGGGAGACAACCTGCTGCGCGCCCGCCGCGCGAACGCCGCGCTCGTCGGTGCCCCGACCCTGCCTGCGTGGCGCCGCTACACGGGCGTCGTGTGGAACCACCTCGACGTCGGCTCGCTCTCGCCTGCGTCGCGCGCCCGTGCGCTCGGCAGCATCGTCGTGTTCTCCGGACTGCTCGGCGCGGTGCGCGCGACCGACCCCGTGCCCGACTACCGGCTGAAGATGGGCGCCCGGCTCGAGCCCACCGGGCAACTCGCGGCGTGGTGGCGCGAGCCGCTGTCGGCGCTGCTCAACGAGGTGCTCGCGGGCTGCACCGTCGTCGACCTCCTGCCGCAGGAGCACCGGGCCGCATTCGTCCCCGACCGCGGATCGCTCGCCGCGTACCTGTGCGTCAACCTCGTCGACAGGGCGGGCCGCTCCGGCGGCCACGGCGCGAAGGCCGCAAAGGGCCGCCTCGCACGGCACCTCGTGGAGACGTGTCCGATGTCCTCGCGCGTGCCGCAGACCGTGATGGCGTTCCGCGACGGCCCGTACCGCGCGGTGGTGGAGTAGCGCAGCGTCAGGCGAGCAGACGACGTCGCAGGAATTCCAGCACCGCCTCGATGCCTGCTTCCTGGGGCTGCTCGGTCAGCACCGAGTGGTCGGCGCGCGACGTCGACGGAAACTCGACCGCCACGAACCGTTCGCCGAGCAGTTCGCGCAGCGAGTCGAAGCGACTGCCGACGAGACGATCGCCGGTGTAGCGCACGCCGAGCACGTCGCACCCTGCCTCGGCGCGCCGGCGCACCGCCTCGCGGTCGGCGTCGCTGAGGTTGAGGTCGGCCGCACGACGGCGACCCATCGCGAACGGCAGCGACGGCTGCGACAGGACGGGGGCGACCATCACGTCGTCCACCATCATCCCGAGCGCGAACCCGCCGCTGAAGCACATGCCGACGGCGCCGACACCGGGCCCGCCCGCCGACGCGTGCAGCGACGCGGCGAGCGCGCGGAGCCACGAGACGACGGGCGACGTCGAGCCCGTCGCCATCGACGTGAACTCGCGGGAGACGCACACCTTGGCGAACGACGACGCGAGGTAGCCCCCGCTCGGCGCACGCCCTGCCTCCCCCACGAGCAGCGGCATGACGACCGTGAAGCCCTCGTCGACCACGCGCTCGGCAAAGCGCTGCACCGTGGGGGTGATCCCCGGGATCTCGTGGATCACCACGACGCCGGGGCCCGTCCCCTTCGTCCATGTCGGCCGCGTCCGTCCGTCCGCGGCGAACGATCCCTCCGTCCAGCCCGTCAGCGCCATGTTCGGAGGCTACTACTGCGGTACGGGACGGTCGTCAGCGCGGCCGGCCGACGCCGACGACCTTCGACCACGTCAGCGCCGCGACCCTCACTACGTCGCCCGTGCGGGGAGCGTGCACCATCTGGCCGTTGCCGATGTAGATGCCGACGTGGTGGATCGGATAGCCGGAGAAGATCAGGTCGCCGGGCTCGGCCGCCGCGATGGGGACCCGCGTGAGCCCCGCGTACTGCGTGCGCGAGGTGCGCGGGATGCTCACACCCGCGACGCCCCACGCCCACGACGTGAGCCCCGAGCAGTCCATCGCCACGCCCGGTTGGCGCGCACCGAACACGTAGCGGACGCCGAGCTGCGACAGCGCCGCGTTGACGGCGATCCCCGCCTTCGACGATGGCGCGACCACGTTCGCGACCTTTTGGGTCTTGAACCTGTCGGCCTCGGCCTTCGCCGCATCGAGGGCGGCCTGCTCGCGTCGCTGCCGCTCGGTGCTCAGCAGCGCACCCAGCTCGGCTTGCGCCGCAGCCTGCCGCATCTGGTACTCGGCCGCGAGCGCCTCCGCGGCGTTCAGCTGCGACGACGCGTACTGCGCGACCTGCTCGGCCTTGCGCCGCTTGCGCTCGAGCGAGGAGCGCTCGCGCGTGAGGTCCTCGATGACGCCCTGCAGCGCGTCGGTGTTGCCCGCGCCGGTGTTGAGCGCGGCGGCCGTGAGGTAGCGCTTCCGGACGATGTCGCCGAGCGAGGCCGTCGAGCTAAGGATCGTCGACAGGCTCGTCGAACGGCCCCCTCCGATGAGCGACCGGAGCGCCAGCTGCTGCAGCTCGCCCTGCATGCCGGCGAGCTCCTGCTCCTTGGCGGAGATGCGCGCCTCCGTCTCGGAGATCTCGACCGCGAGGTCCTCCTGCTCGTTCATCGCCAGCGAGTACGCCTCGCCCATCGCGTCGATGCGCTCGCCGAGGCGGTCCAGCTCCGCGATGATCTGGTCGACGCGCCGCTGCTGATCGCCCGAGTTGCCGGCCGCGCGGGCGGTCGGGGACACCGCCGTCACGGAGATGGCGACGGACGTTCCGACCGCGAGGAGCGATCGGATGGCCCGGCGGACCGCACGGGTCCGGGCGCTCGGGGGCAGCGCAGCCATGTTCAGGACATTCTACCCGTCGGCGCAGGACCGCGCCGGTCGGGCCGCGGATCGGTCCGCACCGTGCGCGGGCGTCACTCCCACTCGATCGTGCCGGGGGGCTTGGACGTGACGTCGTAGACGACGCGGTTGACTCCCGGTACCTCGTTGACGATCCGGTTCGCCATGGCGTCGAGCACCTCGTGGGGCAGTCGTGCCCAGTCGGCGGTCATCGCGTCGTCGCTGGTGACGGCACGGACGACCACCGGGTTGGCGTAGGTGCGCTCGTCCCCCATCACGCCGACCGAGCGCGAGTCGACGAGGACCGCGAAGGCCTGCCACACCGTGCGCGACAGCCCAGCCCGTTCGATCTCCTCGCGGACGATGGCATCGGCTCGGCGAACCGTCGCGACGCGCTCCGGCGTCACCTCGCCGAGCACCCGCACCGCGAGGCCGGGGCCGGGGAACGGCTGGCGCATCACGATGTCGTCGGGCAGGCCGAGCACCGCGCCGATGCGCCGCACCTCGTCCTTGAAGAGGTGCCGGAGCGGCTCGACGAGTTCAAGCCTCATGTCGTCCGGCAGGCCACCGACGTTGTGGTGGCTCTTGATCGTCGACGCGCCGTTGCCGCCGCTCTCGACGACGTCCGGGTAGAGCGTTCCCTGCACGAGGAATCCGGCGCCATCGACGACCGCGGTCTGCTCCTCGAAGATGCGCACGAAGAGCTCGCCGATCGCCTTGCGCTTCTGCTCCGGGTCGGACACCCCCGCCAGCCGTTCGAAGAACCGCGGCCCCGCCTCGACGTGCACGAGGTCCATTCCCATCGACCGGCGGAACGCGGCGACGACGCCCTCGCTCTCGCCCTCGCGCATCAGCCCCGTGTCGACGTACACACACGTCAGGCGGTCGCCGATCGCCCGGTGCACCAGCGCCGCGGCGACCGCGGAATCGACGCCACCAGAGAGGCCGCACACGGCGCGCCCACCGCCGATCTGTGCGCGGACCGCATCGACCTGCTCGTCGACGACCGACGAGGGCGTCCAGTCGCGTCCGATTCCCGCGCAGCCGTGGAGGAAGCGCTCCAGCAGCGCCTGGCCGCCGTCGGTGTGGGCCACCTCGGGATGGAACTGCACGCCCCAGATGCGCCGGACCGGATCTTCGATCGCCGCGTGCGGACTGGCGGGCGTGCGCGCA
>Ga0172372_10011008_pt1 | contig 11536 bp, 15 predicted proteins | sample LakKiv5m_2_FD_114544 | JGI IMG/M metagenome (GOLD analysis project Ga0172372, IMG submission 114544) | Freshwater microbial communities from Kabuno Bay, South-Kivu, Congo - kab_092012_9.5m | ecosystem: Environmental > Aquatic > Freshwater > Lake | place: Democratic Republic of the Congo... | reverse complement strand
TGATGATGATATTTTTCAGGGATTGGGTGTTGAAGTGACACTAAAGAATAAAGAGGACTTCCTTAAGGTAAAGGAAACTCTAACCCGTTTGGGTGTCTCTTCCAAGCACGAAAAGAAACTATACCAGTCTTGTCATATTCTGCATAAACGCGGTAGATATGCCATTATGCATTTCAAGGAAATGTTTTTGATGGATGGACTGGAGAGCGATATCAGCGAAGAAGACGAAATGAGAAGGAACACTATTGTTAAACTGCTAGTAGACTGGGGTCTATTAGATGCAGTAGATCCTACTGAATACGAAAAACAATTAAGTCTTGCTCGTTTAAAGATTCTTTCACATAAGGAGAAGGGAGACTGGGAACTCGTACCTAAATACCATATAGGAAGGTGATTTTTATATGGATGAATTACAAGCTATAGGTGCTCCGTTTCCGGTTGAATTTTCTTCGTGCTCAAATAAACTACCAAAGTTATTCCGATGGACAGATCAGGATAGACCAATAAAGGTTTATATTGATCGTGGCATATCCGTTGGTATGAACGAACCCAAGAAAGAGGGTCAAACGAAGATTGCATGGATTTGTGAATCTCGTGCAATATTTCATTTATCTTTCCCTAGACCAGTTTTTGAAAAAGAACTACAAAGACTAAGTGAGTCTTTTGATTATGTTTTTGTATCAGAAAAAGGACTACTAAATCCTACATATCCAAATATAATCTATAGTCCTGCCGGCAGCAATCTACCTTGGTTAAGCATATATCGTGATCTTCCAATGAAAACGAAGAATACGTCATTGATTGCTTCTCCCAAGAAAATAACATTTGGTCATGCCATACGACACATTGTGGCAGAGAAGTTCAAAGAACATATTGATGTGTTTGGTGGCGCCGCTGGAACGCAAAGATTTGGTTATGGAGAAAATCTTTGGCCAGATAAATCTGATGCAACTGTTCCTTATAGATTTTCCATAGTAATAGAAAACGATGCATATTCTACTTACTACACAGAAAAGGTAACTGATTGTTTTGCTTCTGCAACCATACCAGTTTATTGGGGCGCACCAGACATCCATGAGCATTTCAACATGGATGGAATAATTAGATTGACTTCTGACTTTGATCCTAATATACTTACTCCAGAATTGTACGAGAGCAAGATAGAAGCAGTAAAAGACAATCTTGAAAGAGTAAGGAATCTTGAATCTTCTGATGATATACTTTACACTAATATAATGAAATATGAAAATAGAAGTATCTAATGGTGAACTGGTGGATCGTTATACGATCCTGCTAATCAAAAAGAAAAAAACAAATCCCTTTTCTATGAAGTTTTTTAATATTCACGAAAACCTATCCAACATAAAGGACATGGTTAATAGTCTTTCTTTAAAAGAAGAAACTATAGAAGAATTGATGAATGTGAATAGAGAGTTATGGGATGTTGAAGATAAACTAAGATTGATGGAGAAAGAGAAAAAGTTTGATGATGAGTTTATCACTCTTGCGAGATCAGTTTACACTTTAAACGACAAAAGATATGCTATCAAGAGAAACATAGATGAGATTACTAAAAGTGATGTGAGAGAAGAAAAGATACTTCCGTCTTATTAATTATGAAACATGTAGCATTGATAGATCAGGCTAGAGGTCTGGGTGACATTTTCTTCTTGCAAAAAGCAGCAACTCTTATTAGTGAAAGAGTTGATAATATAATTTGGCCTATCCATCCAAAGTACAACTACCTACATCAGTATCTAAAAACACCTAAAGTATCTTATTTTAGTTTTCCTATTAAGGAGTCAGACTTTAGTGAATCTGTTAAAATATGGCATAAAGTTCTTTATGATAATTTTAAGTATAATAACTTCAAAAGTGTTATACTTGGAAAAAATGTAATTCATTACATTCCATTCAGAACTTCTATGTCGATGCTTAATGTTAATAGCGATCAAGTAATGTATTCTAAGTATAAAATTATAAACACAAATTTTAACGACTGGAAGAATTACTTTAAGTTTGTTAGAAACCCAGAAAGAGAAGATGAACTACGCAAGAGATATGGTATAGAAAAGGGAGAAAAGTTTGTTTTTGTAAATACCATGTACTATACCAATGGCCATCGTACTTATGATATAAAACCAGAGACTGACTATAAGATTGTTTATAATGATTCTTCTTTATGTCACATATTTGACTTCTGTTGGATTCTTGAAAATGCACAAGAAATTCATACAGTTGAAACTTCCATATGTTATCTTGTAGAGAGTCTAAATACTACTGATAGGATTTTTTGTTATCCTAGAAAAAAATTGAACGGTGATAATGAATATCAAAATTATAATTATATCAATAAACTTTTTAGTAAAAAATGGAACTATATTAAATGAACACTGAAATAATATCATTTTTCTCTGATATAGAGGGACACACCTACTATAGCGATCATGCTAAAAGATTGAGTCAAGAGTGCATCAAATATAACATACCACACGATTTTAGAAAATTAGAAACAAGTGGAAGTTATAGAATGAATTGTTTGAGGAAACCAAGATTCATTTTGAATATGTTGAAGACTAAAAATAAACCAATAGTTTGGTTAGATATAGATTCTATAATTCATAATGAACTTTCTATATTTGACGATAAACAAGATCATTGTGATATGATATTTACATATCAAGGAATTTTGCCTAAATTTATAGATGTTAATTTACCAAAAGCATCTCCAATATATTTAACTCCTAACCCAATAGTTTTTGAGTTTTTAGATTTTTGGGTTGATAGGTGTGAATTTAATGCAAGCAATACAGGTCCAAAAGTATTTGATCATGAAATACTTTTATTCGATGTTATTCCAAAATTTAAAGATAGACTTAAACTTGGCGTTTTACCGGGTAACTATGCCATATGGCCAACCGACAAACTTCCAGAGGGTCTTACTCCATATATAACTATGGGTATTGCAGATAACAAATCGAAAGAGGAATCTCTTAGAGAACTTGGTTTTGATGAAAATGCAATCAATTATAACTTAGTGAGATATTAATTATGAGAAACCTTATATTAAATTATTGGAAATCGCCATACGAAGAAAGAGTAAAAGAAGTTCATGATTGCATAGCAGCAAACATTGAATCGAATTTATTTGATAGATGTTTATTTTTTGTTCAGAAAGAACAAAGTAATGATTTGCTTTCATTTGTTAAACATTTACCAATAACTAAAACTTCTATTAAGTTGTTAGAATGTTCAAGAAATGTTACATATAATGAAATATTTGGAGTATGTAATACTTTATACTCATCTAAAGATGATATAACTGTATTGGCAAATTCTGATATTCAATATGATGAAAGTATTAAATTAGCAGATAAAATTACTTCTGATGATTTTTATTGTTTGACTAGATACAACGATGATGTTCTATATTGGAATTTGGAATTAGATTATGTTCCAAAGTGTGGAAGCGATTCACAGGATGTATGGATTTGGAGAGGTAAAAATAGAATTAAAACTACAATAGACATCTATTTGGGGGTTCCTGGTTGTGATAATAGAATTTCATATGAAGCATTGAAATGTGGTTATAGAGTTAGTAATCCTTCTCTGTCAATAAAAACACACCATAAACATACAACAAATTTAAAAGGTGGACATTCTGAGAACGCAAATAACGCACATCCTACTCCATTTGTTTTTACAAAACCAATAAAATTAGAAGATACTCCAGAAAGTTGTATGAGAATTTGTGCTACTGATAGAGAAGATTTTTCTTGGTTGGGAGAAACTATAAATAATAAAATTAAAATTTTGATAGCTCAGGAAATGGGATTATTGTTACAAATTGAATAAATTAATGATGTTAAATTCAAAAAACATAATTCGCAGTTATTAATAAGTTGAAAGAGATATAATATGATATTTTTAATCACAGGCGGCCGCGGATTTATAGGTAGTCACTTTGTAGAAAGATGTTTGAAGGAAGGTCATAAGGTAATTGATATTGATTGTATGACATATTGTTCCTCTGTAGAACTACCTTGGGATGGTAATCAAAATTATACACATATAAACAAAAATATAGTAAATTTAGATCATCTTCCAGTTTGCGATATTGTTGTAAACTTTGCAGCAGAGAGTCATGTTGATAATTCTATTTCTTCGCCTAATGTATTTTTTCAAACAAATGTCTTAGGTACATTAAATATACTAAATCTTCTTCGTGGAAAAATATATGAAAGACCTAAGTTTGTGCATATAAGCACAGATGAAGTTTATGGTGATGTTACATCTGGTCAAAAAACAGAAGAGAGTATTTTAAATCCTAGTAATCCATACGCTGCGTCTAAGGCCGGGGCCGAAATGGCAGTTTTCTCATATTCAAGAACGTATGGTGTTGATTATCAAATTGTTAGAAGTACAAATAACTATGGCATTCGTCAATATCCAGAAAAATTAATACCTAAGATAATGAAATGTCTAAATGAGGGAACAAAAATACCACTTCATGGGGATGGTACATATGTTAGAGATTGGTTGTATGTAAAGGATAATGTGGACGCTATATACAAAGTTTGTTTTAGCAATAAAATAAATGAGATTTGGAATGTGTGTGCTTACAACTATAAGAGCAATAATGAAGTTGCATCTTCTGTCGGTTCATGGTATAATATAAGCAACATAAATGATCACATTCGTTATGTTGAAAATAGAATGGGACAAGATTTTAGATATTCTATATCTTCTGAAAAGATTAGAAATGAACTTGGATGGGTTCCAGAATTTAGTCTTAATCTCAAAAATTTAGTGAGTGAAATATTATGAAATACATTTGTACTCTTAGCGATTTTAAATATCTTCCTAGAGGACTGTCATTAATTGATTCATTAAATAAATACAATAACGATGTTTATGTGTTCTACCTTTGCATGGATCAAAAAACGTATGATACTCTTATACAAAAAAATATACCAAATGTAGAAGCAGTGCATGTAAGTGAAATAATAAAATTATATCCAGATGCTTTTTCTAATGTAATACCTTCTTCTGTATCTTTGCAAGTGGAAAAGGATACAGGGGAATCAGCAATATCTAATGAATTTCATTATAGAATGTCATCTCATTTCCCTGATTTTATTCTTAGAACTAAAAAAGTGGATCATGTGATATATAGCGATGCTGATATTTATTTTTATCAACCACTAGATTCTATTTACAATGATGTTGGTGATAAGTCTTTTGGTGTGGTAGAGCATAGAATAGAGTGGACTGGCTGCGGCGTTTATAATGTTGGTATAATATACATGAGGAACGATTCCCATACTCTTGATATGTTAGATTTATGGAAGTACTGTGTATCTACCCCCAAAAATGAGCATGAAGAAGTATATGGAGTTTGTAGTGATCAAAAATATCTTGAATTACTAGAACTTAAGTTCAAAGATTATTTTGCAATAATTGGAGATACCACTGGACATCTTGCTCCTTGGAATCTAAGATACCATATGTTTACTCCAGATGGTAAATTAGTATGGAGAGATGTGGTTCAAGAATTAGTTTACTTTCATTTCTCTAACTTTATACCTAATCTGACTAATATGACATATCAACTAGGTCCAAGACATGGTGTCATGGATATAAGAATACCTTGGTTACAAGAAAAATGTTTTGAATATTTAAAAAGCATAAAGGATAATACATGAAAATTGCATTTGGAATGATTGTTTTTGAGGGCGACTATGTTTTGCGTGAATGTTTAGAGCAAGTATATCCTTTTGCTTCGCAAATTTTGATTGCAGAAGGCCCTGTTACTTATTGGCAAAGAAAGGGAAGACTCACCTCTCTTGATAAAACAAACGAAATCATAGATAATTTTCCAGATCCAGAGAATAAAATTAAAATAGTACACGGACAATATGCAGAAAAAGATGATCAGTGTCGTGCATATATGAATCATATCAATGATGATATTGATTATATTTGGAATTTAGATTCCGATGAAGTTTACAAAACTGAAGATCTGAAGAAAATAATTTATCTATTAGAAGAAGAAAATCCAACAAGTGTTGGGGTAAGAAGTTGTACTTTTTATGGTGGGTTTGATGATTATTTAACAGGATTTGAATTAAATAAAGATAACTTTTTGAGAATCTTTAGATACATGCCAGGATCAACGTGGGCCACTCATCGTCCACCTACTATACAGTATCCGTCTCATGTGGAAAGAAAGCACATTGACAGTGATACTTTATACAATAAAACAGGAGTACAGATGTATCACTATTCCTATGTTTTTCCTGATCAAGTTTTTAAGAAAATTGCTTATTATAAAGATGCAGTAAGTAGAGATGTTTGTATTGACGATTATTTTACAAATATTTATCTTCCTTGGGTTACTAAACCATCAGAAAGACAAATGGTAGAAAGTATCTATATGGGTGTTCATGAATATAAACCAAGAAATCGTGGAGCATGTTATACTTCAAAATTTGAAGGGGAACACCCAGAAGCAATTATTAAAAATATCGATAATCTAAAAACTATATTTAGTGAACAGTTAGGGAAGTATCAATGACAATTAAAAATACTGCTTGGTATGATGATAAAATTTTACCTGAACAAATGGTTCGCGGTGCACTTGGTCTAAATGGATGGCCTCGTTTAGAAAAATCTGATCACTTTTCTGTATTGGATGATCTAATTAATACTTCTTCTTTTACTAATATTGGAGATCTTGGGTGCGGCGCCGGCGAAGTTGGAAGAGTTTATTCGAAGTATCAGTATACTGGTTATGATTTACCTCATATAATAGAAAAAGTTTCAAAGGTTGTAAATCCATATTTAAATTATGTAGATTTTGATGCTTATGATTTTGATTATTCTTCTATTAAAAAACATGATATGATAATATGTAATAGTTTTATTTCGGAATTGAAAGACCCATTTAGTGTGTTACAAAATATATTAAATAATACTTCAAACTGTTTAATTTTACATCGACAACAATTTTCAAATAATACTAACTTTCAAGAGTATTCTACTTATGGTAATCTTGTAACTCCTAGATCATTTATTGGCATTGATGAGTTTAATAGTATTTTAAAAGATCATAAAGTAATTAAACAAGTTGAATGTCATGGAATGTCTTTGCTAATTCAAAGGAAATAAAATGTTTTCTGATAATGTAATGGAATTTAAATTTTTAACTGATTCTTTAAAACCAAATTTTAAAGTTTTAGAATATGGTTCTGGAGAATCTACGTTAGAGATATCTAAACTAGTTAATTGTATTGTTAGTGTAGAGCATAATCAACAATGGGCAGAAAAATGTTTACAAAACAAACCAGAAAACTGCACTCTTTTATATGTTCCTCCCAGTCTTTCTTATATTGAATATACAGAAAATTGTGGAACATATGAGGAATTTGAAAAATATATCGAATCTCCGAATGAACTAGGAATAATTTTTGATGTTGTTTTTATTGATGGGAGAGCTAGAGTACATTGTGCCAAAAATATATTAAAACTTATTCATGAAGAAAGTATAATTTTTATTCACGATTACAATAGAAAACAATATCATGTAGTCGAAGATTTTTTAGATATGATAAATATAGTTGGTACTATGGCTATGTTCAGGAGAAAACCATGAATTATACTAAATCAAATTCTTGGAATGCTTCATTTGTATTGAATACATCTGGAATGATTAATTTTGATTTATGTTTAGAAATTGGTTGTTTTGAGGGAATGACTTCTAATGAAATTGTCTCAAGAATGTTGAGTAGAGATGGTAAATTAATATGTGTAGATCCGTTAACCGATTTATATTTGAATGAAAATTTAACAGAAAAAAATATAAACGATAATAATACAATGTGGAGTTATTTTAACGGTCAGTATGATCGATTCATTAGTAATTGCAAAGTCCATATAGAAAATAATAAAATTGAATTGATTCGAAAATTAAGTACTGAAGCATTTTCTGAATTAAAAGAAAAATATGAACAAAAATTTGATTTCATTTATATCGATGGAGATCATAGAGCAGATCTGGTATACATTGATGGTGTGCATTCATTTGAACTTTGTAAACCAAATGGTTATATTTTGTTTGATGACTATGAGTGGGGTCTTGAATTTGGTAAAGATGCGCCAAAGGTAGGAATAGATAGATTTTTAAATGAATATAAGGATAAAATCCAACTTGTATCTAAAAATGGTCAAGTTTTGATAAAAAAAATATGATTGAACTTTTTAATATTGATCACTATACAATAAACACATCAAATTATTCTAGTCTATTGCATGATGAAGTTGTAAATAAGTTTGAAAAGTCTATAGCAGACTATGTTGGAGCAAAATATGCTGTTTCTTTTAATAGTGCAACTAGTGCTATATTTTTAGCATTGTTAAATAAAAATGTAACAGTTAAAATACCTAGTATAATTCCTCCTGTAGTTCCAAATGCAATATCAACTTCTGGAAATTCTTATGAATTTGTAGATAATATCACTTGGGTTGGTGATTCATATATTATGCATAATTTTGGTGATTATAAAATAATAGACTCTGCACAAAAACTAGAGAAAAATCAATTCAAAAAAGAATGCAACCCAAACGATTTGATGGTTTTTAGTTTTTATCCAACTAAACCTGTTGGTACTTGTGATGGAGGTATTATTGTTTCTGATGATAAAGAAAAAATAAATTATTTTAGAATGTTAGCACTCAATGGAATGACTTATTCTAAAGATAATTGGGATAGAAAGATAAAGTTCATAGGTTATAAAATGTATATGAATTCTATTCAAGCAGATATAGCACTTAGAAACTTTGATTCTTATGAAGATAAGCTTAATAAATTGAGTTATATTAAACAGTACTATAATGATAAACTTGGTTATAATAATACAAGTAATCATCTTTATAGAATAAGAGTAAATAATAGAGATTTATTCGTACAGAATATGAAAGAGTCAGGAATACAAACTGGAATTCATTACAAAGCCGCACACTTGAATTCTGTTTATAGTAACTCAGATGTTTCTTTACCACTTTCAGAAAGAGAAGAGAAAGTAACCGTTTCTATTCCATTTCACGAAAAATTATCAATAACTAGTATGGAGATCATAGTTGAAGCAGTTAAAAAATATATTGTGGACTAAAAAATTTAATGTTCATACAGATTGGACTAGAGGAGGATGTTTAGTTCCTGTAGATTTTAGTTCAATTCCTTTTGTTGTTAAACGAGTTTTTTATGTAGGTAATGTACCGGCCGGATCTATTAGAGGCGAACATGCACATTATAGAACTAAACAAGTTATATTGTGTTCTTCTGGAAATGTTTTAGTTGATTTGTATGATGGTCATGATATAATTACCGTTAATCTTCTTCCGGGCGATTCTGTGTTATTGGATGCGTTGGTATGGGGAACCCAAAAATTTATTGTTGATGATTCTTCTTTAATTGTTTTTTGCTCAACTGAATATGATGAATTAGATTATATTAGAAGTGAAGATCATTTTAATCAAATTGTAAATGATAAATATAATATCAAGGAGAACATGTGAGAACTTTAATATATGTTGGTGCTAACGATGGGAATGGACTTGAAATTCTTTTGAGAGAATGGCAAGGAGAACCTTTGGATAGAGTTTATGCATTTGAACCAGATCCCGAAATGTATGAAAAACTTTGTCAGAGATTTGATAGATTTAGAAATAATATACACCTAATAAATGCTGCTTGTACATCTACAGACGGTGTTGGTAAATTTTATATAACTCCAAATAGAGTTTCTAGTTCATTGGGCGATATTAATATGACCAATCAGGCCTCGGTTCCTGGAGGTCATTCTGGGGGAGAATTAGCCTTTAAAGTAATAGAAGTTCAAACTATAAATTTATATAATTTTTGTCAGACAAATAATATAACAGAAATTGAGTATCTTCAAACGGATTGTCAAGGAAGTGATTTGGCAATTTTAAAAACAATGAAATTATTTTTTGATGAAAAGAAAATAAAAGGGATGTGTTGTGAAACACATAGAGACGATTTTGAAATTTACATAGGACTTCATAATTCGTTTTCCCAGTTTAAGGAATTGCTTCAGGAAAGATATGAAGTATTATATTATCGATCTTTGAAAGGAAAGATAATAGATAAAGATGATTTAGAAGAACTTTCAAATCATCATGAATGGGATACATATTGGAAATTAAAGTGAGTTAATGATGCTACCAAAAATTACACTGTGCATGATTGTTAAGAATGAATCTCATATCATTCTAGAATGTCTTAATTCGATTTACAAACACATTAACTATTGGGTTATTTGTGATACAGGATCCACAGACGGAACCCAAGACATAATTAAGAAATTCTTTGAAGAGAAAAACATTCCCGGAGAACTACATCAACACGAATGGAAGGGGTTTGGACACAACAGAACTCTTGCATTTGATACTGCTAAAGGTAAGGCGGAATATGCGTTTGTGATTGACGCAGATGATTATCTTCACGGATCTCTTCCTGTCGATAAAATAACTGATCATGACGCATATACTCTTAGAATGGGAAGAGAAGAGTTCTCTTGGTGGAGAACACAGATTTTCCGTTTAGATCTTGATTGGGAATATGTTGGAGTATTGCATGAGTATGCAAAACCAAGAAAGAAAGAAACACCACAAATTGCTAAACTAGAGGGTAATTATAGAGTTGTTGCCAGAACTCTAGGTGCTAGAAACAAAGATATTACTGTTATTGAAAAGTACTCCAGAGATGCAGAACTTTTAGAAAAAGCATTGATCGATGAACCAAATAATTCTCGCTACATGTTTTATCTTGGACAGTCATATTTCGATTCTCAGCAGTGGGCAAAATCAGAAGAAGCATATGCCCGCCGAGCCCAAGCCGGGGGATGGCCAGAAGAAGTTTATTATTCTCTTCTCCGGGTTGCACAGTGCAAAACAATGCAAGAAAAACCTTGGCCAGAAATACAGCAAGCATTTTTAGATGCATATAATTATAGACCAACAAGAGCAGAACCTCTTTATCATCTGGCACAAATATATAGAATGAAGTATAATATGCCAGTTCTTGCTTATATGTTTGCCAGAGCAGCATTGGACATTCCCTTCCCGAAGGATGATATACTTTTCGTTCCTAATGCAATCTATGATTGGGGGATTGCAGATGAAGTTAGTAGTACTGCCTTCTTTGCTGGATACCCCTTGGTGGGATACGAAGTAACCAGAAAACTATTGCAGAGTGGAAAGGTTCCAAAGGAACATTTAGATAGAATTCAAAAGAATTATGAATCTTATGTAAATGTGTTGGAAGATCTATTGAAGAAGGGTGTTCTCTCTCCAGAAACTGCACCTGAAGGCATTAAAGTTAAAAATAGATATAAATAAGTCTAGGAGACTAATATGCCAGCATCAAGATACGACATATACGCGGAACAGGGTAGCACATTTAAGTTACATCTAGACTACAAGTATGCCGGTGGTACTGGTATTGATTTATCAG
>Ga0172372_10011007_pt1 | contig 11537 bp, 7 predicted proteins | sample LakKiv5m_2_FD_114544 | JGI IMG/M metagenome (GOLD analysis project Ga0172372, IMG submission 114544) | Freshwater microbial communities from Kabuno Bay, South-Kivu, Congo - kab_092012_9.5m | ecosystem: Environmental > Aquatic > Freshwater > Lake | place: Democratic Republic of the Congo... | reverse complement strand
GCGCCCATCATCCGCATGCTCAACGCCCTGCTCACGCAGGCCGCGCGCGACGGCGCGAGCGACATCCACATCGAACCCTACGAGCGCCATTCGGCGGTGCGTTTCCGGGTCGACGGCACGCTGCGCGAAGTGGTGCAGCCCAACCGAGCGCTGCACGCGGCGCTGATCTCGCGCCTGAAGATCATGGCCGAGCTGGACATTTCGGAGAAGCGCCTGCCGCAGGACGGCCGCATTTCATTACGCATCGGCACCCGCGCGGTGGACGTGCGCGTGTCCACCCTGCCCAGCGCGCACGGCGAACGCGCCGTGCTGCGCCTGCTGGACAAGAGCGAGAGCAAGCTCAACCTGGAAGCCGTGGGCATGCAGGGCGAGGTGCTGGAACGCTTCAAGCACCTGCTGACGCAGCCGCACGGCATCATTCTGGTGACCGGCCCCACCGGCTCGGGCAAGACCACCACGCTGTACGCCGGCCTGCAGCGCCTGGACGCGAGCACGCTCAACATCATGACGGTGGAAGACCCGATCGAATACGAGCTGCCGGGCGTGGGCCAGACCCAGGTCAACGCCAAGATCGACCTGACCTTCGCCAAGGCGCTGCGCGCCATCCTGCGGCAAGACCCGGACGTCATCATGATCGGCGAGATCCGCGATTTTGAGACCGCGCAGATCGCCATCCAGGCCTCGCTGACCGGCCACCTGGTGCTGGCCACGCTGCACACCAACGACGCGTCCAGCGCCGTGACCCGTCTGACCGACATGGGGGTCGAGCCCTTCCTGCTCTCCAGCTCGCTGCTGGGTGTGCTGGCGCAGCGTCTGGTGCGCCGCCTGTGCACCCACTGCCGCCGGCAGGACGAGGCCGGCCGCTGGCACGCGGTGGGCTGCGCGCACTGCGGCCACACCGGCTACAAGGGCCGCACCGGCATTTACGAGCTGCTGGTCACCGACGACACCATCCGGTCGCTGGTGCACAACCGCGCCGCGGAAAGCGCCATCTTCGATGCCGCCACCGCCGCCGGGCTGCGCCCGATGCGCGAGGACGGCCAACGGCTCATCGCGGCCGGCCTCACGACCGAGGCCGAAGTGCTCAGCGTGACCCGAGACTGAACGGCCGATGCCCGCCTACACCTTCGAAGCCCTGGACGCCCAGGGCGCCACCCAGAAAGGCCTGATCGACGCCGACACAGCCAAAGCCGCGCGCAGCCAGCTGCGCGCGCGGGCACTGGTGCCACTGTCGGTGGAGCCGGCCACCGCAGCACCCGGCGAAGCGGGCGGCAGCGGGCTGAACATCACGCTCTGGGGTGGCCAGGTGTTCAACGCCACCGGGCTGGCGGTGTGGACGCGCCAGCTCGCCGGCCTGGTGGCCGCGGGCCTGCCGCTCGAACGCGCGCTGTCGGCGCTGGCCGAAGAGGCCGAAGACCCGCAGCAGCAGCGCCTGGTGGCGTCGCTGCGTTCCGAGGTGAACGCTGGCGCGCCGTTTGCCAAAGCCCTGGCCCAGCACCCGCGCGAGTTCTCGGCGATCTACAGCGCCGTCATCGGCGCCGGCGAGCAGAGCGGCCAGCTGGGCACGGTGCTCGAACGCCTGGCCGATGACCTGGAAGCGCGCGAAGCGCTCAAAAACAAGCTGATCGGCGCCTCGCTGTACCCGGCCATCGTCACCGTGGTGGCCATCGTGATCGTGGTGTTCCTGGTCAGCTACGTGGTGCCGCAGGTGGCCAACGTGTTTGCCGGCAGCCAGCGCGCCCTGCCCGTGCTCACGGTGGTGATGCTGGGCATCAGCGGCTTTGTGCGCCACTGGGGCTGGCTGATGCTGCTGACCGGGGTTGCGGGCACTGTGGCGCTGGTGGTGGCGCGGCGCAACGAGGCGCTGCGCGAGCGCATGGACGCGCTGTGGCTGCGCCTGCCGCTGGTGGGCAAGCTCGCGCGCGGCTACAACGCGGCGCGCTTTGCCGCCACGCTGGCCATGCTGGCATCGGCCGGGGTGCCGATCCTGCGTGCGCTGCAGACCGCCGCCGAAACCCTGAACAACCGCGCCATGCGCGCCGACGCGCTGGACGCTCTGGTGCTGGTGCGCGAGGGCGCGCCACTGGCCTCGGCCCTGGGCAGCAAGAAGCGTTTTCCGCCACTGGTCAGCATGTTCGCGCGCCTGGGCGAGCAGACCGGCCAGCTGCCGGTGATGCTGCGCCGTGCGGCCGACCAGCTCAGCGCCGAGGTGCAGCGCCGCGCCATGCACCTGGCCACCATCCTGGAGCCGCTGCTGATCGTGGGCATGGGCGCGGTGGTGATGCTGATCGTGCTGGCTGTTCTCATGCCGATCATCCAGCTCAATCAACTCGTGAAATAGGCTCCCCCCGCGCCGCCTGTGGCGTCACCCCCCAGGGGGCAACGCGAGCGGCCCGTCCTGAGCTTGTCGAAGGGCGGTTCCGCCGCGTTCTCGACACAGACACTTCTCTCGGAGACTTGCAGCTATGCCCGTGACATTGGATGGACAACTGGTGGTCGCGATTTCGTCGCGCGCCTTGTTCGACTTCGAGGAAGAGAACCGGCTGTTCGAGACCGGGGACGACCGCTCTTACATGAAGCTGCAACTGGACCGACTGGAAGTACCGGCTGCGCCCGGCGTGGCGTTTTCGCTGGTGAAGAAGCTGCTGGCCTTCAACGACGCGAACGCGCAGCGGGTGGAAGTGGTGATCCTCTCGCGCAACGACCCGGTCTCGGGCATGCGGGTGTTCCGCTCGGCGCAGCACTACGGCCTGCCCATCCAGCGCGGCAGCTTCACACGTGGTCAGCCGCCGTGGCGCTACCTGCGGCCGCTGCGCGCCAACCTGTTCCTCAGCACCCACCTGGCCGACGTGCGCGCCGCGCTCGACGCCGGCGTGCCCGCCGCGCAGGTGTACCCGCAGTCGGTGCGTGCGAGCGACGCGCACCCGCACGAGGTACGCATCGCTTTCGACGGCGACGCGGTGCTGTTCTCGGACGAGGCCGAGCGCGTGTTCCAGGCCCAGGGCCTGAGCGCCTTCCAGCAGCACGAGCGCGACAAGGCTGCGCAGCCGCTGCCCGGCGGCCCGTTCAAGCCCCTGCTCGAAGCGCTGCACCGCCTGCAGGCCGAGGGCACCAGCGACATGCGCATCCGCACCGCACTGGTCACCGCGCGCAGCGCCCCGGCGCACGAGCGCGCCATCCGCACGCTGATGGAGTGGGGCATCGACGTGGACGAGGCCATGTTCCTCGGCGGCCTGCCCAAGGGGCCGTTCCTGCGCGAGTTCGAGCCCGACTTTTTCTTCGACGACCAGACCGGTCACATCGAATCGGCAGCGCAGCACGTGCCGTCCGGCCACGTGGCAGCGGGCATTTCGAACAGCTGAACGGAACCGCGACAGCGGTCGCGTCGTCTCAGGCGGCAACCACCCGCACACCAGCCACCAGCGGCCCCCCGACCATGAACACCCCTGCACTGTCCAAGCTCCAGAACTTCCGCGTGTTCGCCGGCAAGGTCACCACGCTGGCGCTGCCCTACTTCCAGTCGGAGGAAAAGTGGAAGGCACGCCTGTTGCTCGCGGCCATCGTCGCGCTCAATCTGGCCGCGGTCTACATGCTGGTGCTGCTCAACGAATGGAACCGCGTGTTCTACGACGCACTGCAGAACAAGGACGCCGCCGTGTTCTGGCGCGAGCTGGGGCGCTTCACCTACCTGGCCTTCGGCTTCATCATCATCGCGGTCTACCGCTTCTACCTCACGCAGCTGCTGCAGATGCGCTGGCGCGCCTGGATGACGGGCCACTACCTCGACCGCTGGCTGGCGCACAAGGCCTTCTACCACCTGGAGCTGGCGCGGTTCTCCAAGGCCGAATCGGCCACGCCGGACAACCCCGACCAGCGCATCTCGGAAGACGTCAACCAGTTCACCAGCTACAGCGTGAGCCTGAGCATGGGCCTGCTCAACGCGGTGGTCACGCTGGTGAGCTTCGTGGGCATCCTGTGGGGGCTCTCGGGCAGCTTCAGTTTCAACTTCGGGGGCAGCGAATACACCATCCCCGGCTTCATGGTCTGGATGGCCGTGGTCTATGCCCTGGCCGGCAGCGTGATCGCGCACTACGTGGGGCGCGCGCTGATCGGGCTGAACTTCCGCCAGCAGAAGGTGGAGGCGGACTTTCGCCACCACATGGTGCGGGTGCGCGAATACAGCGAATCGATTGCGCTCGACCGCGGCGAGGCGGTGGAGCGCGGCCAGGCGGGCAGCCGTTTTGCCGCCGTGCTGGCCAACTACCTGCAGCTCATCAAACGCCAGAAGACGCTGACCTGGTTCACCGTGGGCTATGGCCAGGCCGCGGTGGTGTTTCCCTTCATCGTGGCCGCGCCGCGCTTCTTCAGCGGTGCCATCCAGCTCGGCGAGCTGATGCAGATCGCATCCGCCTTCGGCCGGGTGCAGGACGCGCTGTCGTGGTTCGTCGACAACTACGACAACCTCGCCGCCTGGCGCGCCACCACCGACCGCCTGACCAGCTTTGAAGAGAGCTTTGCCCAGGTGCGGCAGACCGCCACCGCCACACAGGCCGTCGACACCCGCCGCACCACCGATGCCGACACCCTGGAGCTGGACGCGGTGCAGATCGGCCTGCCCGACGGCACACCCCTGCTGACGGCCACCGGTCTGACGCTCAAAGCGGGCGATCACGTGCTGATCAAAGGCCCCTCGGGCAGCGGCAAGTCCACCCTGCTGCGCACCCTGGCGGGCATCTGGCCCTGGGCAAAGGTGACGCTGGCGCGCCCGGCCGACTTCGACGACCGCGCCATGTTCCTGCCGCAGCGGCCGTATTTCCCCAACGGTGCGCTGCGCGACGCCCTGGCCTACCCGGCCACGCCCGAGCGCTACACCGACGCCCAGCTGCAGCAGGCCCTGCACGATGCGCTGCTGCCGCAGCTGGCCGACCAGCTGGACCGCCAGGACACCTGGGGCCAGAAACTCTCGGGCGGTGAACAGCAGCGGCTGGCGATTGCGCGCGCCTTCCTCAAGCAGCCGCGCTGGCTGTTCGTGGACGAGGCCAGCAGCGCGCTGGACGAAGACGCCGAACGCACGCTCTACCAGCGCCTGCGCGAACGGGTGGCGGCGCAGAACGGCGCCCTGGTGTCGATTGCCCACCGCCCCGGCGTGGCCGCCTTCCACGAGCAGCAGTGGCGGCTGACGGGCGACCCGACCGGCGGCCAGGGCCTGCGCCTGCAGGTGGCCTGAAGCACAACCGGGCGGACCGACGCGTACCGCCGGTCCCTTGACCCACACCCCTTGCGCCCCTCCCACGGGCGCCGTACCCTGTTTCCATGCCCATGCGGGCAGAGGAGACGCCCATGGCCCCGCAACGCGCCCCCACCCCACCGCCGGCACCGCCCCGCGCCAACCCGCAGGCCATGCTGGCCCTGTACCGCGCGCGTGCCGCGCACTACGACGCGGAACTGGCGCCCTTCGAACCGCTGCGCGCCGCCGCCATTGAACGGCTGCGGCTGCAGCCCGGCCAGACCGTGCTGGACGTGGGCTGCGGCACCGGCCTGAGCCTGGCGCCCTTGCTGCAACGGCTGGGGCCGCAAGGCCGCATCGTCGGCATCGAACAATGCCCCGACATGCTGGCCCTGGCGCGCAGCCGGCTCACGCCCGAGCAGCAGCAACAGGTGACGCTGCTGCAGGCCGGCGCGGCCGATGCCCGCTGGCGCGGACGCGCCGATGCGGCCCTGCTGCATTTCACCCACGACATCGTGCGCACCCCGGCCGCGCTGGACAACGTGTTCGCGCACCTCAAACCCGGCGCCCGTGTGGTGGCCACCGGCCTGCAATGGGCCCCGCCCTGGGCCATGGCGGTCAACGCGTTTGTGCTGGGGGCCGCCCTGTACTCGATCAGCTCGCTCGAAGGCCTGGACCGGCCGTGGAGCGGCCTGCAGACGCGGCTGCACGACTTCGAGGTGTCAGACGAGTGGCTGGGCGGGGTTTACATCGCGTCGGGGGTGTTCAGCTGAAGCGGGCCCACCCCTTCGCCCGCAGTTCACACGCCGGGCAGCTGCCGCACCCATAACCCCAGTCGTGCCGGTGCGCGCGGTCGCCGAGGTAGCAGGTGTGGGTGTGTTCGACGATGAGCTGCACCAGTGCATCGCCCCCGCCAGCCACCCCGGACGCATCGCCCAGCTCGCGGGCGAGTTGCCAGGTCTGGGCTTTGTCGATCCACATGAGCGGGGTGTCGATGAGGAAGCGCCGGTCCATGCCGAGGCTGAGCGCGACCTGCAGGGCTTTCATGGTGTCGTCGCGGCAGTCGGGGTAGCCGCTGAAGTCGGTCTCGCAGACGCCGGTGACGATGACGGGCAGGTCGCGCCGGTAGGCCAGGGCCGCGGCCAGCGTGAGGAACAGCAGGTTGCGGCCGGGCACGAAGGTGTTGGGCAGGCCGCTGGCTTCCATCTTGAACGCCATGTCGCGCGTGAGCGAGGTGTCGCTGACCTGGCCGAGCACGGCGAGGTCAAGCACGTGGTCTTCGCCCAGGCGTTCGGCCCACTGCGGAAACTGCGCGCGCAGTTCGCGCAGCACGTTCAGGCGGGCGGTCATTTCCACGTGGTGGCGCTGGCCGTAGTGAAAGCCGATGGTTTCAACGCGCGGGTAGCGGGCCAGGGCGTGGGCCAGGCAGGTGGTGGAATCCTGCCCGCCAGAGAACAGGACAAGGGCGCTGGTGTGGAGGCTCATGCGCGCATGGTAGTGCCCCCACGCGCCGCCGCATCGACACCCGGCGCGCGCGCCCGCTCCAGGGCACCCGTGGAACGGGCTTGGCCCGGCCACAGGGTGCGCCCACCTCGAAGCGCCGCAGGCGCGCCACAGAGGGGGAAGCGGCGTCAGCCGCGCAGGGGGTGAGCACGGAACCACCCGGCGCGCGTGCCTGCTCCAGGGCACCCGTGGAACGGCCCTTCGACAAGCTCAGGACCGGTCACAGGGTGCGCCCCCCTCGAAGCGCCGCAGGCGCGCCACGGAGGGGGCTGAGGACCGCGGCTCCAAGCCTGCCTGCGCAGGCTTGGACGGGACGAAGAGGCATCGGCTCTGACGATGCCGCGGCCTGCAAGGCGCGCGTCAGCGGCGCAGGGGGTGCTTGCTACCCCCTCCGCTGGTCGCGGCTGGTGGCCAGCATGCGCAGCAGGCCCCGGTTGGCCTGTTCGAGGCTGATGTCGTGGTGTTCGCAAATGCCGGGCAGTTGTGCGAGCCGGGCGGGCTGGCTCTGGGCGCGCGAGACCTGTACGTAGGCGTTGTAGGGGCCTGTTTCGCGCAGCAGGGCGTCGTAGGCACGCTCGGGCAGGGGCAGCTTGCCCAGCAGTTCGGGCAGGCTTTTGTGCAGCAGGCGGTCGAGCTGGGCAAACACCGCCGTGAGGAAGACTTCGGCGCGCAGGTTGTCGTCGGCACCACTGTCGAGCAGGTGCTGGGCCAGGCGGGCGCGCATGACCATGCCGTAGCGCACGGGGTGCAGGGCCGGGTCGGCCGCCTCGCGCGCCGCCTGCTGTTCGGCCAGCCAGGTGTCGAGCGCGCCGAAGCCGATCATCATGAGCGCGTGGCGCAGGCTTTCGATGTCGCGGCTGGGGCCGTAACCGGCCGAGTTGGCCCGCAGCAGCAGCCGGTAGACCAGCACGGGGTCTTGCCGCACGTAGCGCTCGATGCGGTCGAGTGCCGCGTCCTTGGCCAGGCCTTCGCGCACCAGGGCGATGACGTAGGGGTCGCAGGGCACGTTCTGGTGGCGCCAGGCGTGCAGCACGTCTTCGTCGGGCCAGTCGAGCAGGCCCCAGGCGCCCGCTTCGTCGAGGCAGTGGTCGGCCAGGGCTTGCGCGCCCACGCCTTCGTAGATGTCGCCGGGGCGGATGGGGCTGCGCACCAGCGGCCGGGGCTGTTGTTCGGTGGGGCGCGCCTGCAGGGCGGCCAGGGCATCTTCGGCGCTGAGGGCGAGCAGGCTGCGCACGTCCAGCGGGGCGATGACTTCGCCGTGCAGTTCGCCCAGCGCGCCCGCGCGCAGCAGCTGGTGCCCGCGTCGCTGGGCCACGCTGAGGCTGGCCAGCCCCTCGGGGGTGGAAAAGGCGGCGGCCGGCACCTGCAGCCAGGTGTTGGCCACGGGCGGGCAGGTCAAGGCCTGCTGCCAGAGCTGGGGCGTGTCGGGCGCGAGGATCAGGCTGGGCGCGGACATCGGCCAGTCTTCGTCGAGGATCTGCAGCAGGTGTTCGGCGTCCACACCTTCGGGCGCCACGGTGTGCACGCTCAGGCGCACGGCAGCGAGCTGGCGCGCACGGTTCCACACGGGCTGGTAGCCCAGGGCGATGCTGTCGAGGACGGTGCTGTGGCTCATGACACGTACTGGAACAGCGAGAGTTTCTGCACCTGGGCGTAGGCAGCCATGGCCGCCTGCAGGCCGGTTTGCTGGCTCTGGAATTCAGAGATGCCCTTGACCAGGTCCAGGTCTTCCAGGCGCGAGCGCTCGGCTTCATCGTCGACCCGGCGGTTGGCCAGCAGGTTGTCGATGCTGTCGGCCCGGTTGAGCCATTCACCGGCCTGCGCGCGGGCCGAGAGCACGCGGTCAAAGCCGGCGTCGATTTCGGTCAGGCTGCGGCTCAGGGCCTGGGTGAGCTGGGCGGTTTGTCCGCCGGTGGCGCCGCGCAGGGCGTCGATGGCGTTCTGCATGACCTGGAAGATGTCGGTGGGCGCGGTCACGGGGTTGAGGTCGACGGTGTCGCCGTCCTGCGGTTGGCCCTTGAGCTGCAGGCGCATGCCGTCGACGTCGATCTCCATGCCCGGTGTGTAGGGCATGTTGCTGTGGCCGGACACGGGCGAGCCGGTCGTGGTGTCGGTGATGCTGTATTCGTACACGCCGCCGCCGGTGTCGGCGAAGGCGATCTGGTAGGCGTGGCCGGTGAGGGCCGACGGGTTGCTCACGCTGCCGATGCTGGTGGTGACGCTGCCGCCATTGGTGGCGCCCAGCTCGGTGGTGAAGGTGCCGTTGCCCGGCGGCACGCGCATGAAGACCGCGTGGCCGTCAAAGGTTTGCGGCAGGCCGTTGCCACCCGCGGCCTCTTGCCCGCGCAGGCCCATGAACTGCACGCCCGCGCTACCCGAGCCGTACACCTCGGCAAAGGGGTTGCCCGCCCCGCCGAGACCGCCGAACAGGGTGCGCCCGGCGCTGTCCTTGAGGTTGACCACGCCGAGCAGGCGTTCGCGCAGGCCTTCCATTTCCTGCGCGATGCTTTTGAACTCGGCCGAGCCGTAAGTGGCGTTGCCGGCCTTGACCAGCAGTTCGCGCACGTCCTGCACCAGATCACCGGCCTGGCCGAGCGCGTTCTCGGCCTGCAGAAGGCTGGTGCGGGACGCCTCGATGCTGCGCTGGTCGGTTTCGGCGCGGCGCATGCGGTTGCTGGCGGCTTCGGAGAGCACGGCAGCGACCGGGTCGTCGCTGGGGCGCTGCACACGCTTGCCGCTGGAGATGCGCTCCTGCTGGGCGGCCAGATCGGCCTGTCGCTTGCCCAGGTTGGCGATGGTCTGGTCGTAGCTGTGGGCGGTGGCGATTCTCATGGTGTGCTTTCGGAGAGGCCCGGGCGGTCGCAGCGAGACCGGTCATGCCGCACAGGCGGTTGTCCGTACACGCAGCAGCGCGGGAGGGTCTGCCTCTTCATCGCATGATGCCGATCATGGTTTCAAAGGCGCTCTGGGCGATCTGCAGGAACTTGGCGGCCGCCTGGTAGGACTGCTGGAACTGCAGCAGGCGTGCGGCCTCTTCGTCGAGGTTGACGCCGGAGGTGGCCGCGCGGGCGTTGGCGGCGCTGGTGGCCAGCTGGCCCGAGAACTCGGCGCCGAACTTGGCGCTCTGCACCGAGGTGCCCAGGCGCGAGAGCATGTTGCCGTAGCCGTCGGCAAGCGAGACGCCGTCGAAGGTGGCGAGGTCGCGCAGACCCAGCACCGCGTCGGCGTTGCCACTGTTCTGCGGTGTGCTGCCGGGTACGGCGGGCGCGATCTCGAAGCTGTCGCCAGCGCGCGGTGTGCCGCGCAACGTCAGGCTCCAGCCGTTGAATTCGATGGGCTTGCCCGGGGTGTAGTTGTAGCTGCCGGTCAGCGGGTTGTCGGGCGACGGGTTGGCCGGATCGAGCACACCCGAGACGGTGAAGCTCCCATCGGGCAGGAAGGACAGGGTGACCGGCTCGGCCAGGTAGCCGCCATCGGTGCGGGCGTGGAGTTTTTCGATCGCCACACTGCCGCTGTTGCCCGCCACCGGGGTGATGCCCACCACGCTGGCGGCGGCCAGCTGGTTGGGGGCGGTCAGTGCCATCTTCATGCCGCGCGCGGCATCGGCAAAGGGGCGCAGCAGGAAGCTGTCGCCCACCCCGCTCGCGCCCGACGTCTGCTCGAAGCGCAGACCATCGACCGTGACGGGCAGACCGCTGTGGCTGCTGCTGCTGCCATCGGACAGGCGCACGATGTCGACACCGGCGGCAGTGACCGTGAGGCGGTAGTCCGACGCCTTGAGGGCGGTGGGATCGGCCACCAGGGTCCGGATCTGCGCATCGCCGGTGTTGCTGACCGCTGGCATGGCCTGGGCCGGGGCGATCGGCACGAAGAAGTGACCGCCAGGCTGGCCGTTGAGGTCGAGCCCGAGCTGGTGCTGCTGGTTCAGCGTGGTGTTGAGGGCCAGCGCCATGCGGCCCAGCTCGTTCTGCATGGCGGGCAGGTCCTGGGTGAGGAAACCCATGAGCCCGCCGAGCGACCCGCCCAGCGACGTTTGCGGCAAGGGGTGGCTGATGCTGCCTTGCTGGAACATGATGCGCGACTGCGTGGCATCCACCGGGTCGCGTTCGACGCGCAGCTGGCTGGCGGTGGTGCCCAGCACCAGCGGCTGGCTGCCCGCCACGAAGAGGCTGAGGCTGCCGTCGTCGGCGCGGATGGTGTTGATCTGCACCAGCTGGCTGATCTCGTCGATCAGCGCGTCGCGCTGGTCCATCAGGTCGTTGGGTTCACCCACGCCGCCCTGGTTCTCGATGATGCGCTGGTTGACACGCGCAATGTCCTGCGCCAGACGGTTGATGCTGTCCACCGTGCTGACGGCCTGCTGGCGCCCGTTGTAGGCCAGCGCGTCGACCTGGCTGGCGGTGTCGCCCAGGCGGATGGCGAGTTCCTCGCCGCGCGAGAGCGCCACCACGCGGGCCGAGAGGTTGGTGGGTGAGGACGCCACGTCGGCCCAGGCGTTGAGCATCTTGTTGACGGTGGCGCCCAGCCCGCTGTCGCCGATGGGGAACAGGGTTTCGAGCTGTTGCAGGCGCTTGAGGCGCTCGCTGTCGGCCGCGGCCACCGAACTGGCCAGCTGCGCCTCGCGGGTGAGGTAGGCGCTGTGCGAGCGCTCGACCGCGCCCAGCTCGGCGCCCTTTCCGAAATAGTTGCCGCCCAGCGTCTGGTAGCCCGACGACACCATCTGCACCGACTGGCGCGAATAGCCCGCGGTGTTGACGTTGGCGATGTTGTGGCCGATGACCTGCAGCGCCGAGAGGTTGGCGTTGAG
>Ga0172372_10011005_pt1 | contig 11538 bp, 11 predicted proteins | sample LakKiv5m_2_FD_114544 | JGI IMG/M metagenome (GOLD analysis project Ga0172372, IMG submission 114544) | Freshwater microbial communities from Kabuno Bay, South-Kivu, Congo - kab_092012_9.5m | ecosystem: Environmental > Aquatic > Freshwater > Lake | place: Democratic Republic of the Congo... | reverse complement strand
CCGGTTTCATTAAATCTGTGCAGCATCTGGAAGGAGGTATCATCTCTGAGCTTTATGTCAGAGAGGGCCAAAAAGTTGAAGAGGGTGATCTCTTAATCAGGTTGGATGGAAAAGGATTTTCTTCAGATCTTGATCAAGCCTTATCGAAGCAATTATCCCTGAGAATTAAAGAAGAGCGCCTTAGGGCTATCGGCCTCTCCAGAGAGCCAGCTTTTGACAGCTATGGGTCAGAGCACGAACAACTCATTGAAGATCAAAGGGCTATCTATGAAATGCAAAAGAGGAATTTGAATGACCAAAAAGCAATTTTAGAAAAGCAAATTGAACAGCAAAAAGATCAGTTAGAGACCCAGATTGATCAGGAAACAGATATCCGGAATCGTTTGAAATTTGTTGAAAAGCAAAGGGATATTGTCAAGCAGCTTTATGAAACACGCCTTAAAACAGGTACAGAATATAGGAATACAGAAGAGAATGTAACGGTGGTTCAAAAGGAGCATAATGAAGTTTTGAACCAAATGCAAAAAACAAAAGAGGGTATTCTAGAGGCTGAAAAAAGGTTGGTTGAGGTGGATACCCGAGTACGCTCTGACGCGCTCAAAGAAATGGGAACAACTGCGGCAGAACTTGAGGAAGTGACTGCAACAATCAATAAATTGAGGGATCGTGTTTCTCGGTTAGATATTTATGCGCCAAACTCTGGTGTTGTGAAAGGTTTGAAGGTGACAAATCTAATGGCTGTCATTCAGCCAGGTGAAGAGATTATGCAAATTGTTCCTGGGAATGCCCTTGAAATTGAGGCAAAGTTAAACCCTAAAGATGCAGGTAACGTTAAACCCGGCCAACAGGTTACTGTTAAAGTGGAGGCTTATGATTACGCTCGTTATGGTAGCGTTTCTGGTACTCTTAAGTCGGTTTCTGCTTCAACATTCCTTACAGAAGATAAAAGGCCTTATTATAAAGCATTCATTGCTCTTAAGCAGTATTATGTTGGGTCAGATAGCAAGAAGAACCAACTTTCTCCAGGGATGACTGTTACGGCAGACATCCACACGGGTAAAAAGACACTCCTCCAATATCTCATTCGTCCGGTTTACAATGCTTATAAAAGCGCCTTTCGGGAACGGTAAAGAAGGGGGAGCTGATAACCTTATAGACAACTTAGCAATCGTCCCATTATTTAATGAGTCGGTGAAAGCACGCTTCAAAATTTTTAGCTTGGTTTTTCTTGTCAATGTTTTACATGAACTTTTTAGAAGCTCCTTTGGAGGATAGAACAATACCTTTTTGGGAAAGGGTTTCCTCCCTGTGGAGTTCTGATAATATTAAACACCATTAACTTTCCAAGGTACCTAATCCATCACCTCCGTTCGTTCCATGCCTAAGTTGAATAAGTTTCCTTCTACGCGATCTCGTTGGCTGTTTTCGGAAGCCTCCATGCAGCAAAGAAGGACAATCCCGCAATGCCAGATAAGATGAGGGGGATGGTCCATGGAGTAGCGTACCTATCAAGAAGGGCTGTATATCCCATAGGCAGGGCTGCCATGATTGCCCATGTTACATTGTAACACAATGCCACGCCCGTATATCGCACTTCCGGTGAAAAAATCCCTAAAAGAATGGGGAAAAAACATGACGAGAAAAAGGCGATAAAAATTTGTTGAATCATGAGAAAAGAAACCAGGCAAAGCATATTCCCCTTGGATAAAAGCCCATAAGAGGGGAGAGAAAGCAGGACATATAGGAAGCAAGTCCACCGCAGTGTCGTTGCTTTGTTACGCAAATAATCTGTAAACATCCCAACAAATGGAAAGATGACGGCCACAAAAATGAGGCTTAATGTCGTGCCAAGGAAAACGGCTTTTGGTTCATGCCCATAAAATTTCGGAATAAAATAAGGAAAGTAGAGGTTGGTGAGAATCATAGCGGCCATAAAGGCAGTGAGGGCTGTGCCTCTGATCAGGGAGGATTGATGGGTTTTCAGGAGAGTTACAAAGGGTTTATGGGCGGTGGTTTTTCCTTGAAGTGCTTTAAAAACAGGTGTTTCTTGGATTGTATTGCGGGCAACGAGAAGAATTAGCCCCAACAGACCGCCGCCTAAGAAGGGCAACCGCCACCCCCAGTTCACGATCTCTTCCTTCGTTAAGAGTGTTGCTAGAACATAGAGAACACCACTGGCTAATAAGGCTCCCAGGCTCGTGCTGGCCATCACAAAACTAGCACCACGCCCCTTACGGCGCTCAAAAGAAAACTCGCTAACAATGGTCATTGCGCCTGGAAGCTCTCCCCCAAAAGATAGGCCTTGGGCAATACGGCAGCTGGCTAAAAGAAGGATGGCTGCTCCTCCTAAAGTCTCATAGCTGGGGAGAAGGGCGATCATTAGGGTGCTTGCTGCCATGAGGGTAGTGGAAATTAAAAAAGCAGGCCTCCTGCCAAATCGATCGCCAACTACACCAATGACGGTTCCTCCTAAGGGGCGAGCGAAATACCCAACAGCAAATACCAGAAAGGATTGAAGAACAGCGCCAGAGGCGTCTTGAGGAGGGAAGAAAACAATACTCAGGTAGCTTGCCATCATTCCGTAGATGACAAAATCATAATACTCTAAGGTTGATCCCAGGCTTGCCAAGAGGGTGATATAACGGTTGGGTTTTGAATTTGGGTGCATGGATTTATCCTTTCGACAGTAAGGGTAGGGTTTCTATCCCCAGGCGTTCTAATAAATGGGCCATTAAGGCTTGGCGGTCATGGTCTTGGGGTATTAATTGTTTGTGTATGGGGACTAGAAAGGGGTCATCTTGATCAAAAAGCTCAGGGGTAAACTCACAATGAACACCGGACAGAATAACGCATCCCTTACCGATGTCCATTTCGACGATGGCAGCTTTTGAAGGTAATGCTGCTTGGTAAGTTGCCAAAACCCTAACGTGAGGGTAGTTGCTGGCTTGCACAAAATGGCACCCACCGTTAAAGTAAGCTGTCACCGTTTGGTCCATGGAAAATGGGCCGTGGGGGGTTTTCCATTGCAAAGCAGCTGCTTTGGCGCCTGCATTTGATGTATCATCCCAAGGGGCTAAAGTTGGCCCCTCAGCAATTCCCGGGAAGAATGCAAGTTCCCGATCTCCTCTAACCTCTAGCGGCGTTTCTGGTGAAAATGTGACATGTTGGCTACCATAATAAGCGCCGGCGCAAAAACCAAGATAAGCGCCGCCTTCTTGGACATAGGCTTGAATTTTTTTATTTCCCTTGAAATTTAAAAACCTTCCATAAAGAGTATCTGTGCCGCCAGGCATGATAAAAAGGGCTGTGTTCTTGCTCCAGGCACCATGGATGACTTCTTCAGGGGTAATTTTTTGGATGGTGTAACGGGTGTGAAGCATTTTTTTGAGTGTGTATTCAGTATGCTGGATGGCTACTGAGGATGTTCCTGGCCCTTCATAAATATAAATAATTTGAGAAAAGGATGAATTGAAAATGGCCATTTGGGTACACACGCCTCATCACAAAAATGCCACGATCCCATTAAAATTGGCTTGACCATAGGGTGGCTATGAAATTTTGTCAAGTTAACTGATGATTAAGAATTAACTTGAAATTTTCACCATAAATCTGCAAGTATTTGGGTGATGACTCAAAATACAACTCTTCAAATGCCGGATTTTCCAAGTACTTTACCTTTGCTGCCATTGCGTGGGGTGATCCTGATGCCACGCACCCTGTTGCCGGTCCCGATTTTGGATACAGCACAGGCAGCAATTGTAATGTCATGCCTCCAGGCTGATAGAAAGCAAATCGGCCTTGTCCAACCCGTTTCGATGTTATTTGAGGGGCAGGTGTTGGCTCCTCTTTTTTCCACTGGCTGTTTGGGGGAGATTGTGGAGTTTGGCAGAACCGAAGACAGTGCCTTTGTAGTCATTCTCAAAGGAATTTGCCGCTTTGACATCCTTGAAGAGTTACCACCGGAAAATGGATGTCGCCAGGCTCGTGTTTCTTATCAGGCTTACCCTGCAGATATGGTTGAGAAGTCTGATATTACCATTGATCGGGTGCGTCTCTTGCGTAGCTTGAAATCATATTTAGCAGCTAATGATGTGGGTGCAGACTGGGAGGCGTTGGAAAAAGCTTCTAATGACCAACTCTTGAATGTTTTATCTGTTGCTTGCCCTTTCCCCGTTCGCGAGAAGCAAGCATTGCTTGAGTCCCGTAATCCCCAAGAGCAATCAAGGGTCATGACAGCATTGATGGAAATGGCGGTTCTTGATTATCAAATGTCCAGTGAAACGTGCCACTGAAGGAGCATCGCGATGACGGAAGTTGACCCTTGCTTATTGAAGATTTTGGTTTGTCCTGTTACCAAGGGGCCTTTGGAATATGATCGACAATCTCAAGAGCTGATTAGTCATTCTGCTGGATTAGCTTACCCCATTCGTAATGGTATTCCTATTATGCTGAGTGATGAAGCGCGTCCTCTTGATGCGGAGCCAGCAGCCCCTCGAAAACCATCAAAGGGAAAATATTAACAATCCTTTAAATGGGTTAACCTTTGAGTTCCTGCGCTCTTTTTTCAGCATTCATTTTTTCTTTAAGAGCTCTTTTTTCCTCTTTTTCTTTCTCTTTGAGGGCTTTTCTCTCTTCCTTTAAGGCTCTTTCTTCCTCTCTCAGAGCTTTTCTCTTTTCTCGTAAAGCCTTTCTTTTGGCTTTATATTTTTCCCGCACTTCCTTTTTGTAGGTTTTATAAGCCGCTTTGAGTTCTTTTTTCTTCTTCCTAAACTCAGCTTTGGTAATGGCTTTACTTTTCTTTTGTGCTTTTAAGGCAGCTTTTTGTTGAGCGTAATCCGCCCAGCTTGTTATTTTTACTTGTTGTTCCGTTATAACAGCTGGTTTTTGATCCATTGTGACTGGGTTAGTATCTCCCGCTGCATGGGCTACAGGAAGAGATAATAAGGTAACCACTAAGGCAGCGGCTTGGAAACCACCCAAAAATTTGCTCATCGTTTTCCTCCTTAAAAATCCCTCCTATAGGAAAGCGCTAATCTAGCCCGTGTTGCTTTTTGTATATATCCCACAGCTCATCCACTGATTTTTTGGGTAGGTGAGAGTTCCGTTGATAAAATTGCGCTTTTTCCTGCTGCTTTATAAGCTTCTTCTGTTGTTTGTTTGACTGGCCTGGAGGCATCATTTGTCCTGGCGGCATCCCTGGAGTTGGGCTGTAAGGCCCCATTGCTTGTTGTCCTGGTGGCATCATTGGGGGTCCATAAGGTCCCATCGCTTGAGTGGTATGGATGCTTGCCAAAGCAAAAAAAACAGCACTGAGTTGGATATTTGTTTTATTCATATTTTTCTCCCACCTAAATTAATTGGCTATCCTTTCAAATATAGTACTTTCTTATTAATAAGGCGTTAATAAGCTTGTTTTTTTAGGATTCCCGCTTCTTGTTACACTTTGCGCTCACATGCGACATAGTGCCTAAAGCGCTGCGTCAAAAAGAACAGGTATCTCAGTAATTGGATTCTTGACAAAGGCTTTGGTTTCCATCATTGGTAGTAAAAAGAAGGTAGCAAGAGAAAGAAAGGACTTGCCATGGAAGCCGCTTCACCGATTCCCTTACAGACTGGATCTCTCGTTAAAAGAAGAAGCGGTGGTATGCTTTCTTCTTTGAGTCGCGAACAAAAAGAAGCGCTTGGATTGTTACAGATTGGTACCTTTCTTGAATTTTTTGACTTGTATCTTTATGTCCATATGGCTGTGCTTCTCAATGAAATTTTCTTTCCGAAATACGACCCTTATATGACATCGATTCTGGCCGCGGCTACGTTTTGTTCTACCTATGTTTTCAGGCCGATTGGCGCCCTGATTTTTGGGCGGATCGGAGACCGTGTTGGTCGAAAAGCAACGATTATTATCACAACTTCTATGATGGCAGTTTCTTGTATTGTCATGGCCAACCTTCCAACCTATGCCCAAATTGGTGCCACAGCTGCTTGGGTTATGATATTCTGTCGTATTGCCCAAAGCCTCTCGTCGATGGGGGAAGTCGTTGGAGCGGAAGTTTATTTAACGGAGACAATTCATCGCCCAGCCCGCTATCCAGCGGTTGCATTTTTAGAGGTATCTGCAAACTTAGGTGCTTTACTTGCCCTTGGCATTGCCTTTTTGGTTACCTCTTCTGGGTTAAATTGGCGTATTGCTTTTTGGGCTGGGGCGGCAATTGCCATTGTAGGAGCCGTCGCCAGAAGGCGTCTGCGAGAAACGCCTGATTTTTTGGAGATGAAAAGGCAATGGCTTAAGAAAGGCATTGAAGAAATGAATCTTGAAGCAGATTCTGTTCTTGGAAGTCGCGAGGGAGCAACGTATAATGCTGCTTGGAAAGAACCAATAAGGTTCAAAACTTTAGTATCATACTTTTCTGTATCGTGTGGTTGGCCTTTATGTATGTATATCGTTTACTTCTATTTTAATCCTACCCTTAAGGAAAGTTTTGGGTATTCCCCAGAAGATATTATTAGGCACAATTTTTTTCTGGTTGTGGTTTCACTTATAACTAATATTATTGTGACATATCTCAGCTATCGTATTCATCCTCTTAAAATAAATAAGATAAGAGGAATTTTTGGATTCTGCCTGTTGGTATCCCTTCCTTTCTTGGTTACAGAATTAACAAGTGTAACACAATTATTTTTGATACAAGCATCCATTTTGATTATGGCCTTAAATGATATGCCATCGGTTGCTGTCTTCCTCCGCAACTTCCCGCTTTATCGCCGGGTTACTTTTGCAAGCCTTTTATGGTCTCTATCCAGGGCTGTTATGTTTGTAATCACCTCATTTGGACTTATATACTTAGGGAATTGCTTTGGGCACTTCGGGCTTTGGATTATTATCTTACCGACCGCTTTTGCTTTTCTTTATGGTATTAACCACTTTAAAGAATTAGAACGTAAGCGTAACTTATATCCTAACCTTTCCTGACAATTATTTTCTTTTTACCCGTGTGGCTATTCCTCTGTTCACCATAGAGCAGGACGTCAGCGCTTGCCTCGTTAGGATCCATTTCAAATAATAAAGTAAAGATATGAGAATATAAAAGAGCTTTTGAGGGAGAAAGCTCAAGATCACCAACCTCTATAGACCTCATAGTGCTGGCACTCATGCCTGTAATTTCAGAAAAATCGGCTCTTGAAAGGCCTAATTTTTCCCTTAAATGTCGAAGCCTAAGACCAGGGTCCGGGGATATGTTTTTTTTAATCATAAAATGGGATCTTTTTTATTTTAGCTAGAGAAAACGTAACATAAAAAAAGAACAATATATGCAAATAGCATTTTGCTCTTACAGCTTTTCGCTCATCAATCAAGGGGTGTATATCTTTTCTCATTGTAAATATTATAGATAGTTTTGAGATCATTTGTAAGATATTTTACGACCCTTCACCTACCCATGAATAGAGGCCTTTTCAAATTCACTATTGACATATATATGCTTTGCATGTTTATATATGTCAATATATTTGATATATATATCAAATACAAAGATTAAAGGAACGCACCATGTCAAAGTTGTCCGATCCTGAAATGAAGAAGAAAAGTACTTCCCATTTAAAACTTGTGGTTTCTAATCCGCCCTGTGTTAGGAAGACAAAACTGTTTTCGACATTAGACCCCAATATGGGATTTATGGCGAAGATTGAAGAGAAGGGGCAAGATCGTTATACCATGATGGCTTACGATCCTTTTCATCGTTTAGACTGCGAAATCCTCTTAGAAATTTGTGATGATGAGGATGTCTTGGAAGTTTACGATGAAGAAGTAGGTCCCAGAACTGTTATCTGCCATTTTCCCCCTATTATAGATAAAGAATTAAACGAATTCGTTGAGGGAGATGAGACACTATGTGGCATGATCATGGTTCAGTTTCAAATGAAGATTTTGGAGCAGCTTCTTTTGTTTTGTAGCAACCATGATGCTTCAACGCTGCTGGTGTGGGTTGACCATACGGCTGAAGGTCATGCTTTGGAAGTCTACCAGAATTCGGCAGTTTATGAAGATAAGATTCCCACAATAACAGGGACCAAAACGCAATTGGTTATCCCTGCAACGCTTGAAACATTTGATAATTTGATGGACTATACGGATGACATCCATCAAGATTTTCGAAAAATATTGTGGGAAGATCAATCTAACAACCCGGCGATTCGAGAATATCTCAAATTAAATCCCTGCCTCAAATTTTTTGATTAAAATTCCTGCTTGCAAGTGTTTAGATTGGGCATACCCCTACCTATGCAATCTGTTAGATAGACACTGCTCGAAGTCTTCGATAAAATGGCGTAACGCAATCCCTGAGAAAAAGGTTTGATCAATATGTTCGCAATGCGCCGCCGTTTCCATAGTTTTGATATATGGCCTGGGTTTGTTGATGCTCTGGCTGCTGTTTTGATGGTAATCATCTTCGTCTTAATGACATTTGTAGTGGCCCAACTTTATTTAACAGATGCCTTAAACGATCGAGATCAAACTTTAATTAATATGAATAAACAAATAGATAGCCTTTCTCTCCATTTAAAAACGGAGCGCGTCTCCAAAGAAGAAGCACACAAAGCTGTTCTTACCCTTGACGCTCAACTCACGGCTCTTAAGCAACAGTTAAGCTTAAGTAACCAAGATTTAGCAGCTGAGAGAATTGCCAAGAATCAAGAAGCCGAGAAAGCTACGAGCTTGGCTCAACAAATTACGGAATTGCAAGAAGCGATTGCTCACTTAAATACGGCCCTTAAAGCTGAGGAAGTCAAATATAAGGAGCAAGAGTTAGAGTTAGCGAACCTTCACCGTCGGCTGGAAGATACACTGGCTAAAAAAATGATGGAATTAGAGGCATTGCGGCGCGAACTTGAAGGAGTCCAAGGGGAAAACGTGGGGCTTAAAGTTCAGTTGGATGATTTGAGCCAAAAGAGGGGGATAGATCCAGAGAAATTGGGCTTAGAAAAAGGGACATTGGGCCAATTTCGTTCCGACTTCTTGTCTAAGTTGGTCAAGGTTCTGGGAGATCGTCAAGATATACGAGTTGTGGGAGATCGGTTTGTCTTCCAGTCAGAAGTGTTGTTTGATCGTGGCTCAGCAGAGCTAGGAAGAGAAGGACACGAACAACTTGATAAGCTCGCTGTTGCTTTAAAAGAAATTGCTGCGAAAATTCCAGCCTCTATCCATTGGATTTTACGTGTGGATGGCCATACGGATACAATTCCCATCAAGCGACCTCAATTCCCATCGAATTGGGAACTATCATCAGCTCGAGCAATTTCTGTGGTCCGTTATTTGATTTCTCAAGGAATTGACCCTAAAAACTTAGTTGCAGCTGGTTTTGGGGAATTTCAGCCTTTGGAATCTAGGGAGGAGTCTAAAGGAGAGCCTAAGACAGACACCAAAGAGTCTTTGGCAGGGACTGAAAAGACTATGGCTCGTAACCGTCGCATCGAATTTAGGCTTGATCAGCGGTAGGTACTCGAACCCTCTATTCATAAAAAATTTACACATCATGTCTTACAATAATGATGGGAGTTTGTTTTTGAGTAAGGGAGTAGGTAGAGTGGCAAAGAATAAAAATCTGGCTCTTCTTGCTATTTTGGCCATGTCCGTTATTTTGTCGACACTTGTGCCTGTCTCTTCTGTGCCTCAAGGGTCTTTGCATGTTACGCTACAGGTTGTTAAAGGCTTTCTTATTACCTTGTCTTGGGTTTTTTTCTATTACCTATTGAAGGTTTCATTTTTTAAAAAATACAAAGAGGTTTATCAGAAAGAAATCCCACGTATTATCTTAATGATAACAAGGTTCTTAATTTTTATTTTTGCAGTTCTTTCGGTTATCGTTTTTGTATTAGGCCAATCTATCTTAAGCATAATGGCACTGGGAGGTCTTTTAAGCGCTGGATTAACCTTTGCTCTTGGTGAACTCATTCTGGATGCCTTTTCGGGGGTCATTTTAGAAACGGAATCCCCATTCGGGATGAATGATTGGATCAAAATCCACGAAGGAGGCGAAGGAAAGGTCGTTGCCATTAATTGGCGAACGGTTATTCTGGAAAGCCTTAATGGGCATCTTATTATTGTTCCTCACCGGAAAATGGCCCAGGGGTTTATTAACTATAGCAAGCCAGAAAAAAGTTATTGGGATAGTGTTGAGATTTCACTGGATCATTCAGTTCCTGTTGATCGGGCAGAGCGTATTTTGCGGGCTGGGGCTATGGTTGTACCCACTATCCACCAGCAAAAGTGCGAGGTAACCGCAGTAAAAACAAATGAAAGCGGTATCGCGTATGAAATTCGCTATATGGTGCCCGATGTAAGTGTAAGTCGGAAAGTAAAGCATGACATTATTGAATATGTGACACGCCATTTGCACCTCAATAAGTTGAGGGTTTCTGAAACACTTGGTGAGTATGCCATTTCAGAAGGGGGTAAGCCTTTCCAAGAAGAAACCCCCTTAACGATTGAGTATTTAATTCATAAGGTTGATTTTCTCAATAAATTACCCAAATCCACCATTACCCAGCTTTCTCATAAGGCTGTGCGCCATCTTTTTTCTGAGGGTGAAAAAATTGTAAAGGAAGGTGACGAAGGACAATCTCTGTTTTTGATTGGAGAGGGGCTTGTCGAAATCTCTATTGCCTATAAGGATAACGCAGGTGTTGCGCAAGAAAAAAAATTATTCTGCTTAGGATTCCCCGAGTGTTTTGGAGAAATGGCTTTGTTTCTGAACGAAAAAAGGTCTGCAACAGTTACAGCTGTTATGAATACAGTTGTTTATGAGATTTCCCAAGATTTATTGAAACGTGTTCTGCAAAATAACCCAAAGGCTTTTGAGAATTTAAAGAAGCTTGCTAAAGAGAAAAGAGAGAAAAATAAATTAACAAAATCAGAAATGGAAAAAATTAAAGAGAAAAAGGATCTTCCTTCAAAAGGGCTTTTGGTAAATATTAAGAAATTTTTTAGGTAAAATTAATATCTTTCAAATTATATTGAATTTGGGTTAGGTAATAAATGTACGGTAAGGAGCTCTAAGCTCCTAGCCGCTGTGCATAATAGGCATAATTTTCCCAAACCCTCTGAACGTAATTGCGTGTTTCTGCATACGGAATTGTCTCTATCCAGTCAATAAGATCAATACCAAGTTGGCGGGGGTCACCGTACTTTTGAATCCACTCATCAACAGCTGTGGCCCCGGCATTGTAGGCGGCAATAGCCAAGATCATAGACCCCCTATATTTATCCAAGAGTTCTCGCAAATGGGCACAACCTAAGGGGACATTGACATGGGGATCAAGTAAAGAGCCCAGCTGTGTTTTTGCTTTTCGGGCTGTTTTAAGGGCAGTTTTGGGCATGAGCTGCATGAGCCCTTGTGCACCGGCAGGACTGATAGCGTTGGGTTTGAATCGGCTTTCTTGGCGGATGATGGCATGGACCAAAGCTGGATTGGCTTGATGGACAACGGCGTGATACTGGCGAGGGAGAACCGGATAAGCAGCATCGATGAGTGGCACATTCTT
>Ga0172372_10011002_pt1 | contig 11540 bp, 10 predicted proteins | sample LakKiv5m_2_FD_114544 | JGI IMG/M metagenome (GOLD analysis project Ga0172372, IMG submission 114544) | Freshwater microbial communities from Kabuno Bay, South-Kivu, Congo - kab_092012_9.5m | ecosystem: Environmental > Aquatic > Freshwater > Lake | place: Democratic Republic of the Congo... | reverse complement strand
GCGATGATGCGACCGATCACAATCTTCCGCTCATGAACTGGTATGCGGTCGAACCGCTGGTGGTCGAAGACACGGACCGGGCGCTGAATCTCGCAGCAGCCAGTCGCCTCCCGCAGGTCTCACGGTTCATCTTCCGCCGCGCTGCGGTCGATCCGGACGCGCTGACGAAACTGCTGACCCGGCTGGGAGGGACCGGTGATGAGAATGCTCAGCGAGCGATGCTGGAAGAGATCGTCGCCGTCGTCAGCAATCAGGCCCGGCTGAAGATGCCTGCAAGCTGGCCGGAAGTCTTCGCGAAGCTGTCACAGCACAAGGCCGAAGACATTCGCGACAAGGCGACGTTCATCACGGTGAAGTTCGGCGACACGTCCATCTTCCCGGCGCTGCGAGCGATTGTGGCGGGACCAAAGAACAACATCGCCTCAAGGCGGCAGGCTCTGTCCGCGCTGCTGGAAGGCGAAGATCAGGAACTGCCCGCGCTGCTGCATCGACTCATTGACGATGCCGGCCTGCGATCCGATGCCATTCGCGGTCTGGCCCGTTTCGATCATCCGGAGACTCCGGCGCAGCTGTTGAACCGCTACTCGAAACTGGATGACGCGGCGAAGGCCGATGCCGTCAGCACACTGGCCTCGCGTCCGGCTTACGCTCTGGCGCTGCTCAGCGCGATCGAGAAGAAACAGATTCCGCGCACTGATCTGTCCGCGTTCACGGTCGGTCAGATGGAGCGGCTCAAGGATGAGACGGTCCTCAAGCGGCTGAATGAAGTCTGGGGCACCATTCGCACAACGCCCGATGAGAAGCTGAAGCTGATCGCGGATTACAAGGCGAAACTGAAGCCGAACGTGCTCGCTCAGGCCGATCTGTCGAACGGACGGCAGGTTTACCGCAAGACCTGCGCGAAGTGCCACACGCTGTTCGGCGACGGCGTGAAGATCGGTCCGGACATCACCGGCTCCAACCGCGCGAACCTCGATTACGCCCTGCAGAACATCATTGATCCCAGCGCGGTGGTCGGCCGCGATTATCAGATGACGATCGTGGAGCTGAAGAACGGCCGCGTGCTGTCCGGTCTGATCAAGGAAGAGAATGAAACCGCGCTGGTCATGCAGACGGCCAACGAACCCGTGGTCGTCCCGAAGGCTGAGATTGAAGAACGCACTCTGTCGCCGCTGTCCCTGATGCCCGAAGGCCAGTTTCAGCAGATGAAGGCCGATGAGTTCCGCGACCTGATCGCTTATCTGGCCAGTCCTTCGCAGGTGCCGCTGCCTGGCGAAGGCCCGGTTCTGAATGCACAGACCGGTAAAGTCGCCGGAGCGTTTGAAGGTGAGTCGCTGAAGCGACTGGAACTCACCGGAGGCAACAGCGGACCGCAGGGCATGGGCGGCTTCAAGGCCGATCGCTGGAGCGACAGCAATCATCTGTGGTGGACCGGCGGAAAGCAGGGCCACCGGCTGGTGCTGGAGTTCCCGGTCGCGGCCGATGGCTCTTACGAAGTCTTCGCGGTCATGACGAAGGCCCGCGATTACGGCATCGTCCAGCTCAGCATCGACAGCACGAAGGCCGGTGGACCAATCGACCTGTTCAATGCGCCGGACGTGATCACCACCGGAATCGTGTCACTCGGCCAGCACGAACTGACAGCCGGACCGCACCGGCTGACCGTGGAAATCATGGGAGCCAATCCGAAGGCCGTCCCCGCGCATATGTTCGGGCTGGATTACCTCTATCTGGCCAGGAGACCGGCTGCAGGCGAAAGACAGGAAGCCTCTCAGAGCGGAAATCAGTGATTCCACGGAGAGCCGGCAATGACCGCTTCGACTGAGGCTCTGAAGTCAGGAAGTGGGATGCACGGCCATCTCCGGATGGTCTGTCGCGGTCACCTGCTGATTCTGTATCTGATCATGCTGACTGAAGGACTGGCGCCGTTTGCGCCGAGCGACGGCGGCCGCTTCAGACTCGCCACGAACCTGGTCTTTGCTTCTTCGATCACACTGCTGGTGATCACCGACTGCCGGCTGAGTGGCCGGTCCCTGCTGCGGATCGTTCAGGAGCTGTTCTTCTTCACCTGGCCCGTTGCAATCTTCGTCTATTGCCTGCGATCGCGTGGATGGCGAGGAGTCGGGCTGTTGTTTCTGCACACGGTTGGCTTGCTCGCGACTTACTACGTCGCGTTTTTTGTCACTCGGCAATTGTTATACTGAGTCTCTCTCAACAGTCATCTTCAGCTGCCTGCCACAGGATCAACATCATGCTGCTGCGTCTTCTGTCTCCAGCTTTGCTGGTCTGTCTGCTGAGTGCCTCGGTCAGTGCCGCCGACTGGCCGGCATTCCGCGGCGCGAGCGGGGACGGCGTCAGTTTGGAAAAGGGAATTCCCGCCACGTGGAGCGATGGGAACTACCGCTGGAACATCGAACTGCCCGGTGCGGGACATGCGGCTCCAGTCATTCATGGCAACCGAGTCTATGTGACTTCCGCTTCGGACAAAGGGCTGGTCCGGACGCTGTACTGCCTGGACGCGGATTCCGGAAAGGAAGTCTGGTCGCGGTCGATCGCCATGAGCGAATCGCACAAGCACGCCAAGAGCAGCTGGGCTTCCAGTACTCCGGTAACTGACGGCCAGGTCGTCTATGTGGCTTTCGCCGATCAGGAGAAATACCTGGTCAACGCGTACGACACGACGAGCGGCGAGCTGCTGTGGCGCCGCAATCTCGGTGCGTTTGAGAGTCAGCATGGACTCGGCGTGTCGCTGATCTTCTTTGAAGACATGCTGATCGCGGCCAACGACCAGGACGGCCCCAGCTTCATCACGGCTCTGGATCGCAAGACCGGCGACACGCGCTGGAGCACTCTGCGCGACATCGAACGCGTTTCGTATGCCACCCCCGTACTGGCCGAAGGACCGAACGGCTCGCAGCTCATCTGCGCCAGCGGCGCGATGGGCATCACCAGCCTCAATCCGCGCACCGGGGAACTCAACTGGCGATCCCAGTCCTTTCCGCAGCGCACGGTCGCGACGCCGGTCGTCGGCGAAGGGCTGGTCATCGCGTCCTGCGGTCAGGCCGGCAAGGGCGTCAATCAAATCGCTGTTGGTCTCGATGGAAAGCTCAACGATCTGGGACTGGCGAAGCTGGTCTGGGAACGGAAGAAAGTCATTCCCTACGTGCCGACTCCCATCGTCTTCAACGGCCTGCTGTTTGAATGGGGCGATGACGGTGTCGTGGGCTGCGCGGACCTGAAGACTGGCGAAGACGTCTGGTCGAAGCGAGTGGGCGGTAATTTCAGCGGTTCACCGATCTGCATCGACGGCAAGCTCTACTGCATCAGCGAAAAGGGTGAAGTCGTCGTGATCGGTGCCGAGCGGGAGTTCAAAGAATACGGCCGCACGAACCTCAACGACGGCAGCCACTCCACTCCGGCCGTGGCCAATGGCCGGCTTTATCTGCGGACGTTTTCACGGCTGATGTGTCTCGATGCGCAGAAATGACCGCACCGGGCGCGGCGCAGTCCTGACTCCGGTTTCTCCTGCGCGGAACGCCTGCGGCGTGTCGTCTGGTCCGTTCATGGCGGGAACTCCCGGCTCAGCGGGTGAGCGACGCTCGGTCATGTTTTCAGCTGATTCTGAAAACCGAACGCAACTTTCCAGCCATGACCGGCGTCTGTTGGTTTGTTGAGGAGCCCGGAAGCCGGGTCAGAACTGCGGGCCAGGCGTTGGTTCTTTTCGGATTGTGGTGTTGAGGTGATCTGATGTCCGCATGGCCTGGAGGCCCCTGCCCGGAGTGCGGGCAGGACATCCCCGCGAATGTGATTCACTGTCAGTTCTGTCGAGCGCTGCTGAATCCCGACCTGTACCGCAGCGATGTCGAGATTCCGGCCTTCTTCGAATTGAAGGAGCTCGAAAGCGTGAGCGATGCTGAAATTATCGGACTGCATGTGCTTTGCCCGCACTGCGAGAAAGAACTGCGGATCAACCGCAAGTACACAGGCCAGGCCGTGGCCTGCAAGTACTGCAACGGCCAGTTCCGCCTGGATCTGCATGATCGCCGGGTCAAATTGAAGGCTTACTATGCGGACTGCCCGCATTGCGAAAAAGAACTGCGGCTGGCCCCGAAGTACGTCGGTGCGCGAGTCTCCTGCAAGTTCTGCAACGGCCACGTTCAGATCGTGGACAGGATCCAGGGCGCCGCCCGCTGAGAGAAACCTCGCGCGGCTTCCCTTGATGCGTCTCAGAGACAGGTGGCTTCGTTTGACCCGCAGTCGTGGCCGCGCGAAGACGAATCGCACAGGTGGATTCCTGACCGGACCGCAAGCTCCGTCAAGCCCGGCAATCCAGGCAGACTTTTCCGATTCCGAAAACTTTGCCGATTGCGCTGAAGTTTCCGTCACTCGTTTGCCGAATGGAGAGGAAGCCGGAGTTCCGTCGCAACGGAGCTCAACTGAACGGCACGGTTCATCAGCTACCTCCGACGGCGGAATCGCGGCGATGATTCACGGGCTTTATCTCGCGGCACACGGTGCCGGCATGCACTCAATCCGGCAGGATGTGATCGCGAACAATCTCGCGAACGCGTCCACCACTGGATTCCGGCGGGATATGGCGGTGTTCCGGGTCTATGACGCGGAAGCCCTGCTGGGAAACATTCCCGTCCGGATGCAGGGTGAACGCCAGAACGAACTGGGTGCCGGGGGAGTCGCGGAAGTCGTCACGGTCCATCAGACGGCCTCGCATCAGAAAAGTGGTCGGCCGCTGGATGTCGCTCTCGCGGGCGACGGCTTTCTGCGGGTCAGTAACGGCGAACAGGAATTCCTGACGCGCAACGGTCGCATGCGGCGCAATGAATTCGGCGAACTCGTGACCGAAGACGACGGCTTGAAGGTGCTCAGTACGGCCGGAGTTCCGCTGGCCATTCCCGCTGACGCCGTTGAAATCATGATCGGTCAGGATGGAACGATCGACGTCGTGAACCTCGAAGGGGCCATCAGCCGGCCGGGGCGGCTCGATGTCGTCACGACTCAGCACGATCAACTGGAGAAGCTGGGAGGCGGGCTTTATCGAGCGGGATCGGAGCTGGAACCCGCACTGGATGTGACCGTGCGGCAGGGCTTCACGGAGGCGTCGGGAGTGAATGCGGTCAGCGAAATGGCAGCGATGATCGAAACATCGCGCGCCTTTGAGACCAGCGTCAACATGATCCGCATTCAGGATGAATCGCTCGGCCGCCTGCTGCAGGGCGTCACCGGCTGAGGATGATTGAACAGAGTTGCGTCACGGAGGACGGTCATGAGTCTGCGAGCGATGTATTCCGCGGCTTCGGGAATGGAAGCTCATCAGTTCAATCTCGACACGATCGCCAACAATCTGGCGAACGCCAGCACCACGTCTTTCAAACGCTCGCGAGCGAACTTTGAAGACCTCTTTTACGAGAAGATCAAACTGCCCGGCTCGCAATCTCCCTCCGGTCCCACGGGAGTCGGGATCGCGGTCGGCCTGGGAACCCGGATTCAATCGACCTCACTGGACTTCTCCAACGGTTCGCTGCTGGACACCAACAACGAACTGGACGTGGCCATCATGGGAGAAGGCTTCTTCCAGGTTCAGGATGGCGCCGGTCTGGCCTATGTCCGGGCCGGAAATTTCACGCGCAACGCGGACGGCACGATCGTGATGGGCTCGGCCGACAGCGGACGCATTCTCCAGCCCGCGATCCAGATCCCTCAGGACTCAACCTCTGTCACTATCACCTCCGACGGGCGCGTGACCGTGCAGACCGGTCAGGGAGAAATCCAGGAAATCGGCCAGCTCTCGCTGTTCCGTTTCCCGAACTCACAAGGCCTGCTGCAGAAGGGTGAGAACCTGTATGTGGAAACTCCCGCGTCCGGCACTGCAGTGCAGGGTGTTCCCGGCGAGAACGGTTTCGGCCAGCTCAAGCAGCGGGCACTGGAAGCGGCCAACGTCGAACCGGTCAGAGAACTGGTCGATCTGATCCGGACCCAGCGGAACTTTGAACTCAACAGCCAGACCATTCAGGCCGCCGACCAGATGCTGCAATTGATCTCCAACCTGCGACGGTTCTAGTGAACCGCCGGAACAGAAATGACACGCGACCGAACTCGGCAGAGTTCAAAACGCTCCTGAAATCCAGATTCCGGAATTCAGCCATCATGCGTCTTTCACTCATAGTCCTCCTGTGGTGCCTCGCCCTGCCCGTCGAAGCGGCGGTGGTGCGACTGCATCGAGTGGCCACGGTCGACCATTCGCTTCTCACACTGGGTGATCTCGCAGAAGTCTTCGATACCGATGAGGCACTGGCCGGCAAACTGAGGCAGACCGAACTGATGCCCGGACCTGCTCCTGGCGCGTCTCTTCAAATCCGTCTGGACCAGATCGAAAGCCGCCTGCGGGATGATCCTGCAACCGGCCCGCTCAGCTTTGAAGGCTGCCACTCCGTACTGGTCACTCGACTGCAGAGTACGGTTGTGTCCGGAGCGGGAAAGATCGTTTCCCCGGCGCCTTCCACTCCGCGAGCCGCCCGCCTGCACCGGCCTCTGCCGGATTCGTCTCTCGCAGGAACCGACCCGGGAGCAGGAAACTCGCGCGTGATTCAATCCAGCGGCGTCAGCGCGGCTCAGTTCGCGCAGGCTCAACAGATGGTGAAATCCGCAGTACATGCCTATCTGCGACAGAACGCTCCAGACTGGGGATCTCCGGTCATCCGTCCGCTGCTGACGACTCAGCAGGCTCCGGCCGTTCTGCGATCACCGGACGGCCTGGTGCGGATTCTTCAGGGAACACAACTGGATGAAGAGCACTTCCGACTGACCGTATCCCCGACCGGAACTGCTGCGGACACCCTTCAAGTCAGCGTGCGGATCACGCTCCGTCCACGCATCCTGGGAGCCGCACGCGATCTTCCCGCCGGGCACATGATCACTCCAGCCGATGTGAAGTGGATTGAAGTGGACGATGCGCGGGACGGAACGGCGCAGATCGAACTCGTGACCGGCCAGCAGACTCGCCGACCGGTCCGCCGCGCCGAACGTCTGCGGCCGGATCAGCTTAAACCGGCGCATCTGATCCGTAAAGGTGAAGTGGTACGAGTCACCGCAGGTAGTTCGCGGCTGCGAGTTTCGGAAACATTCCGCGCGCAGCGCGACGGCATCCGCGACGACATCATTCCACTGATCAGCCTTGACGGAAAGCGAACCGTGGAAGCCCGAGTATCCGGAGTCAATGAAGCGGTGCGGATCGGAGTGGAAGACAATACGTCCGGATTGAAAGTGACAATCGGAGGCTGAACCATGCATACGCGGACTCTACTGCTGACGGTCACTTTCACACTGCTGCACTTGAATGACGGCCATGCCCGCGATCCCGCCGCAGTTCCACCGAGCTGGCCGGGTTCACAATCCACCCTCAGGAACAGTGCTGCTCCTGCCGTTCGACTGGCACAGCGTGACCCGGCCCCGGATGCTGAGCCGGCACCACGGCTGGTTCCTGTTCCCACCGGGCCGGTCATCATCCGGCATTCACCCCTTACGGTCCGGCAATACTCGCTGATTCATGTCGATGCTCCGGAACAGCGCGAAATCAAGCCGTTCGACATCATCACAATCATCGTTGATGAAAAGTCGGAAGTACTGATGAACTCGCGATTCAACCGCCAGAAGAGTTCGCGATTGAAGGCGGAACTCAAGGAGTTCATGCGTATTGGAGAAAACGGCAACCTCGCCCCCGCCGCACTGAACGGTCCCACGATCGACACCCAGGTGCAGGGCAACCTGAATACAAGTGGCATCCTGGCCGATCAGGAAGGCATCCGGTATCGCATTGCGGCCACCGTGTCCGATGTCCTTCCCAACGGAACGCTGCGTCTGGAGGCGCGTAAGATCATTCAAACTCAGGATGATGAGTCCGAATACACACTCACCGGTGAACTGCGATTTGAAGATGTGAATGCGGATAACACGGCCAGCAGCGAAAACATTGCCAACCTGCGAATTGTCAAGAAGCAGAAAGGCCGCGTGTACGACAGCACTAAACGCAACTGGGGATACCGCCTCTACGATCTGCTGTCACCCTTCTGATCGCGGATCGAGATTCTTCACACGACCAGAGTGTTGCAGCCTGAGAGGACCGGCTATGAGATACACATGGAAAACCGCATTACTGCTGCTCGCGATTGCACTCAGCAATCGCCCGGCTCTCGCGGTCACGCGGATTCAGACACTCTGCACCATTGAGGGGCAGACTGAACTGACTCTGCGCGGCCTGGGGCTGGTGGTGGGACTGCCCGGAACGGGCGATCCGCGCGATTCCACCGCCACCATCCGGGCCTACGCCGCGTATCTCCGACAATCCAGCAATCCCATTCTCAAGCTGGATGAGATCCGCAATGTCAGTCAGATCGCACTGGTGGAAGTCAGCGCCCGCATTCCGAAATCCGGTATCAACCGGGGCGAACGAATTGACTTGCGGGTCAGTGCAATCGGAGGTGCTAAAAGCTTGAAGGGTGGCATGCTGATTCAAACGGCATTACAGCTCTCTGGTATCGCGGATGAGACGGCCATCTGTCTCGCATCCGGACCAGTACAGCTTGACGATCCATCCGTGCTGACTCAGGGCCTGGTTCCGACCGGTGGCATCATGATGCAGGCCGTTGATGTCAATATCGTCCGCGCGGACCGAAGCGTTCGCCTGCAGATCGATCGTTCGCATGCGGGATACACAATGGCCCGCGAAATCGAGCGCGCCGTCAATCAGCGTTTTTATGTGGAAACCCGGAATCAGAGCATCGCCAGAGCGGTGTCACCAGTGGCGGTGGATGTGGAAATCCCGGAGCAGTATGAAAATCCGGTGGAGTTTGTCGCGCTCCTGATGGAGATATCCGTCAAGGATGCCGGCAATCCGGCGCGAGTGGTGGTGAACGCCAGACAGGGCACGGTGATCGTCACCGGATCGGTCGAAATCAGTCCGGTCGTGGTCGCTCACAAGAACCTCAGCGTGGATATCGCCGAGCCGTTTGTTGAAGTGCGCGACAGCAGCGCCTCACGACAGTCACCACAGCAGTTGACCGATCTCATTACCGCGCTGAACCAGTTGAAAGTCCCCACAGATGACATCATCAGCATCCTGAGGGAACTGCATGCCAGCGGCCATCTGCATGCCGAATTCATCGAGCAGTAGTCTTCATCGGCAGCCGGAACGGCATCCGGAGTGTTGACGCGATGTGAAGAATCCCGATATGCCCTCTCCGAAGATCTAATCTGCGGCTGCTGTTTTCCAGCGCGACGTGAAGCTCTATCAGCCTCTGAAGGAGTTCTCCGGACAGCACCGCCTGACAGTCTTTGTGAGGTGCATCGCCATGCCAGTGACTCTGCCTGCATCGGGCATTTCCGCCGGACTTTCCACATCTCCGTTGCGACCTGCGGCCAGCGATCTCATCCGGATTGGTTCACGACGCTGGTTTCTGCAGACCGGTCTGGCAGGGATGGCCGGCCTGACGATCCCGGATCTGCTGCAGGCGAAGGACGCGACTTCGTCTGCTGGCTCCGGGCGACGTTCGGTCGTCATGTTCTGGCTGTCCGGCGGTCCATCTCATATCGACATGTGGGATCCGAAAACGGCTGCGCCGCGCGAAATTCGCGGACCGTTCGGCGCCATCTCCACAAAAGTGCCCGGGATTGAAGTCAGCGAGCACCTGCCGCTGCAGGCTTCGATCATGGACCGGCTTTCCATTATCCGCTCCGTGGACTGCCGCGCAAGCAATCACACTCCCATCACCATGCAGGCCGGCAATCCTCTGGCCCGTCGTTCCGACGATGGCAACGATGGTGGTGGATATCCCTCGATGGGTTCCGTCATCGCGAAGTTCCGCGGCTCGAATGATCCAGGCATGCCGGCCTTTATCGGTCTGGCGGACAGCTGGAACGCGGATGTCTGGGAAGCGGGACAGATGGGAGCAGAATTCGCTCCCGTCAAAGGCAGCGAACTGGCCGGGCGGTTCACACTGCCGGAGGGAGTTCAGGTAGATCGGCTACAGGATCGCCGCACGCTCAAGGAACAGTTCGATCGCCTGCGGCGCGATCTCGACCGGGGCGACACGATGTTCCGTTCGGACCGATATTCGCAACAGGCGTACGACCTGGTGCTGTCCGGCAAAGCACAGCGCGCGTTCAATGTCGAAGAAGAATCTCCACAGTTGCGTGATGCTTATGGACGGGATTCGATTGGCGAAAAAGCTTTGCTGGCAAGGCGGCTGGTGGAATCCGGTGTCACTTCGGTTCTGGTCAGCGGCGCATGGGGCTACTTCGATCATCATGGAGATGAAGTGCGCTGGGGCGGGATTGAAAAGGGCCTGAAGCCACTGCTTCCACGCGTGGACGCAGTCATGCACACATTGATCACAGACCTGGAATCACGGGGCCTGCTGGACTCCACTCTGATCCTGATGATGGGTGAATTCGGTCGCGGACCGGTCATGACAAAAACCGCAGGCCGCGATCACTGGACAAACTGCATGTCGATGCTGGTGGCAGGCGGCGGCCTGCGTCACGGCCAGACGATCGGTTCGACCGACGCCCGCGGCTATGGAATTCTGGACCGCCCCGTCACTCCTCAGGATCTGGCAGCAACCGTGTTCCGCTGGATGGGGATCGACCTCAACGCCCACTGGACGAACCGGCAAGGCCGCCCGGTCCCGATCGTCGTGGAAGGCGGACGGCCCGTTCAGGAACTGATCTGAGGCCTGTCCGGCAGAACGGCCCGTCAAAGAAGTCCGGCGCATACATGCGACTCCGGACTCATTCGGACGCAACGAAACTCAGACTGAGTATTGCGGCGGTATACTTATGGCCAGCAGGTGACGGGGCATACGTGGCAACGTTAAACTCCTGAGAATTTCCAGTGAGTCTTTCGTCCGCACTGATCCGGACGTTGTTTTCCCTTCGCATCCTCAGATTATCGGGGGATTTCAGAATGCGCTCCAATTGCTGCCGAGTCTGAGGTTTCACTCTGATTGAACTGCTGGTCGTCATTGCGATCATCGCGGTTCTGGTGGCCCTGCTGCTCCCCGCCGTTCAGCAGGCTCGCGAGGCTGCCAGACGCTCGCAATGCAAGAACAATCTGAAGCAGATCGGCCTGGCGCTGAACACATACCAGGAGAAGTTTAATACTTTTCCACCTGGTTATGTTTCCAACCGTCCGGGAATCAGCACATCCACGACCTGGTGTACGTCATCTGGAACGGGAGGGGCCATGCAGTATGCGCCCTGGACCGTCTTGATTCTGCCGGAGCTGGAACTGCAGACGCAGTATGAGAAATTCAATTTCAATGTGCCTTTTCAGGATCCCAGCAACCAGATGGCCGCACCGAACAATCAACACATGCTGGCCCTGGAAGTCTATAAGGGATAGTCGATTAATAACTTCTCTGTGTCCGGATTGAGGTTTGGGCATAGGCTTGTGGCCTCATGGGGTTAGCCACAATACCGTTCAATTAACCATAACCACGCATTCTTCAAAACGTTTCAGCAATGGCTTG
>Ga0172372_10011000_pt1 | contig 11541 bp, 12 predicted proteins | sample LakKiv5m_2_FD_114544 | JGI IMG/M metagenome (GOLD analysis project Ga0172372, IMG submission 114544) | Freshwater microbial communities from Kabuno Bay, South-Kivu, Congo - kab_092012_9.5m | ecosystem: Environmental > Aquatic > Freshwater > Lake | place: Democratic Republic of the Congo... | reverse complement strand
GGCTTGTGATGGGAGGCGAACGGCGGAGCGTTGCCGAGCTAGCAAGCGAGGCCGCGAGCCGGCGGCTAGCCCGAGCCGAGCGACGGCGAGGCGAGAGGCAGAGCCGACTCCCACCTCTTCCGCCCCGTACCGATTCGCTAGCGAATCGGTACGGGGCTGTCCCGAACCGAACTATGTTCTGGTTCGGGACGCCTCGAAAAATATGTTCTATGTTTACTTTTTAAGAAGCCTAAATAGCCCTAGCAATGTTTACGTGGGGTATACCTCTGATTTAAAAGGAAGATTTCGTAAGCATAATAATTGCGAAGTTTTATCAACAAAGCCATACGTTCCTTGGGATCTAATTTTTTACGAATCTTTTAAGAGCAAGAGGGACGCAAAAAGACGAGAAGGATACCTGAAAACAACCAAGGGGAGAAAGACATTAAAGATCATGCTCCGGGAGTCGTTAAAATAGCTTCATAGGGCTTGTCTCTTAATCTTAAATTTAATATGTTATAATAATTCTGTAAGTGTTATAACTACTTAATACAAATCATATGGAAAACACATCAGCGCCAATTAAGACAACCGGACCCAAGGATGTTTTTTTAGAACTCTGGGTCATGGGAACGCTTTATTTAAGCGCTTCCTTTATTGTTACTTTACTTTTTCAGTATATAAATTACTTCCTCGTCGACGCAGCTAATCCTTATTCGTTTTCTCAATCAACTGTCCGCTGGTTAGTAGCTACCTTAGTAGCAATTCTACCAACTCATATTTACGTTCTGCGTCTTCGTGAGAAAGATTACCTTCAGACACCGGCCAAACGAGAAGGCCGTTTGCGCAAGTGGCTTTTATACCTAACTCTTTTTATAACTGCTATTACCTGTGTTATTGATTTTGCCACCCTTATTTTCTTTTTCCTTAATGGTGAAATTTCCATTCGATTTATTCTTAAAGTTCTAGCGGTTGCTATTGTCGCCGGCAGCGTCTTTTGGTATTACCTGGCTGACTTGAGAAGAGAAACTCCAGAGGTACCCCAAAATGCCCGTCTGTCGCGCCTGGTTGCTTTGATAATTGTAATCGCTACGATCCTTGGCGCTTTCTTTATTAGCGGCTCGCCCTTCAGAGCCAGACTGGAAAAATTGGATAACCAGCGGATATCAGCCCTCCAAGGAATTCAATCGCAGATTGTTTACTATTGGCAGAAGAAAGGGACAATACCCGCCAATCTTAATGAGCTGACCGATTCTATTTCCGGCTACAGCGCGCCAAAAGATCCAGAAACCGGGGCAATTTACGAATACCAAGGATTAAGCAATTTAGTCTTTGAGCTTTGTGCAAATTTTTCTGCTGTTACCCCTCAAGATCAACAGGTAACTTTTAGAGCCATGCCAGGAATCCAAAATGATAACTGGCAACACGCTATCGGCAGAACGTGTTTCACAAGAACCATTGACCCAGCGCTTTATTCGATTAAAGCCAACCCATTTTAATTCCGATAGGTTTTATCGGAAGTTTATCGGAAATATAAAAAATCCCCCCGCTTTAGCAGGAGGATTTTTTATAACTAATCGGTAAAAATTACCAATTGTTGCGGCGTTGTCCGCCACCGAATCCGCCACCGGAATTACCGCCACCGAATCCGCCATTTCGTCTCGGACCACCAGCTCCACCGCGATTAAAACCGCCGCTTCGTGGGGGACGAGCTTCCATTGGACGAGCCTCGTTCACAGTAATAGTTCGGCCTTCGAATTCTTTACCATTCCACATTTCGATTGCCGCTTGAGCTTCTTCTTCCGAAGACATCTCAACGAAACCAAAACCCTTGGAACGACCAGACATTTTGTCAACAATGATAGTTGCTGACTCGACGGTGCCCACCTGTGCGAAAGCATCTTTCAACGCTTCGTCAGTCGTGCTGTATGGCAATCCGCCTACGTATAGTTTCTTAGCCATTTGTTTTCCTTATACTTATTGGATTAATTCGGAGCCTATTTAGCTCCAACGTAAGGCGACCTATTCTCTTATGTGGTCTGCTTTACACTTATACTAAAGTATAAGGAAAGAGAACGCTTATTGAGAAGACTTACTGCCATCAAGTATACACCCTTTATGGCTGTGTGTCAATCGGGGCCGCTGATAAGAACACCCTTAATTGGACATCTGTGAATTTTTAGCGTAGAATTTAATTTATTACAAGAGTAATAGAAACTATCTCGATTATGTTTGCCTCAATTTTGACCGCAATCACTTTTAACCCTTTATTGGGCTTAATAATCCTGGTGGTTTTAGTTTTTCTAGCCTGGAATTTAACTCTACATTGGCAAGTTCACCAGACTAACAAAAGAATAAAAATGCTATTTAAGGGAACCAAAGTGGCAGACCTGGAAGGCGTTATCTTTGAACAAATTAAGCGTTTGCGCCAAACAGAAAAAAGCCTAGAAGAAATAAATAATTTTTGCCAATACCTGGAAAAGATGTCGCTGAAAGGATTGCAAAAAATAAGCGTAGTTCGGTTTAATCCATTCAATGATACTGGCGGCGATCAAAGCTTCGCGATTGCTTGCCTTGATGCTCAAAATAACGGATTCACTTTAACCAGCCTATTCACTCGAGAGGGGACTAGAATTTACAGCAAACCAATCGAGAATAGCGAATCAACTTATCCCTTAACTAGCGAAGAGAAAGAAGCGATTGAATTAGCGCAAGAGAGAGATTCAATGATCGCCAAGATTAAGCAAGCTAAAACCAAGATTCTAGCTAAAAAGAAAAAATGACCGATCAGTCTAAAAAAACTGACCACCTAAATCAAAAATCACGGCCACCAATCGTGGTTATTTTAGGTCATGTCGATCATGGCAAAACTAGTATTTTAGATTACATTCGAAAAAGCAAAGTGGCCGAAAAAGAAGCGGGTGGAATTACTCAACATATTGGCGCCTATCAAATTGAACACCAGGGAAAACAAATTACGTTTATTGACACGCCGGGCCATGAAGCCTTTTCGGCTATGCGTTCACGTGGAGCGAAAGTAGCTGACATTGCGATTTTAGTCGTTGCGGCCGAAGAAGGATTAAAGCCTCAAACCAAAGAAGCGATTGGCCATATTCTTCGATTGGACTTGCCCATGATCGTCGCAATTAATAAGATGGACAAGCCAACCGCCCTGCCCGATAAGGTTAAAAAAGAATTGGCTAATAATGATGTGCTAGTCGAATCACTGGGCGGCCAGATTCCTTCGGTTTTTACCTCCGCGAAGACGGGCTTGGGCATCAATGATCTGCTCGATATGATTTTGCTTATTGCTGAAATGGAAAACATTCAAGCTGATTATTCCGCGCCAGCGGGCGGCCTCGTCATTGAATCAAAAACTGACTCCAAGCGAGGCATTGCTTCTACTCTATTGGTTCGCAATGGCACCCTCTCAAGCAAAGATATTATCGCTGCCGAATCGGCTTTTGGGCAAATAAAAACTATGGAGAATTTTTTGGGCGAAATGCTCAAAGAAGCACCACCATCAACTCCAATTTTAGTTACCGGATTTAACCAACTGCCGCCAGTCGGTGAGCCATGGGAAGTTATGGCGACGATGAATGAAGCCAAACAAAAAGTTGAGACCAAATTGCAACAAGAAAAGAATCGCCGAGATCCAGTTGAATTTTTAGAAGTTGGCGAGAATCAAAAAGTTTTTAATCTAATCATAAAAGCTGATGTGGCCGGCTCGCTCGAAGCCATCCGCGAGATGATTAAAGCCGTACCCCAGGAGGAGGTTATCTTGCGAGTTATCAAATCAGAGATTGGTGAAATATCTGAAAATGATATTACCTTAGCGGAATCTGGCAAGGCCAGAATTTATGGCTTTAGAATTAAAACTTCCTCCCAACTAGCCGAATTAGCTCAGCGCCGCCAGATTAAAGTAGTGTTTTCCAATATTATTTATGAACTTATTCAGACTATTCGTCATGATGCCTCTTCATTGTTGACCCCAGAAATAAACCGCCAAAACATTGGTCAAATAAAGATTCTCGCCATTTTTAAAAACAAGGGGAATCAACAAATCATTGGTGGCCGAGTAGTTAGCGGCAAAGCGGAGAAGGGGAGTCTAGCAGAAATCTTGAGAAACAAAGACAAGGAGATTATCGGCCACGGCCGCCTTGTCCAGCTACAACAGAACAAAAAAAGTGCTAATGAAGTCGCCAAAGATTTTGAGTGCGGTTTGCTCTTTGAGAGCGAAAGTCTTGTAGAGGAAGGGGATATTTTAAATCTCTATAAAGAAGAAAAGAAGAAAAGAAATCTATAAAACATGGCAACTCATCGACTAGAAAAAATAAATGAACTAATTAGACAAGAGCTGGGCAACATCCTGTTGAAAGAAGGGGATATCGAGCCCGGCGTTTTAGTTACTATTTTGAAAGTCACCGCCTCTGATGACCTCAAAAGCGCCGACATTGTTTTCAGTGTTTGGCCGAATGTCAAAACTGAAAAAATAAATGCCCAGCTTAAAATTCAAGCTGGTTGGCTACAGAATTTGTTAAACAAACGGGTTAGCTTTCATCCGGTACCAAGAATCCGATTTGTGCTGAACACCGAAGAAGTTGAAGGACAGAAAATTGACGCAATGATAAAGGAATTAAACCAAGAATAACTAAAAGCCAATGGAGTATAATTTTCCCGCTGCTTACGATTTGATTCTCGGAGCACACCACATTATTTTATCAACCCACGAAGAGCCAGATGCAGACGGACTTGGTTCAATGTTAGCTCTAGAGAGTGCCCTGCTAAAATTAGGCAAAAAGACATCATCTTTTTGCCCGCTGAATCTGCCAAGAATCCTAAACTTTCTGCCTGGTCGAGAGCGGATAAAACAACAACTTTCGCCTCAAGAGCTTGAAGCTAATTTGCTTATTGGCCTAGATTATAGTCGGCTTAATAGATTAACGGTAAAAAAAGCTTACCCGTCACTAAATTGCCCGATCTTGACCTTTGATCATCATCTACCAGACAATAACCTCGAAGATCAAGGATTAAAAATTATTGGGATCGACCGCTCAGCAACGGCGGAGATAATTTACGAATTTATTAATTTTTTAGAAGTCCCCATCGGAAAAGAGATCGCCACGTGCCTTTTGGCTGGAATAATTGACGATACTGGCGCCTTTTGCCATCCCAGCACCACCGCCACGACTTTAAAAATAGCAGGGCAACTGATGCTTAAGGGCGCTCGCTGGCAGAAAGTCCTGGAAGCTCAAAAGCAAGAATTGCCCCAAGAAAAAGCCCTTGCTATTAATCAGGCTTTCGCTAATATGGAAATTGATAAAGAGGCGGGTTTAGTTTTTTCTTTTATAAATTATCAACTTCTTTCGCAGTCAACCGATAGCCTTAAGGAATTAAAAATTGCTGGATTACTGGGCAATATTCCTGAAGCTAAAATCGCTCTTTCTTTAATCGAGAAAGCTCCGGGAATAATTGATGTTTCCCTGCGATCTCAAAAAGATCGCGGCGTTAATGTGGCTAAAATCGCTCAACGCTTTGGCGGCGGGGGACACAAGCTGGCCGCCGGCTTTAAAAGTGAGTCCACCAAGGACGAGATTATTGAAAGAATAAAATCAATATTGAAAGAATAGTCAATTAAGTTGAATACTTAATTTTTTTATGTTAAAAAAGAGACAGACATCGGGCCTGGTAGCCCCGCCGCCGCTAAAGCTTTGGCGGGCGAGCAGATGATAAAACAACCTGCGAGACAAAAAATATCTTTGGTTTTCTTATTAAGGCCCGCCAAGGCCTGGTAGCCAAGTGGTAAGGCGAGAGTCTGCAAAACTCTTATACGTGGGTTCAATTCCCACCCAGGCCTCAAAATTAATGAAAAATTTAAATATCAAAATGTAAAATTTTGGTATTCGCTTACGGCGAATTTATTAAATTCATCGCGAAGCGATACAATAATTTTAAACTTTGATTTTTACATTTTAAATTATTAATGCCGCGGTGGTGGAACAGGCAGACACAAGGGACTTAAAATCCCTCGACCGAAAGGTCATGAGAGTTCGATTCTCTCCCGCGGCACAAAAAAAGAGTAGCCCACCAGGGTTATTTTTTTGTTTTTTACGACCTCTTTTATTTTGTGTTATAATGAAAACCGTAAGATAACTTCTCATTATGCCAAGCCAGGATATAGATCAAAGCTCCGAAATAAAAGATCTTCTTCATAAAATTTCGGTCACCTTAAGAATAAGAGCGATCACGTTAGCTTCGTTTTTGGTGGTGGTTTCTATCTTTTGGCTGTTGAATCTCTTCCCTTATATTCATTACGTCTGGCTAACCGTTGGCGCCATCGCTCTGTGGCTAGTTAGCGCTTTTGGCTTTAGGGTCCTGATTAAAAATGGCAAAACTGTTTCAGCAATTGAGAACCTATATTTTGTTTATTCCGCTATTTTTGAACTCGGCCTTTTATCAATTATTGTCTTTACCAATGGCGGCATTACCTGGATTGGATCAATTTTTTACTTGTTTACCATTATTTATTCCAATATTGTCTTGCCGAGAATGAAAGGAAATCTCATCAGCTTAATTGCTTTCCTCTGGTTCGGCGAAATAGCCTTATTGCAATATCTAAGAGTTCTTCCTTTTCTTCCTTATATTAAACTCAGCGAAACTTCTTATTTGGATACTAATTATTTAGTTACTACGCTATCCTTCATTTTTTTAGCCTTTGTTTTATCTGGCATTTCGGCTAGTTCCCTAACCGGCCTTCTAAAAAGAAGAACGGCTGAACTGGAAAAATTAAAATCCCAACTGGAAGAAACTAAGGTTGTGCTTGAAATTAGAGTCCGTGCTCGAACACGAGAATTAGAAGAAATTGCTAATACCCTAGACGAACAAGTTAAAAAAAGAACCGAGGAACTGGAAGAAAAAATGAAGGATCTAAAAAGGTTTCAGAGTCTTTCGGTCGACCGAGAACTAAAAATGATTGAGTTAAAAACAGAAATTAAAAAATTAAAAAGCTAATCATGGACCAAGAATTAAACCAAGAGCTAGCCACCAAATTAATGGCCATGCCGGGAGAAGCCAGGGGAGTGGTCTTCAAAACTGATGGTGACTACGTTATAAAACAGGCCGGCGAGGAAGGGCTAAAAAAACTAGAGGAAGAACTGACGGCTCTTGGCTGCCCAATTGATTATAAAAAAATCAACGCTCTTTCTTTTTACCCTATCGGCCTGCGCATTATTTCTCTGCTGGCTATTAGGAAAGTTTTTTCTTTCGATGATGTTAAAATAAAAGAACTGGGAACTTTTGCCAGCAAGACGTCTTTAATGGTTAAGCTGTTTATTAATTATTTCCTGTCTATCAATAAAGTCTTTTTCGAAGAAGCGCCCAAGATTTGGCGAAAACACTATTCGGTTGGTGATTTCACGCCAATTGAGCTTAATGAAGAAAAAAAATACGGTATTATTCAGATTAAAAATTATCAATTTCACCCTATTTTCTGCGAGTATTTGGGTAACTATCTTTGTGGTTTTTTTCAAATGCTAATTAAAACCTCGTCTATTAATTTTGAAGAAACTAAGTGTCCCTTTCGCGGGGACGAATATCACGAATATACAATCAGATGGAAATAACCAATCCGACTCCAGAACAAAATAAAATTGCTGTCCTATTGGACGATTTAGCATCGCTGGAAAGCTATGCGCGTGATTTGTTTTCCTTTTTACCATTACCCGTTTGCCTGGTTAGCTCGATCGGCATCATTCTTGAGACAAATCCGGCTTTAGAGAAAATCTCTGGATATTCGATAGAAGAAATTATTGGTAATCCGTTAGAAAAAATTCTCAGCAAGCTAGATACCAAACAACTAATAAAAGAAACGCTCGAAAAAGGATCCGTTCCTTCTCAAGAGATTATCCTAACAACCAAAGACAAAAAGAAAGTTTACGTTAGTGCGTCTACGCTGCTGCGAAAAAACGAGCAAGGAGAAATCATTGGTTTTTTTATTGGTCTTTTTGAACTCACGACCATTAAAGAAAACGAGGAAGAGCTACGAAAATCCCAAAGCGCGCTGCTAAACATGTTAGAAGACGTTGAAGAAGAGAAAAGAAAGGCCGAAGAAGAGGAGAGCCGAACTTCAGCTGTTATTACTCACCTGACCGATGGCCTGTTGGTTTTTGATAGTCAAAATAATTTATCATTAATCAACCCGCCAGCCGAAAAGCTGCTGGGCATTAATAGTGACCAAGCTTATAACAAATCACTGGATGAGCTTGCAGCCTTTATTGATAATTTTAAACCGCTATTAAAAGTGCTGGGAAAAAATATTAAAGAAGTCTCCCGACAAGAATTAGTTATTGGAGAATTAACGATTGAGGTTTCTTCCGCTTCCATTGGCACTTCCCAAAAAGACCACGGCGGCAGCCTCGTTATTATCCACGATATTACCCGCGAGAAGGGAATTGAAAGAATGAAAACCGAGTTTGTTTCGATCGCCGCTCACCAGCTGCGCACCCCGCTCTCAGCCGTAAAGTGGGCCTTGAGTTTATTAATGGAAGGCGACGTGGGCGAGTTAAGCGCCGAACAAAAAAGCTTTATCAGCAAAAGCTATGACTCCAACGAAAGAATGATTATTTTGATTAATGACCTCCTGGATGTTGCCCGAATCGAAGAGGGTCGATATCTTTATAAATTAGTATCAGCTAAGCTAGAAAATTTAGCCCAAGCTGCCATTAGCGCTTGCCGAGAAATCGCCGCCAAACGGAATATTAGGCTTGAATATATAAAGCCCGAAAAGGAAATGCCCGAAATAATGATCGATGGCGAAAAGATTACTATGACTATTCAGAACCTAATTGAGAATGCGATTAAATACACACCCCCGGGTGGTCAAGTGACAGTTAGCGTAAAATATGATACAAATAAAGCAACGGTTTCCGTCAAAGATAATGGCGTGGGTGTTAGCCAAGAACAGCAAAATCGACTGTTCACTAAATTTTTCCGTGCCAGTAATGTTATGCGAATGGAAACTGATGGCACGGGACTCGGACTTTTTATTGCTAAAAATATTATTGAAGCTCACGGCGGAAAAATCTGGTGTGAGTCCAAAGAAAATGAAGGTAGCACCTTTTCTTTTTCTTTGCCAATCAATCATTAATTTAAGTAACCATTATGGCTAAAAAAATTCTTATTGTCGAAGACGATAAAGTTCTCTCAGATTTATTAGGAAAAAAACTTAAAGACGCTGGTTTTGAAGTCGCTCTCGCCTATAACGGAGTTGAGGGATTAGATAGCCTGCGAGCAAATAAACCAGATCTAATTCTGCTTGATATTATGATGCCGGAAAAAAGCGGCATGGAAGTAATGGAAGAGATGAATAAAGACCCCGAAACCAGCTTAACAAAAATCCCGGTAATTATTATTTCTAACTCCGGCCAGCCAGTAGAGATTGACCGAGTCCTAGAGCTAGGAGCTAAAGATTATCTGATTAAAGCTGAGTTCAATCCACAAGAAGTTGTTGAAAAAGTTATTAAACAAATCGGCAACTAAAAATATGAATAAAAAAATTCTTCTCGTTGAGGATGATAAATTTCTTCGAGAACTTATTGCCAAAAAACTTAAATCCGCCGAATACGAAGTAATCGAAGCGACCGACGGGGAATCGGCCGTGGTCAAAGCTAAAGAACTTAAGCCTGATTTAATTTTGCTCGATTTAATTCTGCCGGGTATTGATGGCTTTGGCATTTTAGCCAAAATAAAAGAAGACGCCGCAATTAAGAAAACCCCGGTTATTATCTTGTCCAACCTTAGCCAGCAAGATGAAATCGATCGAGCCCTCAAGCTTGGGGCTACTGATTTCCTAATTAAAGCCCACTTCGTTCCGGGAGAAATCATTGAAAAGATTAGAAAGATTTTAACCTAACTTTTTTAATACCAAAAACCTCCCCGATAAAGCGGGGAGGTTTTTTATTTAATCTATTTGGTTTATTCAACAATTTCAAAGGCTAAACTTTTGACACCAAACTGCAAGGCTAGACCTCGAGAAGGCATCCAGATATCCATTTTGTGACTATTCTTTTTGGCCATTCGATCCTCAACGGTAAAAATTTTATCGCCATAGATTTCTGGAAACTTAACTTTTGTATCAAAGGGTAAAAAATTACAAGCCACGACCCCATTATAGACATATGTCCCGTTAGCGGTGATAAAAGGGGAGCTATCGGTTTGATCGGGCGTACTAGAATAGGCGGTAACCGTTACTCTGTTAATTTTTTTCTCGACAATAATTTCCTTAGCCAGTTGAATTTCTTCGCTACTACAACCATTAGCCGCTAAACAGGTCGGCTGAATAAAAACATTGTTTTGGATAGTCACGCTATCTTCACTTTCCGACTCGGCAATATTTTCTAAGCCCGGACCAGCAGCTGAAGCCGCATAGACGTCAGAAGATTCAATCAGGTTGCTATCTTGAGCCATAGCCTGGGGCATAAGAGTAACCAAGAGCTGATTAAATAAAGCCGCCAACATAAAACCAGCGAAGATAATTTTATTCTCTTGCTTATTCAATTTTGATGTCCATTTTATCATATTTGACCGAGAACCAGGGTCTTAACCTTGGTTTTTGGCTTAAATAGACTAATCTGGCAATTAAAAAATCCCTCTTCAGGGATGTACATATATATTAGCATGCCGAACCCCAAAATGTCAAGGGTTGAAAGAATTTTTTTTATAGGGTAAGATGAATTTGGTTTAGACGAAAACGGGCCGTGGTGTAATGGTAGCACGAGTGCTTTGGGAGCATTTAGTCGGGGTTCGAGTCCCCGCGGCCCGACTAGTTCAGACATTTTGAAAATTTACGGTGATTGCGACTAGTTTCATTGCTAGCGTTACCTTAGCGGGTTTACCCGCCTAAGTTTCGCTACGCGAAACTTAGGCGGGTATCGTATAGAGGCTATTACCTCAGGTTTCCAACCTGATGACAGGGGTTCGATTCCCCTTACCCGCTCATAATTTAAAGAGCCCCGTTTGGGGCTTTTTAAGTTATGATTAATGACTGGGGGAATCGAAGGGTATTTCAAAAAAGCAAACTGCTTTGCTTTCTTGAAAACCCAGGCTTTGAGGGAGGAGCGAGGCCTGCGCTGAAAGCGCCTGCCAAGCGACGGATGAAAAGGATTCCCCTTACCCGCTCATAATTTAAAGAGCCCCGTTTGGGGCTTTTTAAGTTATGGCTGATAAAAAATGGAAAAAAATAGCTGGCATCCCAAATTGCTAAATTGCTGGCTGGCATTTTTCTGTGGTATAATTTGAGTGAACGAGGGGAATGAAAAAGCATTTTCATTCCCGAGCGAACGATAATTATATTGCGCATATAATTTGGGTGAGCGAGGGAAGTGAAAATATCATTTTTACTTCCGAGCAAGCTCAAGTTATATATGTGATATAATTAAGAGGCTAATCATCTAAAGTACATTTTTTACAATGGAAAAAGATAATAATATTTTATATAAGATTCATCTTTTTAAAGATTGCCAAGATTATAACCTTAGCCTATGGGAATGTCCCAGTTTTATCTTT
>Ga0172372_10010996_pt1 | contig 11543 bp, 14 predicted proteins | sample LakKiv5m_2_FD_114544 | JGI IMG/M metagenome (GOLD analysis project Ga0172372, IMG submission 114544) | Freshwater microbial communities from Kabuno Bay, South-Kivu, Congo - kab_092012_9.5m | ecosystem: Environmental > Aquatic > Freshwater > Lake | place: Democratic Republic of the Congo... | reverse complement strand
GTGTATCGCCTGTATCCTACCTGCATGGGCTGGCAGCGGTCATGACTTTTCCGGGCGATAGTCTGCCCATGGCGAGTTGCCGTGATCAATGTGGGTAAGGCCGCCTGAGGTTTTGTCACAATATCCCTTTGCCACCATCGAATTGAGGACACCCACTTGGGCTAGTAGCGCATGGTTTGCACAAGTTTCTTAAGCATCGACACAAGTCACTCTTCTGAAGCCAGGGGGTTTCAACACGTTGCAAGCCTCGCTGAGTCCCTCGCCAAAAGGGAAATTCGCTATGAGTCCAGTTTATTGAAGTTGCCCGGACCTGACTGAGGCTATGCGTTACGGGCGACTCATAGCCGGTAGGCGGTTGTTCTCCATTACAATATTAGGGGAACCATCGATCTTCCAGCCGAGTTGCCCGACTCAAGCCATGCTGTTATACAACCTGTTTCGACATTCCCAGGACTACATCGAGATCAAGGCCGGCGAGGCGCTCATGCGGGAGGGGGAAAGCGGAGAAGAGATGTATGTCCTCATCGAGGGGCAAGCCGTGATCGAGTATCGCGGCATGCGCTTCGCCGAAATCGGCCCCGGCGACTTCGCCGGTGAACTCGCCGTGATCGACCATTCCCCCCGGATGGCGTCCGTCATCGCCAAAACCGATTGCCGGTTCGTCCCCGTCAACCAGAAACGTTTCGAGTTCCTGATCGCCGAAACTCCGCTGTTCTCGCTCGAAATCATGCGCGTCCTGGCCCAGAGATTGCGCCGGACGGACGAGTTGCACGCCGAGCGGCGCAATCTCTGCCAACCTGAGAGCGATTCGAAGACCTAAGTCGCGTGCCTGCGTAATCCCCGCGGCAGCCAGAGCACCGCGAGGGCGGCGATCACATGTTTCAGGCTGTGTCCGCTGATCACACCGCCGAATGCGTAAAGCGGGCCATCCAGGAAACGGTCGCCCATCAGGGCCAGTCCATACAGTCCCATGACCGCGAGAATATCGCCATCGGTCGCCGGGCTGGGTCGCGGGGTAAACAGCAGCAGCATGGCTGGAATGAGCAGCATGGGGAAGAATTGGACGAACAGGTAGGGGCGCAGGTCGCCTGCCCCTCGCTGCTCGCCCAGATGCCAGTAAATCACGCTGGCAAGCCCTAGCAAGATTGAAGCCGGCAAGGCCAGCCGCGTCGCCATGGCCCCGATGCGCCCGCTCAAGGCGATGGTCAGGAAGGCCATGAAGCATAACGTCATGGGCAGGCGATCCCAGACCAATCGCTGATGGCTCGGCGCCCAGTGGTAATAGGCCGAACCCAAGCCCGTCAGCAGCGCGCCGAGAAAGAACAGCCGGTAGGCGGTCAATAGCGTTGGTGACAATCCGCCGACCGCCCGCCATCTGTCGCGCCCTCGTGCAAGAAACACCAGCCCCAGGGCGCCGGCCAGAGACAGCGGCGCATTGGACAGGACGTTGAAGACATGAGGAATTCCCATTCCGCCCCGCTGATCGGCGAATTGGTGGTAGGCGGGCGCTTGGGGGAGTGGCGGCAGTGACACGGTGAGGAGGATAGCCGCCAGGACGAGGCCGGCGATGAGATATCGCCTCGTACTGAGCCGAATGGCCCTGAGCTGCGATAAGGCGCCCCGCGCGGGGTGGAGTGGACTTGGCTTCATGGCTTGATGGACCCCAGGTTTGTCTCACACGATGATTCCGTTAAGCTCCCCTCCACACCGGAGGCGGATACCCGTGGTTGCAGGCCCCTGGTGATGAGCGCCCACCCCCCGCTGTTTTCGGCAGTTCTCGGCCTTTTTCCTGAGCCAGGCGCAAATCATCAAATCATGGAATCGCGATGAAGACAATGCGGCAACCCCATCATCAATGGCGGCCGATGACCGTCGTCATGCCGGCACTTATGGGGATACTGCTGGCGATCGGGGGATGCGGAATGACTGGAGCGAAAGTCTCTGACGAGGATCTGGAGACCAGCATCTGTGGCAGGTTACGGGAACCGCTGGCGTTCTGGCAATTCCGCTCCGCAGCCGGAGCGGCGGATGAGCGGCGCATCCGCTCGATTCGGGACATCGAACGCTTGAGTTTCATGACGCGCGACGGTCGCAAACTGGGAGGATACAAGCTACGCGCCACCCGTCCACGAGGTTATCTGCTGGTAGCCCAAGGCAATGCCATGCTGGCCGACAAGCTGATCGGCGCCCTGGCTTACTTTCGCGACCGGGGCCTCGACATCCATGTCTACGATTATCGGGGTTACGGGCTCTCGGTGGGCAACAGCCGGCTGAAGGCCATCGTCGCCGACTATCGCGACATCGTGGCGGCGCTTAATGCCCAGGGCTACCGTCGTCGTTTGCTCTATGGTCTGTCGATGGGCGGCATCATCCTGGCCAATGCAGTCGGCGCCGGCGGCGATTATGACGCCCTGGTGATCGACTCTTCCCCCAGCCGTATTTCCGGGCTCGGCTGTCCGGAGGCCTACGATCCGGTACGGCACATCCCTCCGGATGCTGCCAGGCTGATGGTGATCATGAGCTTGCAGGATCGGGTGATTCCGCCGCCGGCCATCGAGGAACTGGCCCATACCGTGCGGGAGCGCGGTGGACGGGTGCTGAAATCTCCCGAGTTTTCCCATCCCTTGCAGGATGTCGATCCAGCCATCCGGCAGCGCCGTTTTCGGGAAGTCGCGGAGTTTCTGTTGCGATGACCCGGATTCGGCGGATCTGGCTGCTGCCATGGTTGTGCGCCGCCTGCGCGGGGCCGGCGCCAAACCCGCCCGCCGACTGTGCAGCCGATTGCGCCGTCGTCGATGTCATCAGCCACGGCTGGCATTCGGGGCTGGTGCTGCGGGTAGCGGACATCCCGCAAGGTTTGCTCAATGAGGCGGCCGATTTTCCAGGTTCGGACCATCTGGAATTTGGTTGGGGCGATGGGGATTATTACCAGGCGGACAATCCAGGCCCCTGGCTAGCGGTGAAGGCCGCCTGCTGGCCCACGACCAGCGTTCTGCATGTGGCCGGCTTTTCGGGTAGCGTCGACCGCCAATTCGCGGGTTATGAGAGTATCCGTCTGAAAATGACACGGGCGCGCTTTCACCGTCTGGCGGCATTTGTCGATCAAGGCTTCGACCGACGGGGCAAAGCCAAGGCCGACCCGCTTCGCCCCGGCTATGGTCTGACCAGCCTTTTCTATCCCGCGCGGGGGACATTTCACCTGTTCAATACCTGCAATAGCTGGATCGCCCAGGCGCTCGCGGCGGCCGGCTACCCGATGGGCGCCCCCGATCCCGTGACCGCGGATGCCTTGATGACGCGGATTCGTGCTGGCGTGCCACACGCTGAAACAGCCGCACCCCGGGCGCGGTAGCCTCTTGTCCCCTTTGGCATACGCAACGGGCGGGGCGAGTGATGAACGCGATGAATCTTGTGGTAAAGGCAGTTGCGTGCACCGAATGTCATCAGGTCCACGGGAAAAAAATCACGACATTCGTTCAGGACTATGCAATACCCGAGGGCTTTGATAACGTATCGCCACGATGCTTATTCTCTGTTCTATGGAGATACGACATGAGTCCTGAGTTCCTACCCGCACCGCCACTCGCTGTCAGCGAGTGGTTCAATACGCCGGCACCCTTGAGCCTGGATGATTTCCGGGGTCGAATCGTGGTGCTGCATACCTTCCAGATGCTTTGCCCGGGCTGCGTGAGTCATGGTTTGCCGCAAGCGCAGGCCGTGCATGACCGATTCACCGATCTGGGTGTCGCCGTGATGGGTCTGCATACGGTGTTCGAACATCACGCGGCGATGACGCCAATAGCGCTGGAAGCCTTTATCCATGAGTATCGATGGAGTTTTCCGATCGGCGTGGATCGACCATCCGGTTCCGACCCGGTGCCACAGACGATGCGCGCCTATCAATTGCGCGGTACCCCCTCACTGGTGGTGATCGATCGGGCGGGACGCATCCGTCAATCGGCCTTCGGACGGGTGGATGATCTGAGCCTTGGGGCCTTGCTGGGCCAGCTCATGATGGAGCCGTGCCCCACGACGGTCCCGCCCGCCGATGCACGGGAGAACCTCCAGGGAGTAGGCTTCTGCAATAGCGAGGTCTGTGCCAGCGGGGATTGAGCGCCGGTCGTGTCAGGCCCGCATCATCGCCTCCGTCGTTCCGCTGATCAAACCATGTCCCCCACCGACCAAGAATCAAACTTACTTTGGCGTGGGCCAACAACAATGATGAGGGTCAAGTCCGCGGATTTGTCTCAGTGAAACAGGGATTCCGCGGCCAACTGGGCATGGAGGTTGCGGCAAAAATCCTGGATGACTTCCATGGAGTAGAAACATTCGCCCCGGTTGCAATGACGGGGTCTCAGACCAAAGGTGCGTTGTTGGGTGTGTCGCTTGAGTTCGCTACGGGAAATGCCTATCAATCGACTGGCTTCCTGCTCACTTAGCAGGTTGGGTTTTTGCACAGGTTTCTCCTGAGGTTGGAAAGCCCGTTGCCGGGCAAGATAAAGGACATGTGATCAAGTAAATTGACTGTAGGGATGGGTAACGTAAGGAGCTCATTGAACTCCCAACAAGCTGGGGTTTGAAATATACCAAGCGTGCCTGTCAATGCTGTTATCGAGACCCGGCTCCAGTCGCCAGCCACCATGGGTTGAACCACGCGAGGCAAACAAGAAACGACATGATGGGCGCTGTTGAAATCATTACTAATTTTGGATCATCGATGGAACAACCCTTCAAGGTCTTTGATGATCGAATCTCCCTTCGGTTCCTCTCCGGCCGTGTCGGTGAGTTACGATGCGGAAAGACTAACAGGTTCAGCAGGGGACGCATCCTGAAACCAGGGCCGGGATAGAGCCATCAGGCGCTCCTCAGGGAGCGCGTCCACGCCTGTGCCAAGACTCCGCATGAGGACCGGCGAATCGGTTGGAACGCGGGGGCATTTCGTGGCACTCGCGAAAGATACCACTCGGCCGACAGCACAAGAATCAACGGAAGCGCCAGGGATCGGGGCCGATGTCTTCCATGCGGAAGCTGTAACTGCCCCCTTGCCGATCTTCAAAATACAGCCGTAGGGATCGACGCACGGTTTCAAAGGCCAGTTCATCCCATGGAATCTCATGCTCATGGAAGAGCCGTACCTCCAGACTCTCCGCGCCGGCTCCAAACTTTTCGTCGAGCATTCTGGCCCGGAAAAAAGCATACACCTGAGAGATATGCGGCAGGCTGAACAGGGTATACAGCGATTCCAGCTCCACCTCGACCTGGGCCTCTTCCCAAGCCTCGCGCTTGGCCGCCTCGGTCAGGGTTTCCCCCAACTCCATGAAGCCGGCGGGCAGGGTCCAGTAGCCCAGGCGCGGTTCTATCGCACGTCGACACAGCAACACACGCTCATCGAGGACCGGAATGCAGCCGGCAATGACCTTGGGATTCTGGTAGTGAATGGCGCCGCAGGCGTCACAGATGTGTCTGGTTCGATCATCGCCTTCGGGTACACCCTGACGCACTGGCTGGCTGCATTGCGAACAATAGTTGATGGAGCTCATCATAGCCGAAAAAACATCGACTGTAGGTTGGGATGATACTCGAATTTAATCGCCCATTGCGCCGATCAGTTGATCCTCCAGGTCAAAACGCGTGGCCAGAGCCTCGCCCAGACGTGAGAGATCCGACTCCAGTTCGATCTGCAACGCCTTGTCCTCCAGCTTTTCATATTTGTCATTGAATTCTACCGCAGCGTCGGTAGCTTCCATAAATCTGGGGTACAGGGATTTGGCCAGTGCCTGTACCTGGTTGCGCCGCTCGGGGATTTCAGTCAGCCGCGGGTACATTTCGAAATGACCTAGTGAAATGTAATCGACCAGAACCTGACAAAATTCCCGCAATCGGCTCTCCAGTACCTGACCCGGCATGAAGGGCTTCAGCTTGCCCAGCGTTGTGAAAAGAGACCACAATTGGCGTCGTTCATCCAGCAGTTCCTGGACGATCCGATGATCGTGCTCCCTGCGTTCAAGAATGGTTTCGCTCATGTTGGAGATCCTTCCTTAGGTGATTTTCACATCGACCGATACTGTATGCCATTCGCAAAGGATGGACAATCGTAGACTTTATTTGTGTTGGACATTCCGCGTAACATTCAAGGACCACACCATCCCTCCGCAGGAGAACATTGAGATGATTCGAAGCATGACAGCCTTCGCCAGCGGCGAACGAGAAAGCGAGGGTTGGGTCTTCGCCTGGGAAATCCGCACGGTCAATCACCGTTTTCTGGATATCTCCCTGCGGCTGCCGGAGGTCTTCCGTTTCCTGGAGTCCGACACCCGCGCCCGCGTCGGCCAATTTCTCAAGCGTGGACGGGTCGACTGCACCCTTTCCTGGAAAAAGGCTGAACAAGACAAGGCGGACATCCAGCTCAATATTCCCCTGGTCGAAAATCTGCTGACCGCCGCCCGCGAGGTGGAGCAACTCGGCGCCGGCCAACTGGCCCCATTCGACGCCATCCAGATTTTGCAATGGCCAGGCGCGCTGCATCAGCCCGAGACAGATCGTGAAGCCCTGGCCAACCATGCCCTGAGCTGTCTGTCGGAAACCCTGGAAAAGCTGGTCACGAGCCGGAAGACGGAGGGCGGGCAACTCGCCCTGTTGATCGAGGAACGCTGCCAGGGCATACAAACTCAGGTGTCCAAGGTCCGGCAGCGCCTGCCGGAAGTCCTGCAAGCCATACGCGCCAAAATTACGACCCGCCTAGGCGAGCTATCCGCCAACTTCGACCAGGATCGGCTGGAGCAGGAAATGGTGTACCTGGCCCAGAAACTCGACGTCGCCGAGGAGCTGGATCGGCTCGAAACCCACCTGGCCGAAGTCGCGCGGTCTCTGCGCCAACGGGAACCCGTTGGCCGGCGCCTGGATTTCCTGCTACAGGAACTCAACCGCGAAGCCAACACGCTGGGCTCCAAATCCGCCGATGCCGAAACCACCCGCGCCTCGGTTGAGATCAAGGTATTGATCGAGCAGATGAGAGAACAGGTGCAGAATGTAGAGTGATCTTTCAGGCCGTCACCAACAGGCTGAATTATTGGCTGTTTATGATTAACGTCAGCATCTCGGCGCAACCTGACGCTGAACTGTCGGGCGGCACTTTATGAACCACCAGGGGAAAGAGCCTGGGTTCCAAGGGACACAAAATGTCTACATCGGCCATCCAACAAAGCGCCAGCGCAGCTCAAGGCGGCTATTCCGATCTTACGCATTTCTACGTTAATGCCGGGAATTCGTAACAACAGTCGAGGTACGCAATGAAGCAACTTCCCTGGATCGCCGTGGTGATGGCCTTATCCATGATGGGGTGTCAGTCCGATGGAAAGGATTTCAAATCATCTCTCACCCACAAGGGCGATGTCATCACCAAGGAAGTCCTGGTGAGTGGCTACCCCGTCTCAGTGTCGGTGACAAAACTTGATGATTCCACCTACGATGTGGAATCGCGTGAGGCGCGATTCATTGTCTTCAGTGGGATGCGATCGCCAGAGTTGCTGCAAGACCGGTTCAGGCGTGGTGGACAACAGGTGATGTCGCAAATTGCCGGAAGCAACGGGAAATTGACGGTCATCTCCGAGACCTCGTCCGCCAGGGACTCCAGCCTAATCATCAAATACAAGGTCGAGAACAGTCGTCCAGCCCCTAAATAGCCTCCTCATTCAAGACGATCAGAGACCTCATGTGATTGTATCCCGCACCGGTAGCTGGCGCAGGACCCGTGAGCTACCCCATCCATTGCTACGCAACCCAACGGGCAAGGGCCGGCCAAGCATGCACTGAGCGCCGGCTGCTCGAAGGCTGGGTCAGCCGCCCGGCCGGGTCGTCATGACCGGCTGGACGGCTGAGTTGACGAGCGAGGTTCTCGTTTAGCGTCCCAGCCCGGCGTAATAGCGGGCAAGTTGCTTGATTTCGTCTTCGCTCAACTGCTGGGTAATGTCGCGCATGCGGCCATACATATCGTTCTTGCGTGCGCCACTCTTGTAATTGAGCAGTGTTTGCTCGAGGTAAGCGGCATTCTGACCGGCGATGGCGGGTACATCGATCTTCTGGCCCTTGCCACTGGACTCATGACAGACCGCGCAGGGCGCCAAAATCCGCCGGCTATCCCCTTCCTTCACCAGCTTCACCGCCGCGTCCGTGGCCGGTTCAGCCTTGGGCACCGGGGGTAAAGCCTGCTGACTGTAGTGGATGGCCAGATTGGCCATGTCCTCAGCCGATAGCCCGGCCACCAGGCCCGTCATGATGGCGTTCTTGCGACTGCCATCCTTGTAGTCGTGTAACTGCTTGTACAGATAGGGCGCGAGTTGACCATCCAGGTAGGGGAATTGCCCCCCATTCGCATGGCAGGCGGCACAGCTTTGAGCGGCAGACTTGCCCTTTTCGGCGTCGCCCCGCTGAAGCGCGGCCAGCGTCTCGGGCGTCCAGGCCAGGGTGGACGAAGGTTCGGCCGAGGCCACGTTCGCCGCGGCCGCGAAGAGCAGGGTAATGAGCCAAACTGTTGATTTCATGATCAATACCCCCATCCGGTCGAGCCAAAGGTTTTAGTCAGGAAGAACTGTGCAATCGGGTAGCCGAAATTCGCCAACATCAGCGCGAGGATGACGACATTCCAGAAGCCGAAGCCATTGAGCAAGGCCGGCACCCGGGTCACGGGATGCTCGCTCGCCGCGTACTGTATCTCGGCAGTCACCTCCTCGACCGGTTCGCCGCGCTTCTGCGACTTGGCCAGGATGTGCAGGAACAGCAGGGCCGATCCCAACAACACCGCGCCGCCCACGATCATCGCCAGTTCGTAGGGATCCCAGGCCAGGGTCAGGAGGCTGTTGTACACCACACTGGAGATACGGCGCGGCTGTCCCAGGAGGCCCAGGATATGCCAGGGCGTCGAGAGGATGATCATGCCGATGAACCAGGTCCACAACTGCACCAGAGCCAGCGAGCCAGTCGCCAGCGACTTGCCCGTCAGCTTGGGCCAGACGGCATAGGCCGCCGCGAAATACAGGATGACAGTGGTGCCGCCGAAGATCAGGTGGAAATGGCCGGGTACCCAGGCGGTGTTATGCACCATGGCGTTCATGGCATAGCTGGCATTGACGATGCCGCCAAAGCCGCCGGCGATCAGCATGAGAAAGGCGAGAATGGCGGCCAGCACCACGGGATTTCGCCAGCGCAAGGCGCCCACCCAGCCGAACAGACCTTTCCCGCCGGCATCGCGGCCCGCTTTTTCCAGCGAGGCGATCACGGTGAAACCGGTCATCAGGGTTGGCAGGGCGACCAGGAACGTGCCGATGCCATGAATCATCTTGAAGCCCTTGCCCTGCTCGGGATCCATGTACAGGTGATGGAAGCCGATAGGCAAGCCGAACACCAGCAACAGAATGAACGCAATACGCGCCAGATCATGGCTGAACAGCTTGCCGCCGGCTTCCCGCGGCACCAGGCAGTAAAGCACGATATAGGCGGGAATCAGCCAGAAGTAGACGATGGGATGCAGGGTCCAGGAAAACAGTGTCCGCGCCAGGCCGACATCCACTGTGTCGATCCAGCCCAGGGCCCAGGGAATAAGCTGAAAGACCACTTCGAGTGCGACGCCCGCGCTGGTCCACAACCACAGCACGGCATTCGCCGTATAGGCGAACATCGGCAAGGGTACGGTTTCGCCCGGGTGGGCCTTTTTCCACTGATTAAACATCACCACCATGATGGCGGCCCAAAACCAGGAACCGACCACCAACAGTGTGGCGCCCAGGTAGAAGAACACGCTCGCCTGTACCGGCGGGTAGAAGGTGTAAAGCACGGAGGCCTTGCCCAGCAAGAGCGGAATGGCGGCCATGACCGTACCGAACGCGGAAACCCCGAAACCGGTCCAGGCCAGCTTGGGATTCCAGAGCGGGGTCTTGAGACTGGTCGCGGCCACCAGGTAGCCGAAGCCCATGATGAAAAAGGTCGTCAGCACGAAGCCCATCAGGACGCCATGCGTGCTCACCGACGCGAAGTACACCCCGGGGGATTCGATGAAGTCAATCAGGCCGCTGCGCTCTAGTACCTGATAGAAACCCAGCACGCAGGCCAGGCCAAAGGCGCCGAAGGCCACCCACAGGTGGGCGAGGATCAGAGTTTTGAATGATTTGTCCGCCATGTCGTTATCTCCCCGTCGACTGGGTGTTAGTTAAGCCGGAGCGCCAGTTTTCCTGGGAAACCACCGTCAGTTTGCTCCACATGTGATCATGGCCCATGCCGCAATACTCATTGCAGAGCATCGGGTACTCGCCTGGTTTGGGGAAAATGGTGGTCACGGTGGACGCATAGCCCGGGACGACCATGGTGCTCATGTTGGTCATGGGCACATGGATGCCATGCAGGACATCGGCGCTGGCGATGCGGAAGGTGATGGACTGTCCGGCGGGAATTTTGATCTCGCGGGGATAAAACCCGTAACGGGCGGCGACCAGAGTAACCTTGACGCTGCCATCGGGCTGGGTGACCACGCCCAGCTTGTCTTCGGCGAATTCCCCGCCGAGGTGCAGTCGGGCGGAATCCAGGGTTTCCATCTCACCCGGCGGGTGAACATGCTTGGCAAAGGCCGTGTAGAGAATGGCGAGGACGAAGACGCCGATCAGGCCGAGGGCGACGAAAATCCACTTTCTTTCCAGTGGATCGATATGCAGTTCCCCCGGCAGCGCCATCAGTTCACGCGCGTCTTCCGCCAGTTTATCTTTCAGGTTGGGATCGTTCGACATGGCGTTGACTCCTTATTGAATGGTGCCGCGCGGCAGGAAAACCCCGAAATAGAGGAATAGCCAACCCGCCGCCAACGCCAACGCCACCACGCACAGCAGGACCCACGTGCCCACCGGCGCGAACCCGCCCGATTCCGGTTGTTTGTCTTGTTGATTCATGAACCCTCACTCTCTCAAGTAATTATTGGACCGAGACTTGAGTGTGCTTTGCAGCCTCATGAAAAGCAAGGTTTTTTCGCTGATTTTGAAAGCATAACTCACGCCATGAGCACCGTCATGGGCCGTCACAACTACTGATAATTGCTGCACTACTCCCCCCATGATCGCCGTCCAGATCGACGCCTATCAGGCCTGGACACTAACGGGAGGGGGAATGTTGGGGGAGGGGAATTGCCGTGCATTCCCAGCAATGGAATGGCAACGGTAAAAACGAAAAAGGCTTACATTGCTGTAAGCCTTTGAATCCTTGGAGCCGGTGAAAGGATTCGAACCCTCGACCCGCGCATTACAAGTGCGTCGCACCCGCCTTGATTGGCGCGGCATGTAGCCTGCAACCCCTTGATGATATTGAACTAGCGGTTAGCTATTGTAAACCTGAATCATTGCGAGTATCGTTGTTTTGCACTTACCGCGCACTTACGGGAAGGGCGGCTGATCCGGGCGGAACACACGGTTCCAACATGGGCAAATTTGGAAATGGTGGAATCCAAAATTTCACCATCCTGCCCCGATCACCGGGACCGGCGCATAGGCTTACGCATCACACTTACC